>WNEZ01004423.1_pt1 | contig 12228 bp, 9 predicted proteins | sample 5400521 | NCBI WGS metagenome assembly WNEZ01 (sample SAMN13153339, study PRJNA577476) | soil metagenome | isolation source: 120 cm saprolite under Douglas fir tree site 2 hole 1 replicate 1 | place: USA:California | collected 2015-04-18
GGCGCGCCGAAGAACACCCCGCTGAACTTATGGAGGTTGCCGGTATCATCACCGACGTAGAGATTATCCGTGTCGAAGTCATAGAAGGGTTCGGAGCTGGTGCTGCCGCTGGCGTTGCCAAAAACCAGACTGAGCAGGCAAGATGTTGCCGTGGCTTTACAAGCGACATAGTTTGCGCCTGTTGTGACGCTGGTAGTGACGAGCACAGGGGCCCCGACTGTGCCACCATCGCCGGATTTCCATCGCAGTATGTGCAGGACTCCCGGCCCGCCGGCCACGCTCTCTGTGTAGGCCACCTGCGTGCCGTCAAAGGAAAGCGTAGGAGAGGTGAAGGTACCGGAGAGACCGCTGTCGGTCTTGGTGTGATAGGCAAACAAAACCGAAGGCCCAGCGCTGCAAAGTCCACCCGCACCCGCATAAAGGTTGTTGAAACCAACGATGTTCAGCGATGTGTTACCGGTTAGGCTTGTATTGAAAACGACGAAGTCATTGGCGCAACTGGCGGTGGCGTTGATATTGAACGTAAACTTTGCAGGGGACATACCTTCGCCGACCGTAGCACCAGCGCCCAGCGAGATGCCCCAATCTCTTTGCAATCCATCGCCGGCTTCATCCACGTGATGACGATGGTCGAATTCAGGGGAGAACGCGCCGCCGCCGTCAGCTAGCTCGACACGAACGTTGCGACGGGACCATTGGTGCCAGAAACGATGGCGTTGCTGGTTTTGCAGCGCCTGTCCCAAGGTACTCGCGCGCGAATAAACCAGGTGTCGATGACTCCAGTCTTCGGGAAATGGGACCCGGTAGCGAAAAGGACCTGGAGAATTAGGAGCCTGACCCTGCAAAGCTATTGCTACCGCCGCCAAACCAACTAAAGCGATACCAAATCGAACGGCTCTCTGGTTCGACCCCTTCATGTTTTCTCCATTAGCTAGACTGTGTGACGATTATAGCCCGCGTTCCAAATCGGAAAAGTGAAATTGTTACTGACTGGTGTCGTACTCGTCGATTTCAGAGCGTTCAGCCAGCCGGGTTACGAAGGCGGTTGCGGAGGGGAGGGCGGACAGTGTATGAGCAGCAAAAAAAAGGCCGGCTCTCGGAACTGCGGAGCCGGCCATAACGCAGGATACGTTCAGGACTTCTTTTTCTTTAGCTTGGTGTCGATGCCCGGAGCGATCTCCTGCAGCGCTTCCAGCCCTTGCTTGGCTTGCTGACCGTAGGGACCGTTGGGATCCAATTCGACGGCCTTTTGGTACGCCTCCACCGTGCCCGGCTGCACTATAACTTCCAACTTGCTGCCGACTTGTTTGTAGTCCATGGAGCCGACCAGCGCGGCACCAAGCAAATACCAGGCTTGCGCGCTCTTGGGATCGAGCTCGGTTGCTTTTTTCAATGGCTCAACAGCTTCCTTCATTTTTCCCACGTTGTAGAGAGTGATGCCGCCGTTGCGATAGGCCTGCGCCGCATTTGTGGGATCCAGTTCGGCGCTCTTTTTGTACGCCTCCATTGCCTCAGGAATCTTGCCGGCGCGGCCGTAGATGCCGCCTAGATTGTTGTAGTACGCCGCAGAGGGTTTCAGCTCAATGGCTTGCTTGTAAGCGTTGGCGGCATCATCGGCGCGGCCGTCGGCGTCGTAGGCATCCCCAAGACGCGCCCATATAAGATTAAGATTCGCGTCCTTTTCGCCGGCTGCGGCTTTTGACGCCTCGAGCTCCGTCACGGCTTTGTCGGACAAATCCTTCACCTGCTGTTTCATCGCATCACGCTGGTCCGCCGGAGCTTTCGCTGCATCCGTCTTGGCTTGAGCAGCCTGGTTCAGGAAACCGACTCCCGCGTCAAAGTGTGCCTTCATTCCCTGAAATTTTTGCTTCTCTTCTTCCTGCTTCTTAGCCTGTTCTTGTGTAGCGGCGCCCTGTTTTGCAAGTATCTCTTTGAAATTTGCATCGGCCTTTGCGTCTTCGCCACTCTGCACCCGGACCTTGGCCATCTGATAGGGCGGCTGCTTATCGTTCGGCGGGGGGAAGGAGATGACCGTGACGTCGTAGACGCCAGGCCGCAGACTACGAATGTTGTATCTGCCGTCATTCTCGGTCTTCGCCTCCTGCTTTACGCCTTGATCGCTTACCGCTTGAACGGTAAGGCCAGCCCAGGGTTTTGCGTTTAGGTCCAAAATCACGCCGCTAATAGATCCGGTTTGTGCCGAGGAGCCTGGCGCAAGAACAGAGACCAACGCCCCAACAGTGAGTGCGACAAACACCAAGAAATTAGCTCTCTTCATGCCCATTTCTCCTTTTAGCAAAGACGAGGCCTGCGCTCTCCCCCTCGCCGGCGTGCGCTTATTATCTCCGAACTTGGCCGGATGCCAAGCTCAAGGCTGTGCCGCCACCGTTCGCCGGTAAGGAATTGGATCCGCCACTCCAGCTTCGGCAAACGCCCGCAAGCGCAGCAGGCAACTGTCGCAAGCGCCACAGGCTGCATCTTCGCTCTGATAGCAGGACCACGTCAAATGCAGCGGGGCCCCGAGCTCGACGCCGCGCCGAATGATCTCGCTCTTTTTCAATTTGATGACCGGAGTGACGATTTCGATGTTCGTTTCCGGCCGCGTGCCGGCCTTTACGAGTTCCTGAAATGCCCGGTAATACTCGGGCCGGCAGTCTGGGTAGCCGGAGCTATCCTCGGCAACGGCGCCGATGTAAACGGCTCCCGCGCCGATGGCTTCCGCCCAGCTCACCGCCACGGAAAGAAAATGGGCGTTGCGAAACGGCACGTAGGTTACGGGAATGTCGCCCTGGGGCCCTGTAACACCTAGCTGATCTTCGGGCACGGCAATCTTCTGATCCGTCAGAGCGGAGCCGCCTATGGCGCGGAAGTGGTCGAGTTGCACGACCATTCGCTCAGAAATTCCGTAATAATCAGCAAGCTCCTCGAATGCCCTCCGCTCGCGAGCCTGTGTGCGCTGTCCGTAGCTCGCATGGAGCGTGGCGATTTTCCCGGCACCGTGCTTTTCGCAAGCAATGGCAGCGGAGACGCACGAATCCATTCCCCCGCTCAGAAGCACCACGGCTTCGCTAGCTGGCTTGTTCATGAACATCACGCGTATGGTCCATTTTGCGCAAACACACTTCGCACTCGCCTTGTTACTAAACGCCTTTGGTAGCCGGATCCCAAACGAATTTATGAAGCTGCAGCCCGAGCCGCACGGGCAATCCGTCCGCAAGAATCCATTCCACCAGAGCTCGCGGCTGCAGCCCCTGCCACTTCCCCTCTGGATCGTCGAATACCGGTGAAAAGAGCACGGCGCGGACTCTCTGGGAGAGCTGATGCTGCAGGGTAAAGTCGCGTGCAAATTCATAATCGCGCCGCGTGGAAAGAACAAACTTCACTTCATCCATTGCACTGATGGCGTCGAGATTCTTCATATCGAAGGTATCCGCTTCTCCGGAGTCCGGACACTTCACGTCGACAATCTTGATGACCTCTCTGGGCAGCCGTCCGACAAACCGCTCGCCACTGGTTTCGATCAGCACGGTATACCCCGCGTCCAGCAGTTTGTCCGCCAACGGATAGGTTTCTTCTTGCAAGAGCGGTTCGCCGCCAGTCAATTCCACGAGCGGAACGGTGGCGTCAGAGGCGCTTGCACCCTCAGACCGCCCGGCCAACTCATCGACGCGCGCCAGTACTTCGGAGACGCTCATCTTCTTTCCGCCATGAAAGGCGTAGGCGGTATCACACCACGTGCACCGCAAATTACATCCCGTCAGACGGACAAAAATACACGGCAGGCCCGCGCGCGTGCCTTCTCCCTGAATCGATTTGAAAATTTCAGTGATGAACATGAAATTTAGCGGCTAGGCGCTTACCGCGGGCTTGCGTCAGAGCTGCGCTTTGCGTCGCTCTCCTACTTCCCGGGACGATATTGCGCCCTGGCGGTGTCCGTCTCCCAGATCACGATGTCGGTAACCCGGGCTCCGGCGGGCAACGCTTTAACATGGCCGGTGACCTCGTCGTAAAAATATTTCGCTAGATTTTCGGCCGAAGGATTCACGGCGCGAAATGCCTCCAAATCGTTGATGAACTGGTGGTCGAGGCCGCCGATAATCTCGCGAATCGCTCTCTTCAATTCTGTAAAATCGCACAGTAACCCGATGGAATCGAGCTGCGGGCCCTCGACCGTCACGCGCACGCGGTAGTTATGGCCATGCACGTTCTCGCACTTACCGTGATAGCCGCGAAGCGCGTGGCCGGCCGAAAATGTCTCTTCAACGCTAACTTGAAACATAGCTTGCTCGTTTCCGAGTCCGCCGCTGGACTGCTCTTACTGCCCATCCAGAAACCTCGCAACCTCCCGCAATTCCTGCGTTGTCGAGTATCCCGGGAGAGACTCCAAGAAAATTTTACCATACGCCATCCGCTGAATCCGGCTATCCAGCAGCGCCAGCACGCCGCGATCGGTCTTTGTCCGAACCAGGCGTCCAAACCCTTGCTTCAGCGCAAGCACCGCTTGGGGAACCTGAAATTCCGAAAACGCGTTACGCCCATCTTCCTGTAAAGCCTTCACTCGCGCGGCGACAATCGGGTCGCTGGGCACCGCGAAAGGAAGACGATCCACAATGACGCAAGAGAGCTGTTTCCCCGGCACGTCAACGCCTTGCCAGAAACTCGCGGTGGCAAACAGAACTGCACCTTGTGTGTTCTTGAATCGTTCGAGCAGCGCGGATCGCGGCGCCGTGCCCTGCAGGAGCAACGGGAACGACACGCGCCCGCGCACTCGCTCGAACAAATCATTCATCTGCGAATAGCTGGTGAACAAGCAAAACGCGCGCCCCTGGCTGATCTCCAGCAATTTCACGATTTCATCCGCCGCTGCTTGCGAAAACGCCGGATGGCGCACGTCAGGAATGGCACGAGGCATATACAGAAGCGCTTGTTTTGCCCAATCAAATTCGGGCGGCAGCGCTCCTTCTCTTGCATGATCGAGCCCGAGCCGTTGCCGTATGAACTCAAAGCGCCCGGCGACCGTGAGTGTGGCGGATGTCAGGACGATGGAATCGAACTGCTCGAACAGCCGGGCGCGGAGGACCTGACTGACATCAATCGGCGTGGCGGCCAGAAAGATGCCTTTGTTTCGGCGCTCGTACCAGTACACGAAATTGCGTTCGTGCGATTCCAAAAGGAACGACAGCTCCTGGCGAATTTCGAAACTCCTGCGCGCAATGCGCAACAATTCTTCCGGCTTCTGCGCCATACCCGCGAATTCAGTTTCCAGTCCTTTCAACGCGCTCGCCAAAGCATCGTAGGTTTCGCGATGCTGCTCCAGGAACGCGGCGCGCTCATTTCTTTCGAACGGATAACGGCCATCGCGCGCGGGGAAGGCATCAAAAAAGGCGCGGCTTCGCTCGCGAATCCGCTGCGTTCGCCGCAGCAGCGAGGGCGTCCCGAGGCGCAGCAGGCGCATGGCGATGTCAGCGTCGCGCGCCAGCTCCTCGAAGCGGTAGTTCGAAATCTGCCGGCCAAAATAATCGCTGGCTACATCCTCCATCTCGTGCGCTTCGTCAAACACCACCGCCGAATATTCCGGCAGGATGCTCCCGAAATCGTCTTGCTTCAAAGCGAGGTCCGCGAAAAATAAATGATGATTCACAATGATCAGATCCGCTTCCTTGGCACGCTGCTGCATGGTGGTGATGAAGCATTGCTTGAACTCAGGACATTTCTGCCCGGTGCAGGTATCGCGCCGCGCATCGATTCGCGTCCACAGGTCCGAATCGTCGGGCAGAAAAGCGAGTTCGGCGCGATCTCCGGTTTCCGTCAGCTTGGACCAATCCCGAATCTGGCGAAAGGCATCCGTCTCTTCAATGCCCTTAAGAACCGGCTGGTCGGCGATCTGGTGCAGCTTGGCGCGGCACAAAAAATTCGAGCGCCCCTTCATGACCGCTACTTTTAGTTCGGGGGCAAAGTGTTTTTGCAAAAACGGTACGTCTTTTTGATACAGCTGCTCCTGCAAAGACTTCGTGGCGGTAGAGATCACCACGCGGCGCCCGCTGCAAATCGCCGGCAACAGATAGGCCAGCGTCTTACCCGTTCCGGTTCCAGCTTCAACCACCACGTGATGGCGGGATTCAAACGCGTCCTGCACCAACTCGGCCATTAGCAGCTGCGCGCGGCGGTGCTCGTAGCCGCCGATCATGCAGCGCTCTAGCAGTCCGCCCGGCCCAAACACTTCCTGCATGTTTGGCTGGTTTTTATGGTCCGCTGAGGGCGTTTCCGCAGCGGCTTCGTTGTTCTCGTGGCGCGCAGGCTCTTCATCCACTGGAACATAGCGCCTCTCGGCCGCGGGACTCTTTTCTCTCTGCTCCGTAGACGCTTGCCGCCCTACTGCCGCTGCTTCACGTTTTGCCAAAAATGTGTACCCTCTACCCGTCCGAACGCCAGGTGTTGTACCGCCAAAGATAGCACAAGGAATGACACAGCCATGACACAGGCCTTACCCAACTCCTTGTAGAATCGAATCCGGGTTGCCGCATTGAGCGGTTGAACAATCGCCTCTCCCTTTACCAGCAATTCTTGGTAGGCAGGCGATAAAATCGCACTTGGGACGTTGGTGCTTTTGTCCGGCTTAGACTCGGCACGCACTCAGACGTGGGGGCTCAATGAACTTCCGAATTGTTTTCGCCGCACTGCTTTTGCTGTCCGTAGCTTTGATCTCGTGCAGCGGTTTGCCGAAGCCACCCTGCACTACGAATTGTGGGACAAGCAACGCGACTCTGAGCGTGACCATGACCGCAGTGCCCCTGACGCCGCCGCCCAACACTAACCTTCTCTCCTTCATCGTCGGTGTAAATACCATCACGCTCACTTCGTCCACGGGGACCAATGTAAATATTCCGCTAAACAACACCAGCTTTAGCGTCGATCTCACCAAGCTGCAAAGCGACTCCGCTTTTCTTGGCACGTCAGCAACCGTACCCGCGGGCTCCTACACCAGCATGACCGTTAGCTTCTCGAGTCCGGCGGTTACCTTCTGTACTCAAACCTCGGGCAACACCGGTTGTGCCGCTGGCAGCGTCGCCACGATCTCCGGAGCAGCAGCGGCGCCGAAGATCACCACTGCGCCATTTCCTCTGACATTGACGGCAAACCAAAAGACCGGACTCGCTATCAATCTCAATCTCGGCAATTCGTTGACCGTAAACGCCTCTCAAGTCGTGACGGCCGTCAATCTAGGCGCTGCTAATGTGTTGAGCGCAAGCAATCTCCCGTCGGCTTCCAGCAGCGTTGCTACGGGACAGCTGGATTTCGTTGAAGATGTCACAGGCGTAGTCACCGCGGTTAACACCACAACTCAGTCCGTGACCGTGAAGACCGCCACGCGTGGCGCGCTCACCGCGGTCGCGAACTCCTCAACGGTCTTTTCGCCCAACTGCACGGCTTTTAGCCTCAGTCTCACGTTTGCTTCCTGCGTTGTGCAGGGGCACGTCGCCAGCCTGGACATGGTTCTCAATTCCGACGGCACCTTGACGCTGCTGGAATACGATCCGTTGTCCACCACCACCGGAGACTGGATCGAAGGGGTAGTGTCCGCTATTCCTTCCTCGTCGACACAATTCTCAGTGGTCACGAACGATGCCGTGTTTGCGACCTCGGGCAGCATCCTCGGTAGTAGTCTATCCTTTGGTGCCGCCGTTAACGTCACGCTGGTAGGGAGTCCCCAAAAACCATTCGTTGTCGACACTAAGGGTTTTGTCGCTCCCGCAAACGCCTTCAGCGGCGGCACGGACACTTCTGTCCTCGCACCTGGACAAACTGTTGCGGCACATGTCACCGCTTTCACCGCCGGTTCGGGTTCAACCTTGGCAAAAGCCAGTGCGGATTCCCTTTATCTCCGATTCACTCGCGTGACAGGAACTGTGGCGAGCGTGGCTCCCCCAAATACTTTTTCCATGCAGTCGTTCCCCCCCTTCTTCGCTCTCACCACACCCATCACCGTGCAATTGTCCGCCGGATCGCCCAGCACGAATTTCGACGGGATTAGCAGTTCGAGCACCCTAACGGCCGGCCAGACGGTCTCCATCACTGCCCTTTACTTCGGGCCACCCGTCGGAACCACTTCGACGCCCACTCCCTTCAGCGCCGCCAAGGTCCGCGTCCCTTAGTCCGTTAACGGATTTTACCGCCTCCGCAAAGGCAGAACGGGCCGGCCCGAGTTGCATCGGACCGGCCCGTTCCTTTTCTATATTCCGTTCCGCGCTGTATCTGCGCCTAGGTGGCTCTGTGCTTCAAGCCGGCTGCATCCCTCCCACCGTCGTATTCGGCGGCAGCGGCGGCGTGTACGGCGCAGACGGGGCGTTAGCCGCAAGAGTTGGTTGGAAACGATTGTAGAGGGCCAGCGAAATTGCGCCTAAACCCCACAAAATCACGCCGAACTTTATCCACCCTCCGGCTTCCGGTATCACCGTGGCGAGACGCACAATCACCAATCCTACGGCCATTCTTCCGATCAAAGGCCACGTCTCGCGCGTGCGTCCCATCAGCCACTGACCTACAAGGGCGCCGACGATGACCTGCGCAAAGTATAGAGCCGCGTACCAGAGGAAAAATGCGGAAATTCCTACGAACAAACCCACCACGGTTACGCATGCAATTATGGCCGCGATCGGAACTCCAAAAAACACGAGCACCCCCAGCCCAAAGGAGGCCCCGTAACGTTCGGCGCTCGCCACCGCGTCCGCCGCAAAGCGGGGCATCAACTGGAACAATACCAAGCCAAACAGCACGAATGCCGCCAACCAGATCACCTGCCACACATAGTAGTGGCCTTCCATGTATCGAGGCTTGTGCTCCATTTTGTGAAAGTCGACCGGGGAGACTAGTTTGGCTTGAGGGGAAACTTCCGGCTCTTTATTACCCTCGAAAGAAATAGGACCGGCGACTTGCGCGGACGAATTGATGGTCAGCGTATCTCCCTTCATCTTGATTGCGCCGTTGACCTTGCCGCTCAACGCTAAATGCTTGGCAAAGATCAGTAAGTCTTTGCCCAAGGTTCCATCGAGGTTGAGGTTCTCCACAAAGATGGTCAAGCTGCCGCCGATCTTGCCGCTGGATTCCAGATTCACTGCCTCGTCGAAGGTCAAAACGTTCTTCGCAACCGTCGCAGAGATGGTCAGAGTATTCGTAAATGCCCGGACATTTCCATCCACTTGACCGTTTACGCGCAACTGTTGCGCGAAACCGAAGACATCGCCCTTGACATGACCATTCACACTGACGTCGTGTCCAAATACGAATACATCGCCATCCACGGTGCCATCGACACGCACACGTTCGCCGAATAGAAAAATATCACCCTTGATTGTCTCGTCCGGTCCGACTACGACCGACTCGCCCCTGCGCGTCTCCGAAGCCATTGCGGAGGCCGGCTGCAGCAGCAATGCCGCGCAAAATCCCGTCAAGATCAGCGCCAGCGCCGAGCTACGGCGTACCCGCTTGCGGAAGAACACCACGGCGAATCCCGCCAGCGTCACCAGCGCCAGCACCTCCAATAATGTGATCATCGATTGCCATCCTTTCCAGAAGGCGCCTTGAAAAATCAGCAAACTCAAGAGGTCGGAACCGCTAAAACCTGCCTCCTGCAATTGCACCTGCCACGGCTTAATGTAACTGGTGTACAGCGCGTAGACTCCGGTCGCGGCCAGGCCAAACGCTAAGGTCCAAATCCAGTGCATCGACCTGCGGGCCCGCTCCTCAAACCGCGCCAGCCGGGCGGGCAGCGCCTCCTCTTCCTCCAGCATCGCGCGCGTCAGCAAACGCGATTCGCGCTCGAGGGCCCGCAGCAACGTGCGGCATGCGGCGCAGTCCTGGGTGTGCGCGGAAACCTCCTGCGCTCGCGCGCGATCCAGTTGCCGCTCGATATACAACAAGCACGTCATTTCGTCGAGGTGCCGCATCGCTGCGTCACCCGATAAATTATCGGCTTCCTTCACGAGGTCCCTCCCGCAGCCAGCGCGCCGACTTGCCCCAGCGCCTGCCGCAGTTCATGCCGCGCGCGCAGCAGGACCACGCCCACGAAGGCGCGCCGTACTCCCAGCGCATCGGCAATTTCGTCGTAGCTCATATCTGAGTAGTAGCGCATCACCAGCGCCATGCGCGCGCGCGCTCCCAGCTTGTCCAGCGCGCGCCGCACCTCCTCGCTGGTTCTCTGTTCAATCAGTTTGTCCAGTTGATTCGGATCCGGATGCTCCAGCGGAACGTTCTCTAAATCGTCCGTCTCTTTATCCTGGCGTGTCTTGCGCCGCCGCAGCACGTCCCAGCAATGGTTAGCCGCGACTTTGTAAAGCCATGCCGTGAACGAACGGCTCTGGTCGTATTGGAGCAGCCTGTTGTCGCGCATCAACTTCGCAAAAATGTCCATGGTGGCGTCTTCGGCGTCTTCCCGTGTCGGCAGAGCCCGCCGGCAAAAGCGGAAAATCGCGGCTGCGTATTCCCGGTAAAGCACTCCCCAGGCATCGGCGTCCCCTGTCCGTGCCCGAGCAATCGCTTCCGTAGGCTCGGTCTTTCCCGGCGCGCTCATCCGCTCTGGTCTCGGCGCATCCATAGACTAGTACGCAGTGAACACCGCAAAAATTACACATTGCAATGCCGCAGGTTTGCATAAAGCTACCGCTCAGCAGGGGACCGTGTAAGGGTGTCCTACCCGCTGGCAACCCATACCGCCCGCGGCGCACTGGTCCAGCACTCTACCAGAAAAGCAGCGCACCCTTCCGTTAAGGGTTTTTGCCCGCGTTCAACACGGCCTTCGCTCGAGTTAAGGGATTCAGGTGTCTGTAACATCTGGACTGCAGGACTATTCGGCGGTTAATTCGGTTGGGCCGCTAGGCGGCGGTCCAGATTCATGGACAGGTTTTGGTCCAGAACGACGGCGACGTAGCGGGCGCAGGTCTGCATTTCCTGCGACGCCCAAGTCGAGATGCTCGGAATCTTGGCTCTGCTGATCTGCTCAAGCTTCGCTATTACACGATAGTAGCGGGAAACTTCGTTGAGCCAGGGGCTGCTCTTTTTCAGTTCGGGGGACAGCTGGTCGCACAAATTCATTAGCCGGCCAAAGTCCCCGGCACCGATGGCTGCAGCGTCAATTCCGGCGCTCAGTTGCAGCGAATCCGACACCGGCTGGCTCGCGGAGCTGATCCAGATAGCTCGCCATTGCGATACGGCGAACCGTATCAGCGCCATGCCTGAAAACAACAGGATGCAGAGTGAGAGCATCTTCGTTTTTCTCGACTCCGTCATTTTGCAGTTCTAGGGTGTTCGAGCCAATGGTCCAACAGTACCGTCCCAGCGGGACTTCCGTACAGCTGCACGGAATCCTAAGCTCTTATAAACAAAGCCTTTATGGCTCTCCAGGGACAGCGCGACAGAATGCACGGTTCTGCGCAAGGGCAGTAACTACCGTGCAATATCTATCGGAATCCGCCTTGACCCTCAGACATCACCACCCTAAGGTGGATAGATTACTTTTCCATTTGGCTCTGTGTTGCGCAATGAGCGACTCGACCTATGTCCGCCCCCTGCCCTCTCCCGCGGAAACAGGCGCGAAGGAGTTGGCGGAGGAACGCCGCCGCATTGAAAAACGCGACTGGTGGGTGCGCGGCTATTCCATCTTCGTCATTCTTCTCCTTACTTTCGCCGTAATCTCTCTCACCCTCCCGGCCCTTCAGACCGGTGCGGAAACATTCTTCAAGATCAAGCTAACGGAAGTCGTCTTTGGCCTGATTACTCTGATCGTGCTTTTCAACATCTACACAATCTATCAGGAGATTCTAATCAAGCGTCTGCGGCGGCAACTCCTTGAAAAGCAAGACCATTCCTATATTCTGCGCAACCTTGCGATGATTGATCCCCTGACCGGCCTCTACAACCGTCGTTTTGCGGAGCAGCGCCTCGCTACCGAGGTCGCTCGCTCCGAGCGCCGTGGCCATCCTCTAACCGTGCTTACTCTGGACTTGAACAATTTCAAGGAGATCAACGACACGTATGGCCATCCCGCCGGCGATCAGGTCCTCCAGGAATTTGCCTCGCGCTTGAACAAAGTGATACGCGGATCAGATCTGGCCGTCCGTCTTGGGGGCGACGAGTTTCTCGTCGTGTTGCCGGAGTGCACTCTCGACCAGCTCAAACTTGTCCTGGACCGCCTTGGCTCCTTTGAACTCGATTGGCAAGGTCAGAAGATTCCCG
>WNEZ01004429.1_pt1 | contig 12225 bp, 9 predicted proteins | sample 5400521 | NCBI WGS metagenome assembly WNEZ01 (sample SAMN13153339, study PRJNA577476) | soil metagenome | isolation source: 120 cm saprolite under Douglas fir tree site 2 hole 1 replicate 1 | place: USA:California | collected 2015-04-18
GAGCGCCGGCGGATACGGGCGCTCGGCGGTCGCGAGGATACGGACGTTCGGCCGCGTGCCCGGTTCGATCTCGATCGCGGCCAGGTTGATGCCGTCGCCAGAGGTTCCGGACATCATCCCCACGGCAATCACACGGCGATTGTCCGTCCGGGCCCCAGTCAAAGGCCTGCCGAGACCGCTTCGTGGACCGCGATCCGGAAGCGATACATCTCCTCGTCGTTCCCGCGGCCGAAATAGACGCGGTTCGTGAGGAGGACGACGGTGAGGTCGAGCTGTGGATCGATCCACAGCGACGTGCCGGTGAAACCGGTGTGCCCGTAGGCGTCGACGCTGAAGTGGCGACCGACCATTGGCCCCTCTGGCGCGCGGAGCGCGAGGCCGATGCCGCGCCGCACGTTGCCCTGCTTCACACGCTCCGTCCGCGCGAGCGCGGCAAGATCGTTGCCGATGACGGCGCCGTCGCGGAACACCCGCGCGATGGCCGCGACGTCCGCGGCCGTGCCGAAGAGCCCGGCGTGTCCACAGATACCGCCGACGGCCGAGGCGTTCTCGTCGTGCACCTCGCCGCGAAGGCGCCGCTTGCGCCACTCGGTGTCCTCCTCCGTCGCGACGCAGCGCTCAGCGGGACGTGGACCGAAGTCCGCGGTGGTCGCCTCGACCGGTCCGAGCACGATCTCGCGCACCAGGTCCGCGAAGGGCCGACCGCCGATCGTCGCGAGACCCTGCGTGAGCATGATGTAGCCGAGGTCGCTGTAGGTGAACGTGCCGAGATCCTGAGCGAGCGGCTCCTGCGCGGCACGCCACACCGCCTCCTCGAGCGCGCGGACGTCCTTCCAGAGCGGAAGCCACCAGGTGAGTCCCCCGGTGTGCGTGAGCACGTGACTGAGCGTGACGTCGTCCTTCCGGCCGCCGCGGAAGTCCGGCAAGAGCTCGCGGAACGGCGTGTCGAGCGTGAGGACGCGCTCGCGCACGAACGACAGCGCGAGCGCGGTGGTCGCGAGCTTCGTGAGCGACGCGAGGTCGAACAGCGAATCGGCGGTGCATGGGGCATCTGGACCGGCGCGCTCGTCGGGGCACCGCGTGCCGGCGGCGAAGACGTCGACCTCACCGCGGCGCTCGACGCGTATGACGCACGCGGTGCAGAGCGAAGCGATCGCGGCCTCGACGACGGAACGCGCGGGCGTCGCGAGATCGCTCAACTGAAGTCGCGCAGCCCAGAGCCGAGCGGATAGCGATCGCTCACCGCGACTGGCAGAGAGCCGACCGGCTTGCGCGCGCCGGTGATGACCTCGACGACCGCGCGCAGCGACGGCAGCCTGCCGTCGTAGGCGCAGACGCAGGCCGCGACGCTCGGCGCGAAGCGCACGTCGTAGGGTCCCCGCAGCGACACGAGCACCGTCGGCTTCGCTGCCGCGAGACGCGTCACGAGCTTCAGCTGATCGTCGTTGATGCCGACGTCGGCGACGCCGACGACCACGACGTCCGCCGTCTTGGCCTCGGTCAGCGCGGTGCTGATCAGCGACTCGCTGATGCTCGTTGCGAACTTGCGCGCCGAGACGTCCGGCCAGGAGCGCTCGAGCTCCGACGCGAGATCGCTGTCGCCGGGCAGCGGTGTGAGGTCGGCCGTCGTCGTCGCGATCGCGTAGACCCGGCCACGCAGCGGCAGCACCCTGCCATCGTTCTGCAACAACGTGATGCTCTGCCGCGCGATATCGAGCGCGGCCGCGGCGTTCGCGGTGACGTCCGGTGTCTTGCCGCTGTTGTTCTGCGAGAGGATCGTGTAGCGGGCCTTCGCATCGATGAGTCGCGTCACGGACGCATCGAGCGAGGGGAGCATTCCGTTCCGTGCCGCGTCGAGGATGACCCGGTGGCCGTCGCGCTGCGCGGTCTCGTCGAAACGGAACAGGACGAAGTCGGCGCCGGCCTGCAGCGCGCGGAGTCCGGCCGCGGCTTCGCCGATCGTCGCGAGCGCTCCCATCTCGAGATCGTCGGTGAGCGTGATGCCTCTGAAGCCGAGCTCGCCACGCAGCAGGTCGGTCGAGATCCGTCGCGACAACGACGCGGGTAGCGATGGCGTCGGGTCGAGCGCCGGCACGATGAGATGCGCGAGCATGATGGCCGGCACGCCTGCGGCGATCGCCTGCCGGAACGGGACGAGCTCGACGCGGTCCAGCCGCGCGCGGTCGACGTCAATGACCGGCAAGCCGAGGTGTGAATCGACGGTCGCCGCGCCGTGACCCGGGAAGTGTTTCGCGCAGCAGAGCATCTTCGCCGCGGCGTAGGCGCGCACCGCCGTGTCGACCAGCGACGCGACGCGCTGCGGGTCGGAGCCGTACGAACGGTTGCCGATGATCGGGTTGAGCGGCTCGTTGTTCACGTCGGCGACCGGCGCGAGGTTCCAGTTGACGCCCGCGGCGAGGAGCTCCTCGGCGGTGATGGTGGCCGCGCGCCGCACGGCCGCGGCGGGATCGGGCGTCGCGGCGAGCGCCATCTGGCTCGGGAACACGGTCATCTGGCCGCCGACCCGCGCGATCGACCCGCCCTCCTGGTCGAGCGCGAGGAAGGGACGCGGGACCTTCGCCTCCACCGCGATGCGCTGCAGGTCCGCGCAGATCCGCGCGAGCGACGCCGGATCGGGCGCGTTCTCCGCGCGGAGGATGATCCCGCCGACGGCGCGGACGCGGATCATCTCCTCTATCGCGCTCGTGATCGTCGGGCCGTGGAACGCGACGGCCATCGTCTGGCCGACTCGCTGCTCGAGGTCCAGCGAACCGATGAGCCGGTCGACGGGCGACGGCTCGGGCCGTGGCGCCACGCACGACGCCAGCAACGTGCCGGCCGCGCCGAGGAACGTTCGCCGGTTCATAACCGGACGGGGAGCCGTCCGGTCGGCCGTCGCTCCCCCGCGAGGACGGCCGCGAGCGCGTCGAGCGACGGCGGGACGTCGCTGTACGTGAGAAGCGCGGGCGTGTTCGGCATGAGCGTCGCGTCGTAGGGGCTGCGGATCGCGCAGAGCACACCGCCGCCGGCGAGCAGCTCGCGAGCGCGCGCGGCCTGCTCCGGCTGGAACGCCGCGTTCGAGGTGCAGACGACGAGCGTGCCATCGCCCTCGGGCACTCGCCCCTCGCGCGCGAACGCGAGGCGATCCCCGAAGCGCTGCCGCAGCGCTCGTTCGAGACCGCCCACCGGATCGGCGGTCTCTTCGACGAACGACTGGCGCGCCGATCCGAAGGTCACGACGCGCACGCCGGAATCGAGCCGCGGCAGCCGCGGGCCGTGGTGCGTGACGGCGCGCTCCGCGATCTCGGCCGCGAGGCGGCGCGCGGACGCGTCCTCGATGTCGTCATCCGGCACCTCGACCGCGAAGCGCTTCCGGAAGGTCGTCGCGCGCTCGAGCGCCTCCTTCACCCGCGCCGCGTCGACGCCGGCGTCGATCCAGCCGGCCGCCGCGAGCTGGCGGTCGAGACCGGTCGTCACCATCGCGGCGTCCGCGCCGGCCGCGATCGCACGGGCCACGATCTGATCGGGCGCCAGGGCGTCGGTGATGCCCTTCATATCGAGCGAGTCCGTCACCGCGAAGCCCGTGAAGCCGAGCTCGCCGCGCAGGAGGTCGGTGAGGATGGCGCGGGACACCGTGGCGCCGTCCTTTGGATCGAGCGCGGGATAGCGCACGTGCGCGGTCATCGCACCGCTCGCGCCGGCCGCGAACGCCGCGCGAAAAGGCACGAGTTCCCGGTTCTCCAGCGTCGCGCGGTCGACGTTCGCCTCGGGGCGCACAAGGTGAGAGTCCTGCGAGGTGTGGCCGTGACCGGGGAAATGCTTCGGCGTCGTCGCGACGCCGACGCCCTCGCTCCCGCGCACCCATGCCGCAGCGAACGCCGCGACCTGCTCGGCGTCGTCGCCGAAGGCGCGCGTGCCGATGACCGGATTGCGCGGATCGGAGTTCACGTCACAGACCGGCGCGTGGTTCACGGCGATGCCATCGGCGCGCAGGCCCTCGCCGACCGAGCGCGCCGCGCGCTCCGCATACGCGGGATCGCCAGTCGCGCCGATGGCCATCGCGCTCGGGAACGTCGCGCGGTAGCCGATGCGGATGACGGTGCCGCCCTCCTGATCGACGGCGACGGGCACCGGAGGGAGGCTGCCGCGCCGCGCGGCGCCCTGGATCTCGCGCAGCATCGCGCGGACCTGCGTCTTGTTCCGGATGTTGTCGCGGAAGGCGAAGAGCAGGACGCCGCCGATCCGGCCGCGCTGGATCGCGTCGAGCAGCGGAGTCGGTGCCTGCGGTCCGTCGAAGCCGGCCCACACCAGCGCGCCGGTGCCGAGCTTCACGCGCGCCGGCGACGGTAGCGCGAGATCGTGAGCCGGCCGAACGGCCGCCCACGTTGGGACCAGTACGTGACGCGCTCGAGGACGATGCGGCGGATCTGCTCGGGAGTCGGGATGATCGGTGCGATCCGGCGGCGGCTGCGCGGCCCGGCGATGTGACCGCCGAGTGCGTCGATCACGTCCTTCACTCGCTCGTCGATCTCGTGGATGTCGAGCGGGCGATTGCCGAGGAAGAGCGCGATGCGGAGCTCGAGCGGATCGCTTTCGCGATAGCCCACGCCGCGGCTGGTCTGCGCTTCGAGCACTGCGGCGTGCACGCGTCTGCGCCACTCGTTGCTGGGCGCCGCGTACCCGGGTAGGACCGTGCTGATCGTGAAACGCCGCTTCGCCACTGGAGCAACACAGTAGCGAGGACCGTACGATGCCGCGATGCGCACGGCGACGCTTCCGCTCATCCCGATCCCAGCGAAGGTCACCGCGAAGGACGGCAGCATCACGCTCGGCCCGAGCACAACGATCGAAGCACCCGATGCCCTGCGGCCCCAGGCCGAGCGCCTCCGCGACATGCTTCGGCCCGCCACGGGGCTGCCGCTCCCCATCGTCACGAGCGCGCGCGGCGTGCGCATCGCGCTCGCGCTCGTCGAGCGGATCGGTCCTTTCGGCGATGAGGCGTACCGGCTCGTGGTCGGTGCCGATGGCGTCACGATCAGCGCGCGGAGCGCGGCGGGTATCTCACACGGGCTTCAGACGGTGCGCCAGCTGCTACCGGTGGAGATCTTCCGGCGCGCGATGGTGAACGGCGTGCCGTGGACGCTGCCCGCGATCGAGATCGAAGACGCGCCGCGATTCGGTTGGCGCGGAAGCCACCTCGACGTCGGTCGGCACTTCATGCCCAAGGCCACGATCCTGGGGCACATCGATCTGCTCGCGCTTCACAAGCTCAACGTCTTCCACTGGCATCTCACCGAGGACCAGGGCTGGCGCATCGAGATCACGCGCTACCCGAAGCTCACCGAGGTGGGCGCGTGGCGCAAGGACAGCATGGTCGCGCCGCGCACGCGCGATCCCGCGCAGCGCAAATTCGCGGGAAGGCCGCACGGCGGGTTCTACACGCAGAACGACGTGCGCGAGGTCGTGCGCTACGCCGCGGATCGCTGCATCACGGTCGTGCCCGAGATCGAGATGCCCGGTCATGCGCTCGCCGCGATCGCCGCGTATCCGGAGCTCGGCAACACTGGCGCGCAGCACGAGGTCCAGACGTACTGGGGCATCAGCGACCACGTCTTCGGTGTGGGCGAGAACGTGCTCACCTTCGTCGAGAACGTTCTCGACGAGGTCCTCGCGCTGTTTCCGTCCACGTTCATCCACATCGGCGGCGACGAGGTGCCCAAGCGCGAGTGGAAGGAGAGCGCCGCGGCGCAGGCGCGGATGAAGGAGTTCGGGCTGAAGGACGAGGAGCAGCTGCAAAGCTGGTTCGTCACGCGGATCGACAGCTGGCTCGCGCAGCGCGGACGCCGCCTCATCGGTTGGGACGAGATCCTCGAGGGCGGTCTCGCCCCCGGCGCGACGGTGATGAGCTGGCGTGGCGAGAAGGGCGGGATCGCGGCGGCGAAGGCCGGCCACTCCGTCGTCATGGCCCCCGAGAAGCCGACGTATTTCGACCACGATCAGTCCGAGGACGAGCTCGTGCCGATCCGCGGTCTCAACACGCTCGCCGATGTGTATGCCTACGAGCCGGTGCCGCCGGCGCTGAGCGCGACCGAGGCGCAGCACGTGCTCGGCGCGCAGGGTCAGCTGTGGACGGAGTACATGCCCGATCCGCAGCGCATGGAGTACATGGCCTGGCCGCGCCTCTGCGCTCTCGCCGAGGTGCTCTGGTCGCCGCCCCAGACGCGCGATGCCGCGGGTTTCGCGCGACGACTCGAGACGCATCTCGAACGGCTGCGCATCCTCGACGTGAACTTCTGGCGCCCGAGCCGCTAGCGGCCGACGTTCACCTGAAGCACGTGATAGCCGCTCGCGCCGTTCGGGAACGGCTGGCGACTCACCGGCGTCTCCGTATCGCCACGACCGTCGGTCGAACGCGCCTGGAGCGTGTGGGCCCCGACGTTCGGCGGCGTCCACTGCGCTGACCAGCGGCGCCAGGTGAGTGGCCCGGCCGGCGCCTCGAGCTTCGCGGCCTGCCACGTCTTCCCGTTGTCGAACGAGAGCTCGACCTTGCTGATGCCGCGCGCCCCGGCGAACGCGATGCCGGCGATGGTGACCTCGCCGCCGTTCCACTTGAGCGTGCGCGCCGGGACGTCGATACGCGTGCCCGTGTTCACGATCGCGCCGTCGGACCAACCCTGCTCCTGCCAATAGCCGAGGACGTCGTAGGTCGCGACCTCGATCGAGCGCAGCCACTTCACGTTCTTCATGCCGTAGATGTTCGGCACCAGCACGCGTACCGGAAAGCCGTGATCCTGCGGCAGCGTCTTCCCGTTCATGAGGTAGACGAGCAGCGTTTCCGGCTCCATCGCCTTCGCGATGGGGAACGAATCGGTGTACCCGTCGACCGACGTGAGCACGACGTCATACGCCTTCGCGGTCGGACGCGCGCGCTGGAGCAGGTCGCGCATGCGCGTGCCGGTCCAGACCGCCGTGGAGATGAGCTCGCCGCCGGTGGGATTGCTGATGCATTCGAGCGTGTGCACCTGTTCGATCGCGTCGAGATCGAGCAGCTCGTCGTACGTGAGACTGAACGGCGCCTCCACCGCGCCGGAGACGTCCAGCTTCCACGTCGCGATGTCGACGCGCGGCTTCACCAGTGTCGTGTCGACGGTGTAGTGATCCTCGTTCGCGGTGATGCGCGGCGTAGTCCCCGCGAGCGCCTCGATGTCCCCCTCCGCGGGCGCGAGGGTCACGGACTGGATGAGATGACGCGCGGCCGACGGCAGGTTGCCGAGCCGCGATCCGGCGACCGCGAGCGTGCGCGAGATCGGCAGGCCGCCGAGCGCGGCGACCGCGGCCAGCGCGGCACCGCCGAGCAGGACACGGCGGCGCGACGGCGCCGCTTCCGCGTCGCGCGCCAGAGCCGCGGGCGCGAGGTAGCTGATCGCGAGCGCGTTCGCGGCGAGACCGGTCGCGGCGTCGACGACGCTCGTCCCGAGGTCGATCTTCTCGCCGGCGAAGAGCTGCCCGAGGATGACGCCGATGATCCACGGCGCGGCGACCGCGGCCAGTACCGACGCATCGCCGCGGCGCGGCGAGATCGCAAATGCGCCGGCGATGCCGCCGGAGATCAGGAAGAGCGCGAGGACGCCGATGATGAGCAGCGCCTTCGCCCAGAAGTGAAGCAACTCGATGAGCGGGATCGAGATCCAGCCCGGGAGAACGTCGATGATCGCCTGGCCGAGCGCGAACGGCGTGAACGGCAGGCCGACGAGCGAAACGAGGAACGCGACGTCCAGCGCGAGGAACATCGCGAGCACGCCGATCAGTAGCCCGGTCCGCTCGCGGGGCGTGAGGCGTCCCATATATGGCACGATACGACCCGTTGCCAGAGCCTCTTCCTCCGATGACCGCGGAGGATCTCTACGCCTTCCGTTTCCTCGCCGACGCGCAGCTCTCGCCTGACGGAGAGCGCGTTGCGTTCACCGTCCGCACGGTCACGCCGGAACGCGACGGCTACACCTCGGGGGTCTGGCTCGTGCCCTTTGACGGCTCGCGGGAGGCGGTCCGCTTCACCTCCGGCGCGGGCCAGGACGCACAGCCGCGGTGGTCGCCCGACGGACGGACCCTGGCGTTCCTGTCGGATCGCGCCGCGCCCGAGAAAGCCGACGGGAAGAGGCGCAAGCCGAAGAACATCTTCGCGCTTTCCCTAGACGGCGGCGAGGCGCGGCAGCTGACGTCGTTCGCGGACGACTGCGGCGACGTGGCGTGGTCGCCGGATGGTCGGCGGATCGCCTTCACGGTGAAGGACGCGAAGCCTCCCGATGCGGACGACGATGGGCCGCGCGTCTACGAGCGCATGCGCTACAAAACGGACGAGGGCTTCCTCTCCGATCAGCGCCGCAAGCACGTCTGGCTCGTCGACGCGGCCGGCGGCGAGCCTCGGCGGCTGACCGAAGGCGACTGGGACGATCTGCAGCCGGCCTGGTCGCCCGATGGCCGCGAGATCGCGTTCATCTCGAACCGGACCGCGGACCGCGAGCGCAACACCGTGGCCGACGTCCACGTCGCCGCGGCCACCGACGGAGCGACGCGGCGCGTGACGAACGAGCTCGGCCAATTCGGTAACCCGTCGTGGTCGCCGGACGGCGCGACGATCGCGTGCTACGGCGTCGAGAAGGCGCTCGGCTCGGCCGCGAAGAACGTGCACCTCTGGCTATGGCCCGCCGCCGGCGGTGGCCGCGGTACCGACCTGCTCGCGAGGTGGGATCGCACGGTCGGCTCGGTCGTGATGAGCGACATGCGCTCGCAGGTGCAGACGCTGCCTCCGCGCTGGAGCACCGACCGCGCGCGCATCATCTTCGTCGGCTCGGACCAGGGAACCGCGAACGTGTACAGCGTTCCCGCGAGCGGCGGCGAGGTGGTCGCGGAGACGCTGGGCTCACATCAGGTCGTGAGCCTTTCGCTCGCGAGCGACTCGCGGCGCTTCGCGTGCGTCTTCTCGCACGCGACGTGTCCGGGGGACGTCGCGGCCGGCGAGCTCGGCAAAGGCCTTCGCTGCCTCACCGACCTCAACGGCGAGCTCATGCGGACTCGTCACATCACGCCGCCGGAGCGGGTCGAGTTCCGAGGCGCGGACGGCTGGATGGTCGAGGGCTGGCTGATGAAGCCGCGCGGCTTCGACCCCGCGAAGAAGTGGCCGCTCGTCCTCGAGGTGCACGGCGGACCGCATTCGACGTACGGGAACGGGTTCTTCCATGAATTCCAAGTGCTCACCGGCCGCGGTTACGGCGTGCTCTACACCAATCCACGCGGGAGCCACGCGTACGGCGAAAAGTTCTCGACCGCCTGCGTCGGTGACTGGGGCGGCAAAGACTACGAGGACCTCATGGCCGGCGTCGACCATGCGCTCGGAACTGGCTGGGTCGACGAGAAGCGGCTCTACGTGACCGGCGGAAGCTACGGCGGGTTCATGACGAACTGGATCGTCGGCCACACCGCGCGTTTCCGCGCCGCGGCGACGCAGCGGAGCATCAGCAACAACATCTCGGCCTTCGGCACGAGCGACATCGGCTGGCATTTCTGGGAGCACGAGATGGGAGACGCGACCCCGTGGCACGACGCGGGCAAGCTCGTCGAGCGGTCACCGCTGACGTACGCGCCGAAGGTGAAGACGCCACTGTTGATCCTTCACGCGGAGCGCGATCTGCGCTGCCCAATCGAGCAGGCCGAGCAGTTCTTCATCGCGCTCCGTTTGCACGGAGTCGAGACGACGTTCGTGCGCTTCCCTGAGGACAACCACGACCTGACCCGCGGCGGCAAACCGCGCAACCGCGTCGAGCACGCGAGGCGCATCGCCGACTGGTTCGACGCTCACGCCTGACGTGAGCTATCGACCGGCTACACAGGTCTGAACTGTCACTCATTTCCGCCGGTCGACGGGAGCATCGCCCGTAACCGACGCGTGACCGCATCGAGGATGCGCACTGTCACGTTCGCGTTCTGGCCCAGAACATCACGAAACTGCTGCGAACCGATCATCAAGCAGCGCAGCGGCGTGGTCGAGGTCACCGTCGCCGTTCGCGGTCCCTCGTCGATGAGCGCGATCTCCCCGAAGAAGTCGCCTCGCCCCATGGTGCGAAGGAGCGAGCCATCGCGTCGAGCCTCCGCGCGGCCATCGATGATGACGAAGAAGCCGTCCCCGCGTTCTCCCTGCGTACAGAGCGTCGCGCCAGCTGGATATTCACGATCCTGGGCGCGCGAAGCGATCGATCGTAGATCGTGCGCCGAGCAGGTCGCGAAGAGCGGGATCGCGCGCAACACCTGTTCTCGTTCGTACAGAGTCTCCTCCCTGAGACCGAGCAGTGTCAGCGGCGGTGCGAAGTACAGAGCTCCCGTGACCGGCCGGCTGAAGTCGGTCAACCGATCGCGCTGCCCGTCGGCGAGGCCGAACATGCGCCCCAGCATCCGCTCGAAGCGAGTCGGGTCCGCGGCGAACGCGACGAAGTAAAGGCCGTGCTCGGCGAGCCTCGCATATGGCACGCTCCGGCGATAGATCTGAAGCTCCTCGCCATGCTCGTCCTCGATCTCGACGCGAGCGATGTGGGCCGTGGCGGGCTTCTCCTCGTCCGAAAACTCCACGCTGTCACTCTTGGTCCTGCCGAACACGCGCTCCTGCTCGCTCACCGGCAGGGTCTCGAAGCGCGCGAGATCGTGGATCCAACGCATGACGAGCACGTGGCTCCCGCCCGCGCCCGGCTCACCCGCGGGAACGAGCGCCGCGAGGGGCGCTTCGAGAACGGGTGGGTTCTTCGTTCCGTCGATGAACCCCAGCAAGTCGCGGCTGTCGCGGTGAACGAAGCACGCCTGCTCGGTGGCGACCACGGCGACGTCCGCGACGGCTTTCACCGCGGCACGGCTTTGCTCGAAGACGATGTCCCGGGTGCTTCCGTTTATCCAGACGAATGCGTCGTGCTGTGTCGATGGTGCGCCCTTGCCGTCGAGGCCGATGACCTCGCGGAAGGGGCCGAGGCCCGCAGGAAGCTCATCCGGGGCCAGGCGGCGCCAGAGGTCGGGACCGAAGGCGAGAACGAGGTTGACACCGCCTGCGGAGACCGCGGGCTGCTCGAGCTGCGTGATCAGCCGGCCGGCATCGGCCTTGTCCACGCCGGCCCGGACGTCGAACTCGATGAACTCGTGCGCGACGGTGCCCTGGGCGAAGATGCCGAACTGCGGTAGTCGCATGGCAGTCCCTCCCTGGCTGTGGATCCCGACGCGTCGGTAATTCTCGTCGTCTGCGCAAGCGCGAGGCGCGCCCCGCGGACCTCGCCCGCTCAGCGCCGCCCGGCAAGGCTCGCTGCGAGCGCGACGAAGCTACCAAGGCCCATGACGACGATCGTCGATGAGATCGCGCGCCCTGCGATGGTGACCGGCTCGGGCGGCGCGTGCCCCGCCGTCACGAGGGTCGCGATCGCCCAGGCGTAGCCCTGCAGCACGCTCGGGAACGTCGCGGGCTCGACCCACTGGACCAGCAGGCCGCCGGCGAGGATCACCGCGAACAGGACTCCGACGATCAAGAGTGCCGCGTTGCGCGTCAGCGGACGTCCGAGACGCTCGTACATCACCCCGATCACGGCGAATACCCGCAGCAAGCGCGCCGCACGAAGGACGCGCACCGCCTGCGCCTCCGGCGGCACGAGGAGGGGCGGCGACACGACGATGACCGCGAGGTCGAACCAGTGCGAGCGAATGTGCGCGCCGCGATCGGGCGCTCGCCACAGATCGATCGCGTAGTCGAGCGCGAAAAGGAACCAGATCACCGCATTGGCGGCGGTCGCGGCGCCCACGACGCCCGGATCGGTGCTGGTCTCCTCGAGCAGCAGCACCGGCACCATGAGCAGCGCGAGGAAGAAGATCGCCCAGTCGCCGAGCATCGCGTCACGCAGCCTAAGATTCGCGCGGTGCGTGTGCGACGTGCGGTCGTGGACGATGCCGACGCGATCGAGCGCGTGCGCACCGACACGTGGCGTGACGCCTACCGCGGCCTTCTGCCGGACTCACTCCTCGACGGACTCGGGTACGACGCCACGCGGCGTCGCGCCCTGGTGGCCGCCTTGCCGCCGCATCAGTTCGTGCTCGTCGCCGAGGACGACGGCACGGTCGTCGGCTTCTGCATCGGCGGACGCTCGCGCTCACCCGACGCCCGGTTCGCGGGCGAGGTCTACGCCATCTACGTCTTACCGCAGA
>WNEZ01015443.1_pt1 | contig 12225 bp, 11 predicted proteins | sample 5400521 | NCBI WGS metagenome assembly WNEZ01 (sample SAMN13153339, study PRJNA577476) | soil metagenome | isolation source: 120 cm saprolite under Douglas fir tree site 2 hole 1 replicate 1 | place: USA:California | collected 2015-04-18
CCAGCCTGATCTCGATCATCTGGCGCGAATAGTTCCACTCGTATACGGCGGAGGCGATGTCGAGGCCCTCGTAGCACTGCAGGCGTACGAGCGGGCGGCCGAGGCTGCCGGCCAGGACCTTGGCAATCTCGGTTTTGCCCACACCAGCCTCGCCTTCGAGAAACAGGGGGCGGCTCATCTTGAGAGAGAGGAATACGGCCGTTGCAAGGCTCCGCTCGGCCACGTAGTCCGCGCGCGCGAGCAGAGCGAGGGTGTCGTCGATCGACTTCGGGAGCGCGCTCATCGGCGAATTATGCCAGCCCCGCCGGCAAAAAACTTTCCCCGGGGAGGGAAGGCTGATTCGATCAGGTTCCCGGCGAGGCGGCCCCCGGCCGCTAGGCGGTGACGGCGCGTTTGGGAGCGCCGCCGCGTACGAGCAGCGAATCCTTGGCCAATACGCCGAAACGGCGCGCGGCGACGATGCGATTTTCCCTCGCGTAGGCCTCGTGGTTGCGTTCCACGTCGTCGAGGCGGTAAACGTAGTTCACCATGAGCCCCGCAGAGCGGCGCATCCCCGTGGCCGAGGTGTCGCCGAGCCAGTTGAGGCGCTCCAGTCGCGCCCCGTTGCCGAGGTGGAACCGCGCCACCGCGTCGAGCGGCTCGTCGTCCTGTTTGGCGTAGAGAAGATAGTAAGCGCACAGGCGGGTGAGCTGTTTCAGGATTTCCGCGGCGCGCGCCTTGTCCTTGAACCAATCCTGCGCATCGAGTTTGGCGAGCAGGACGGCGAGCTCCGCGTGCCGGGGATCGCCTTCGCGCAGCCCCGTTCCGCTCGCGAGCCATTTGTGGAATCCCGGGATCGGCGAGAGCGTGGCGAAGGTCTTCAGGCGCGGAAACTCGCGGCCGAGGTCCTCGGCAACCTGCTTGATGAGAAGATTGCCGAACGAGATGCCGCGCAGGCCTTCCTGAGGATTCGTGATCGAGTAAAAGATCGCGCAGTCGGCCGAAGCAGGGTCGACCACAGGCGAGTCAGGGACGAGCAGCGGCTGCACCTTGGCGCTCATGCCGCGGGTGAGCGCCACCTCGATGAAGATCACCGGCTCGTCGGGCAGCGTCGGATGGAAAAACGCGTAGCAGCGGCGGTCGGCCTGAAGCCGGCGGCGCAGGTCGTGCCAGCCCTGGATCTCGTGTACCGCTTCGTACTGGATCAGCTTCTCCAGGACCAGGGCGGAAGTGCGCCAGTCGATGCGCTGCAGGACCAGGAAGCCGCGGTTGAACCAGGAGCGGAACAGGTGGGCGAGATCGGTCTCGATGCCCGTCCAATGCGGATGCTCGGCCAGGCCCTGCAGCAGCCGGCGACGCATCTCCAGCAGCACACCGACTCCGCCGGGGGCCATGTTGAGGCGCCGGAAGAGCTCCTGGCGCGGCGATTCCACCGCCCGCTGCAGGCGGAGGAGATTTCCCTGGGACGGGTCCTTGCGGTAGGCGTCGGCGTACCGGCCGACTGCCTCCGGGTCGAGGGAAAACTCCTTGACCAGGAATGAAAAAAAAGCTTCGAGCGCCTCCCCCTCCAGGGATTGATAGGCACTGAGCGCCTCGCGCGCGATCAAAGCGCCGGACACCTCGCCGCGCTGGGACAGGAGATCGTGGCAAATGGACGCGACGCGGCGGGCGCTGCGCACGGCAGCGCGCGATGGCATCCCCGGGCGCGACGATGCGGAGGCGAGCAGGCGCTGCAGGAAGAAAGGTTTGTACATGTGCTACTCGATGGACAACTGGGAATGGGCCAGGTTCTGAGTTCGGTTCAACTATTAAGGCACGAATTGTGCCAGTGTGTTCTACAGGCATAAAAAAACCCTCCCCCGCTTCTATCGGGGGAGGGCCGGTCGGGATCCCCTCGAGGCGGTTTGCCCTCGAGATCAGGTCCGGGAGATTTGATCCCCGACCGTTCACGCCGCCTGAGAGGACGGCATGCGGGCCCCGGGAACCGGGGACTCCCGGATGTTCTATTTCATCGCGGCTTCGACCGCGCGCCTCGCCATGACCGTGACCAGGTGCGCCCGGTAGTCGGCCTTGGCGTGGAGATCCGAGTTGAGGCCTTTCTCCGGTACCGCGATGTTCGCCACCGACTCGGGCGCGAATTTCGCGGCAAGCGCCTTCTCCATCGCCGCCACGCGGAATACGCTCGGGCCGGCCCCCGTCACCGCGACGCGCACGCCCGACCCGAAGTCGGCGACGAACACACCGACGATGGCGTAGCGCGAGGCCGGGTTCTTGAACTTCATGTAGGCGGCGCGCTTGGGCACCGGGAAGCTCACCGAGGTGATGATCTCGCCCTTGCCGAGCGCGGTCTCGTACATGCCCTTGAAGAATTCGTCCGCCGCGATCTTGCGCTTGTTGGTGACGACGGTCGCACCCAAGGCGAGCACTCCCGCCGGATAGTCGGCGGCGGGATCGTTGTTGGCGAGCGAGCCGCCGATCGTTCCCATGTTGCGCACCATGCGGTCGCCTATGCCTCCGGCGAGGCTCGCGAGCGCCGGAATCGCCTTCTTCACCGCGGCCGAGGAGGCGACCTCGGCGTGGCGGGTCATCGCGCCGATGACGACCGCCTTGCTGTCCGCCTTGATGCCGGAGAGCTCCTTGATCGTGCCGAGGTCGACGACTTCGGAAGGATGCGCCAGGCGCAGCTTCATCGCCGCGATCAGGCTCTGGCCGCCAGCGAGGAGCTTGGCGTCGCCGTCCTTTGCGAGCACCTTGGCCGCGTCGGCGACCGTTTTTACTTTTTGGTAGTTGAATGCATACATGCGCGTCTCCTAGGCAGCTTTCTTCATTTCCTGGCATGCCCGCCAGATCCTTTGCGGCGTTGCGGGCATCTCGACGTCTCTTAGGCCGAGCGCGTCGGTGAGCGCGTTCATCACCGCCGCCGGCGCGCCGATCGCCCCCGCCTCGCCGCAGCCCTTCACCCCGAGCGGATTGTGCGTGCAGGGCGTCTCCTTGGTGCCCACCCTGAAGTTGGGCACGTCGTCGGCGCGAGGTATGCAGTAGTCGAGGTAGGAGCCGGTCACCAACTGACCGGAATCCTTGTCGTAGTGGCAACCCTCGGTCAGCGCCTGTCCGATTCCCTGGGTCAATCCGCCGTGAACCTGGCCCTCCACGATCATCGGGTTGATGATCTTGCCGAAGTCGTCCACCGCTGTGAAATTGACGACCCTCACGGTGCCGGTGTCGGGATCCACTTCCACTTCGCAGATGTGGCTCCCTGCCGGGAAAGTGAAGTTGGCCGGATCGTAGAAGGCGTTCTCGTTCAGGCCCGGCTCGAGCTTGTCGAGCGGATAGTTGTGCGGCACGTAAGCCGCGAGCGACACCTCGGCGAAGGCTTTTTTCTTGTCGGTGCCTTTCACGACGAACGCGCCGTCCTTGAACTCGATGTCGGCTTCCGCGGCCTCCATCAGGTGGGCCGCGATCTTCTTGCCCTTGGCGACGATCTTGTCCACGGCCTTCACGATGGCTGTGCCGCCCACGGCGATGGAACGCGACCCGTAAGTGCCCATACCGAAGAGGATCTTTCCCGTGTCGCCGTGGACGATGTCGATGTCCTCCATGGGAATGCCGAGGCGATCGGCCACGACCTGCCCGAAAGTGGTCTCGTGTCCCTGGCCGTGGGAGTGAGAGCCGGTGAATACTGTCACCTTGCCCGTCGGATGCACGCGGACTTCGCCCGCCTCGAAGAGACCCGCCCGCGCGCCGAGCGCACCGGCGACATTCGAGGGCGCGATGCCGCAGGCTTCGATGTAGCACGCATATCCGAGTCCGCGCAGCTTCCCGCGTCTTGCGGCATCCGCCTTGCGCCCCTGGAACCCGGCGACGTCGGCGACTCTCAGCGCTTCCGCGAGCGTTGCCTCGTAGTTGCCGGTGTCGTATAAGAGGGCGACAGGCGTCTGGTAGGGAAAACTCTTGATGAAGTTGCGCCGGCGGATCTCCGCCGGGTTCACCTTCATTTCGCGCGCGGCGGTCTCGACCAGCCGCTCGACGACGTAAGTCGCCTCGGGCCGTCCGGCGCCGCGGTAGGCGTCGACCGGCGCCGTATTGGTGAACACCGCGGTGACTTCGGCGTAGATCACCGGCGTCGTGTACTGCCCGGCGAGCAGCGTCGCGTAAAGAATGGTCGGGATGCAGGAGGCGAACGTGGAGAGATACGCGCCCATGTTCGCCGTGGTAGTGACCCGCATGGCGAGAAACTTTCCGTCCTTGTCGAGCGCCAGCTCCGCCTTGGTCACGTGGTCGCGGCCGTGCGCGTCGGAGACGAAGGATTCGCTGCGGTCCGCGGTCCATTTCACCGGCCGATTGATCTGTTTCGACGCCCAGGTGCACACCACGTCCTCGGCGTAGAGATAGATCTTGGAGCCGAAGCCGCCGCCGACGTCCGGCGCGACCACGCGTACCTTGTGCTCGGGCAGCCCCAGCACGAAGGCGGTCATGAGCAGGCGCTCGACGTGCGGGTTCTGGCTCGCGACGTAGAGCGTGTAGCTGTCGTCGGCGCGCGAGTAGGTCGCGTTCGCCGCGCGCGGCTCGATCGCGTTGGGGATGAGCCGGTTGTTGAGGAATTCGAGCGTGGTGACGTGCGCGGCGCCGGAGAAAGCCTTGTCCACCGCCGCCTTGTCGCCGAGGCCCCAGACGTAGCAGGTGTTGTCAGGCGCGATGTCGTGCACCACCGGTGCGCCTTTCTTGCGGGCTTCGCCGGCGCGCACCACGGCGGGCAGCTCTTCGTAATCCACTTTCACCAGCTCGGCGGCGTCGCGCGCCTGCTGCCGTGTCTCCGCGATGACGACGGCGACGTGGTCGCCGACGTAGCGCGCCTTGCCTTGCGCGAGGCAGGGGTGCGGAGGCTCCTTCATCGGCTGGCCGTTGACGTCGGTGATGAGCCAGCCACAGGGCAGGCCGTTGACTTTGGCACCGGCGAGATCGTCCCCGGTGAAGACGGCGACGACTCCGGGGGCCTTCAGCGCCTTGTCCTTCTTGATCGATTTGATTTTCGCATGGGCGTGCGGCGAGCGCACGAAATGCGCATAGGTCTGCCTCGGCAGCGCGACGTCGTCGGTGTAGTTGCCCGCGCCGGTGAGAAAGCGGTAGTCCTCTTTGCGCTTGATCGAAGCGCCGATGTAGGGGGTCGCGCCCATGGTCAGCTCCTCATCGTCTGCGAGGCGGCTTTGATCGCCTTCACGATGTTGTGATATCCGGTGCAGCGGCACAGATTCCCGTCGAGCTGTTCGCGGATCTGCTCCTCGGTCGGGTTCGGAAAGTCCTTCACCAGATCGATCGCGCTCATCACCATGCCGGGCGTGCAGAAACCGCACTGCAGGCCGTGGTGTTGGCGGAAGGCCTCCTGCATCGGATGGAGCGTGCCGTCCGCCTTGGCGATGCCTTCAATGGTGAGGAGATCTGCGCCTTCGGCTTGCATCGCGAGCATGTTGCAGGACTTCACGGCGCGTCCGTTCATGTGGATGGTGCACGCGCGGTGTCGCAACCGACGTGGGTACCTGTCAAGCCAAGCGTATCGCGGATAAAGTTGACGAGCAGCGTGCGCTCTTCGACTTCGGCGCTTGCCGGCTTGCCGTTGACGGTCAGTGAGACCTTGACGGTCATGATTTGACTCCTTCGGTGAAAGTTGAACTTTTTCTTGGACGGCGTTCAAATAGGGTGCAGAATTCGTTTGACGAAAAAGCCTCCTTGACGGCGATTCATGTCGAGGGATTTGCGGCGACGCGTGGCGAGAGAAATCCTAGACCATGATCGTGCCGCAATCAACCACAAGCTTGATTTCGCGGCGGCTTGACCCAAGTTTAAGAGAGGTCTACGCTACCGCGTTCAAGCGTTTGTTAGGATTCAACAATATTTTCTGAGCAAGGATTTCCCGTGGACAGCGTCGATCTCGAAGTGGTGCGCAGTGCATTGAAATGGACCGAGTCGGGCCACCGCGCCACCCTGGGCACCGTGGTGCACACCTGGGGCTCGGCCCCGCGGCCGGTGGGAGCGATGCTCGTCATCCGCGACGATGGCCAGGTCATGGGATCGGTCTCCGGCGGCTGCGTCGAGGATGATCTTATCGACAAGGTCCGGACCAAGGCGATCGCAGCGGAAAAGCCGGAGGTCACGACCTACGGCGTTACGCAGGAGCAGGCGACGCGTTACGGATTGCCGTGCGGCGGAACGCTGCAGATCGTGCTCGAGCCGGTCACGACGGAATCGAAGCTCAAGGATCTGCTGTCCGTCATCGAGCGCCACGAGCTCTCGGCGCGCTTCCTCGACATGGACACCGGCAAGGTGCGCATCGAGCCGGGCAAATGGTCGGATCTGCTCGAGTTCGACGGCAAAGTGCTGAAGACGGTACACGGGCCGCGCTGGCGCCTGTTGATCATCGGCGCCGGGCAGGTGACTCGCTATCTCGCCCAGATGGCGCAGGCGCTCGACTATCACGTCACGGTGTGCGACCCACGCGGCGAGTACGCCGACGGCTGGGACTTCAAGGAAGTCCCCATCAACCGCGGCTATCCCGACGACGTGGTGGTGGCGATGAATCTCGATGCGCACAGCGCGGTGGTCGCCGTCACGCACGATCCCAAGCTCGACGACGCGGCGCTGCTTGAGGCGCTGAAATCTCCCGCTTTTTATGTCGGCGCGCTCGGCTCCCAGAAGAACAACGACGCACGGCGCAAACGTCTCGCGGAATTCGACCTCGCCGCCTCCGAGATCGCACGTCTGCGCGGGCCGGTGGGCTTGAAGATCGGCTCCAAGACCCCGCCCGAGATCGCGGTGGCGATTCTCGCGGAGATGACCGCAGTGCGCCGCGGCGTGCAGATTCCGGAAACCATCGAGCCTCCGAAGGTCGACGTCTCGGCCGGCTGCGAGGTTCCGCAAAACTAGCTATCCTCCCTCTCCTTCGAGGGGGAGTTCATGGCCGCAAACATCCGCGGCATTCTGCTTGCGGCGGGCTATTCCAAGCGCTTCGGTTCGAACAAGCTGCTGCAGACCTTGCCTACAGGTATGCCGGAGGCGGGGACGCCGATCGGGCTCGCCGCCGCAAGACACTTGCTCGATGCCCTCCCGGAATCCATCGCGGTGGTCAGGCCGCGCGCGCAAAAGCTCGGCAAGCTGCTGCGCGACGCCGGCTGCAACACCGTCGTCTGCAAAAACGCGGGCGAGGGCATGGGCACAAGCCTCGCCGCTGGCGTGCGCGCCGCGGCGGACGCTCATGGCTGGGTGGTCGCGCTCGCGGACATGCCTTTCCTTCGGCCGGAGACCGTCCGCGTCATCGCCAAGGCGCTCTCCGAGGGCGCGGCGATCGCGGCCCCGGCGTATCGCGGCGAGCGCGGCCATCCGGTGGGTTTCGCGCGGCGCTTCCTCGACGAGCTTTCCGCGCTGCACGGCGACCAGGGCGCAAAGGAGCTGCTTGCGCAACACTCCGACCGGGTGACGCTCTACGAAGTGGACGATCCCGGCGTGCTGCGCGACATCGACAGGCCTTCCGATCTCACGCGCTGAGCGGCCGAGGTGTCACAGCGCTCCGTACCAGCCGCGCCAATGCCAATCGGCGATGGCCTCGGGTCCGAAGCGCCGAGCAATCCCTCGGCCCACGGTTCGAAACACGGCGAGCAGCGCCCGTACAATCCGCCCCGAAGGGGAAGGGCACGCCGCAGGCTCGGACAGCACAAACTCGGTGGGCTCGATAGCATGAATCAGCGCAAGGCCGGGGCGGTCGAGCGTCAACGTGTCGCCGGCGCCCATGAAGTGGTCCTCGCGGTCGCGGTCCTGAGTGATCCACAGCGCGCCTTTCAGACATTGCACGCTCGTGCCCGCGGAGTCGCGAAGACGCAGGATTTGACGGGCTTGAAGGCGCAGTTCGGCGCGATCGAGCTTGAGGTTCATGGCGACTCCTTTCATAATGCAGCCAGCGCATACTAGCGCGGCTCCTGAGCGGGCCCCGAAAACTGGCCGGTGCAGAGGGAATTATTCGGGATCAGGGGAGCCGTCTCAAACGATCTTTTGACATGGTTTGCATGAGTAGACGGAATGCATAAGCGCGACTTGCCCTCGCTCGACCTGCTCAAGGGGTTCGAGGCCGCGGCGCGCAATCTGAGCTTCACCAAGGCGGCCGCGGAGCTCTTCGTCACCCAGTCGGCGATCAGCCGGCAGGTGAAGACCCTCGAGGACCAGCTGGGCATCAGCTTGTTCCGCCGGCGCCATCGCGAGCTACGCCTCACCGAACAAGGCCAGACGCTTTACAAGACCTCGGGAGAAGTGCTGCGCCTGCTGCGCGACGTCGCGGGCAGGCTGGTCGCGCGGCCGGCCGGGATGCTCACGGTCACGACGACCGTATCTTTTGCGGCGCTTTGGCTCGTGCCGCGGCTCAATGACTTCCAGCGGCGGCATCCCGGGATTGACATGCGCCTTGCCGCGACGAACGAGATCCAGGATCTCGAACGCGAAGGCATCGATCTGGCGATCCGCTACTGCGCACTCAAAGCGGCGGGCGCAGGCGCCGTGCGGCTGTTCGGGGAGCGGGTCTTTCCCGTGTGCTCGAGGTCGGTGCTCGCCGGCCGCCCCTTGAAATCGCCCCAGGACCTTTCGGGACAGGTACTGCTCCACTACGACGATCCCGAGCGGCGTTACCCGTGGCTCAGCTGGGACGTGTGGTTCGAGCTTACGCAGACGCACGGCGTGAAACCCGCCGGCACGCTTCGCTTTTCCCACTACGATCAGCTCATCCGGGCCGCGATCGAGGGTCAGGGCATTGCGCTAGGGCGGAGCTGGTTCGTCGCCAATTGGGTAAAGACGGGGAAGCTGATCCTGCCATTCGGAAAGCGCTATATGCGTTCGCCCTCGGATTCCCGCGCCTATTTCATTGTCCTGCCGCGAGGATCGCTCGCCCGTCCGGGGGTCGCCGAATTCTCGCGCTGGCTGCAGCAGCAAGCCCAAACGCAGGAAGCCGGCACCGCGCCCGGGGACCCTGTGCGCGAAGCGCGCGGCGCGCACGCGCGGAGATGAGAACATGAACGCGGGAACATGAACGCGGTCCGCTACTCGATCATTCCGGCGCGGCCCGAAGCGCACCTTTATCGCGTCACCTGCACGATCGAAGAACCCGATCCTTCGGGGCAGCAGTTCGCGCTCCCGGCGTGGGCCCCCGGCAGCTACATGATTCGGGACTTCGCGCGTCACGTCGTTTCCATAAGCGCCCGGAGCCGCAACCGGCCGGTGCCTCTCGAGAAGATCGACAAGCACACCTGGCGCGCGCAATCGGTCACCGGTCCGCTCAGCGTGAGCTACGAGGTATACGCCTGGGACGTTTCGGTGCGCGGCTCGCACCTCGATACCGGCCACGGATTTTTCAACGGCGCTTGCGTGTTCCTGCGGGCGCTCGGGCACGAAGGCGCGCCGTGCGAGCTCGAGATCCTGCGGCCCCGGGGCGCGCGTTACCGCAATTGGCGCGTCGCTACGGCGATGCCTAGAAAAGGCGCCGGTCCCTTCGGATTCGGCGCTCATGTCACGGCGGATTACGACGAGCTGATCGACCATCCGGTGGAGATGGGCGAGTTCGCTCTCGCAAGCTTTCGGGCGTGCGGCGTGGTGCACGATATCGTCATCACGGGCCGCCACCGCGCTGATCTGGCGAGATTGCGCCGCGATCTGAAACGCTTGTGCGAGGAGCACATCCGTTTCTTCGGTGAACCCACGCCTATGAAGCGTTTTGTATTCCTCGTCACGGCAGTGGGCGAGGGCTACGGGGGACTCGAACATCGCGCATCTACGGCGCTGCTGTGCTCGCGCGACGATTTGCCGCGTGAAGGCGAGACCGAGGTGACCGAGCGCTATCGCACTTTCCTCGGTCTCGCCAGCCACGAGTATTTTCACACGTGGAACGTGAAGCGCATCAAACCCGCCGCGTTCGCGCCCTACGACCTCGATCGCGAGAATTACACGACGCTCCTTTGGGCGTTCGAGGGCGTCACGTCCTACTACGACGATCTTGCCCTCGTCCGCTGCGGGTTGATCGAAAAAAAGGACTATCTCGAGCTGCTCGGTCGCTCGATCACGACGCATCTGCGCACCCCGGGCCGGGCGATCCAGAGCGTCGCCGAGTCGAGCTTCGACGCCTGGATCAAGTACTACCGCCAGGACGAAAATTCGCCGAACGCGGCCGTGAGCTACTACGTCAAGGGGAGCCTGGTCGCCTTGTGCCTGGACCTGCTCATCCGCGACAAGACGCGGGGGAGGAAATCGCTCGACGACATCATGCGCGCGCTGTGGCGGCGCCACGGGCTCACCGGAGCCGGCGTCGAGGAGGACGGCATCGAACGCTTCGCCGAAGAGGCCACGGGTCTCGAGCTGGAACGCCATTTCGACGACTGGCTGCGCTCGACGCGCGAATTGCCGCTGAAGGCGCTGCTCGCGACGCACGGAATGGCGATGGAACTGCGTCCTGCCGAGTCGGCTCAAGACAAAGGCGGCAAGCCGGCTCGCTCGAAAAACGCTGCGGGGTTCGCGATGCTCGGCATTCGCGCGCGAGCGCATGACGATGACGCCGCCGTCACCCACGTGCTCGAAGGCGGCGCAGCGCAAGGAGCGGGCATCGCTGCCGGCGATGTGATCGTCGCCGTCGATGGCCTGCGCCCGGGGCAGGCCGGATTGGATGCAGCGCTTGCGAAGCACCGCCCTGGAGAGCGGGTGACGATCCATGCCTTCCGTCGCGACGAGCTCATGCGCTTCGACGCGCAGCTCAGACGCGCGGAAGCCGATACTTGCGTGCTCGCCGAATCGGCGAGTGCGAAGCGGCTGCGCGAACGCTGGTTGGGACCGCGCCGTGGATGAAACGCGGCTCATCCTCATCCGCCACGGCGAGACGGAATGGAACATCACGGGCCGCATCCAGGGCTACCGCGCGGACAGTGCGCTCACCGCAACGGGTCGCGAGCAGGTCCGCGCCCTGGCCGTGCGTCTTGCGCGCGAGGGAATCGACGCGCTTTATTCGAGCGACGCGGGACGAACGCGAGAGACTGCGGACCCGATCGGCGCGGCGACGCGCTTGCCAGTCGTCTACGAAACGGCGCTGCGCGAGCGCAACTACGGCGTTTTCGAAGGTCATAGCTTTGCGGGGATCGAGGGCGCATTTCCGGAAGAATTCGCAAAATTCCGTACTCGCGACCCGCACTACGTTCCGCCCGAGGGAGAGAGCGCCGCGCAGTTTCGCGATCGTATCATCACGGCGCTCGAGATCGTCGCCGCGCAGGCGAGTGGACGGCGCGCCGCCGTGGTCACGCACGGCGGCGTGCTCGGGGCGCTGTATCGGTATGCAATGAATATTCCGCTGGAGGCGAAGCGCGGCTACCCGCTCGCCAACGCGAGCCTCAATCATTTCCGTTTCGCCGAGGGGCGCTGGCTGCTCGATGCCTGGGGCGACGTCGCACATCTGCCCGCGGAAAGCCTGGACGAGCTGTAAATCCCAAAAGCAGGGCTTGACAAGGTGTTCGCTTTGGTTAATAGTAAACCTTATGGTTAAGTATTCAGAGAAAGGGCTCGACGCGGTTTTTGCCGCGCTTGCCGATCCGACGCGGCGCGAGGTGGTCAAAGCGCTCGCCGACGGAAGCCGTCCGGTCACCGAGCTGTCCCGCCCGTTCGACATGTCCCTGCCGGGATTCATGAAGCACCTGGGCATTCTCGAGAGCGCGGGCCTTATCCGGCGCGAGAAGGAAGGCAGGGTGGTGAGCTGCACGCTCTCGGCCGGCCCGATGAAGGAAGCCTCCGAATGGCTCACCCGCCACCGCGAGTTCTGGGAGCGGCGGCTCGATGCTCTCGCCCGATTTCTATATCACCAAGAGGAGACTCAAGCATGGCAAGCACCAAAACCAAGGAGCAACCGTCGCTCTCGATCGTCCGCAAGCTCGATGCAGGGCCAGCGAAGGTCTGGCGCGCGATCACCGAGCCGGAAATGCTGAAGCAATGGATGGCCCCGAGCGACGCTTTCAAAGTCCCCGTGGCGGAGACCGACATGCGCGTCGGTGGACGCTATCACATCGTGATGAACGCGCCGGACGGCGAGGTGCACGACGTGAGCGGCGTCTACCGCGAGATCGTGCCGAACAAGAAGCTCGTCTATACCTGGGCGTGGAGGAGCACGCCTGAGCGGCAATCGGTCGTGACGATCGAGCTGCGCGCGGCGGGCAGCGGCACGGAGCTCACGCTCAGGCACGAGCA
>WNEZ01004431.1_pt1 | contig 12223 bp, 7 predicted proteins | sample 5400521 | NCBI WGS metagenome assembly WNEZ01 (sample SAMN13153339, study PRJNA577476) | soil metagenome | isolation source: 120 cm saprolite under Douglas fir tree site 2 hole 1 replicate 1 | place: USA:California | collected 2015-04-18
TACGCCGAATCGGGTCATCGGCTGGGCAGAGCGCCCCAGAAACACGCGTTCCTTGTCCGCGCGTCCGTTCACCAGTTCCTTCAGGGCAGCAGTCGTAGACGCCCACAGCGGGCACAACCGGATCTTATTCCCCTTGCCTCGTAGCTGCACAAACGACCGTGATTTGTCCCGTGGCGCATGTAGCCGCAGGTCGCCGACCGTGAGCTGAGCCACTTCGTCGGCACGGGCTCCCGAGTTGTACATGAACAGCAACAGTGTGTGGTCTCTACATCCGAGCCGTCTGGTGCGGTCAGGGGCGGCAAGCAGAGCATCGATCTCGCTTTTCTCCAGATATCCGACTGGCCTGTGCCCCGATCTCTTGAATGGTACGGAGCGAAGTTGCGCGCACCATAGCAGATGTTCGGGACTGCGCTCACTGATAAAAGCCGCCAACGTGCGTACCGCAGCCATTCGTTGATTGCGAGTGGAGACCGAACACTTTCGCTTCTCCTCGATGTCGCGCATGAACCTTCTCACCAGATCGACGCTGAGATCCTCCACCAACAGTTCATCCGGTTTTCTGTGCAGCGCCGTGCTTGCGAAGATGACCAGCAACCGCAGCGCATCACGATAACTGTGCTGTGTGTTTCGAGCGAAGTTGCGATCTGCGGGAAGGTACTCCAGCAGGAAGTGCTTGATCCAGGGTGCCAGCGCGAGGCTATTTTTCATCGTCGCCTCCGCACACATACTGTTCGAAGCGACGATTCGCCTGTTCGAGGAGTTCAGGCGTCATCGTCAAGTACCGCTGGGTTGCACTCAGATTGACGTGGCCCAGATAAGTGGACAGAGCAGGAAGCAAACGCTGCACATCCTTATTCTGTCTGTACCACGCCGTCACGCGATGAATCGCGAACGAGTGCCGCAGGTCGTGAAGGCGTGGTTGGTAGGACGATTCATCATGACGCGCGATGCCCGCGATCCGTCGCAGGCGAACGAAACACTTTTCGACCACCTGGAGCCTGATGGGATTGCAACTCTTCGTCTGGAACAGCGGTCGATAGTGCTGATTCTGTCGCGCCGGCATTTCGAGATACTGCTGAAGCAGCTTCCGGACATCCCGCCCGAGCGGCACCAGGCGCGATTTATAAAACTTCGTGCCTCGTATCGTGACCAAGCCGACACGCAGGTCTACATCCATGAGCCGTAGTCGCAGCGCTTCTCCGAGTCGCATTCCCGTTCCGTAGAGGAACAACAACAGCGTGCGGAATGTGGCTCCAGACATGACGCAAGACGACACTCGCTGACATCGTGGCACAGCGCCGAGCAGCAAGCGCAAATCGGACTGGGAGTAGATATAAGGGACGAACGTCTGTGCGGATTTGGGAGCGCGCGGCGGCAGCGGCGGAGGAACCTTCAGCCGACCACGCACAGCCCAGTACTCGAAGAACGCTTTCAACGTTCCTCGTTTCTGACACCAAGTGCTAGGTCTCACTCCCGCGCCGTCGATGAAGGAAGTGACTTGCGGCAGTGCGACAAGGTGTAGATCGATATCGCCACAGTGTCGAAGAAACGAGCGCAGCTGTTTCGCGGGAGCGTTGAACCTCGCACCGGCATCTTGTTTACGTCGGACGTAGAGGTCAATCGCCTGTGAGAGCTTCATAGCAGCCCTCCCAGATTGACGTTCGCCACTACGCGCAGCGCATTGAGGTCGACTTTGGCATAGATTCCTACCGACTCAAGGCCTCGATGCCCGAGCACGTCACCGATCTCCTTGAACGAAGCACCTTCCTGCAACAGACGTGTTGCACACGCGTGCCGCAGACTATGTGGGCCGGTGTGCCGGAACCGCAGTCCGGCTGCTTTGATTCGTGATCTCGTTACCAGCCACAAGGTCGATGTTCCAACCGGCCGATACGGAGGATGCAGGGTGACGAACAGGTGTCGGCAGGCACACCTCGGACGAGCTTCTTTGAGGTAATGCAGGATGGCATCGCCGACCTCGCGCTGCAGCGGATAGCGCTGAGAGCCTCCTCTTTTCGAGTGGTTCACAACAAACACCTCTTGACGCCAGTCGAAGTCACTCAACAGCAGCCGCGACACTTCGCCGCTGCGCAGCCCATAGACCGCGAACAGCATCAGAATGGCTCGCGTCCGCAATGCTGCCTGACTGGAACCTTTCACTGCTTGCAGGAGTTGTCGTACCTCCTTCTCGGTCGGGCCTTCGGGCAGGTCCTCGTATTGGTAGATTTTTGGTGCTTGAATGCCCTTAGCGAAGCCTGCAACACACCAGCCGCGCGTTTCGGCATACCGGAAGAAGGCCCGCAGTGCCTGCGCGGCCACAGAAACGGACTTGCGATTCCATCCGGCCGTGCCTTTCATCGCAAGGAACTCGTCCACGTCTTCGACGCTCACCCGCACCAACGACCGATGCCGCTCTCCAAACCAGGCTAGGAACTTCGATGTCTTCCAGCAGTGTGATCGGACGGACTGCGGAGACAGCCCTTGTTCTTCGGTCATGTAGCGAGCGAAGTCGCCGAGTTGATCGGCAAACTGCATCTGCGGTGTACACGGCAGTTTCAGGCAGCCGTGGAAACGAAGCCATTTCTTCGCTGCATAGATAAAGAAGGAAGCGGAGTTGCCGTACGAATGCGCTTTCGGATTCGAGTGTTGCTGGCGTGCCCAGCGTTGGGCCGCTCGCTGGATCTCCTCCAGCGCGACATCTCGCATCTCGCCCAGCTTTAGGAGGCGAACTACGTGCAGTAATTCATTGGAGAGGTCTTGCAGTGCAGCACGGCTTGTTCCTTGCCGCTGCAGATGGTGGAGGAAAGTCTCTCGTTCTTTCAGAAGAGGAGCTTCACGGTGACGCTTTAGAAAAAAGGGATGCTCAAAAATGGTCTCTAGCATTCGGCGGGTCTCCTTAACCCGCTCCGAATGCTAGACGGAACACGGCAAAGCCGCCGCTTCACTTATGTTGTGTTCAACACGGCGGAAACCCAGTAAAGACGGACCTTCTAGCCGCCACCACAACATAACTGCAACCACAACATAATCGGAAAAGGCGCTGCCGGTTTTGAGGCCAATGGCTTGGCAGTGCAATCGCATTATCACCAACAACCGGATAATCTCCGAGTTGCCGACCACACGGGAGTCATGTCGTTGCGACTCGAATTTAGATGCGGAATCCCGGTAGTTACGCGGATGCCCGGGTTAAAGGGGGAATGCCTGCTGAGTTACAACTATAATGACTTACGCGGAATGCTGTCACCTCTGGCACTAACCTCGCCCCTATGAAATTCAATCCTCTTGGCGCAGGCGAAATAGTTTGCGGAGCGCGCCACCAAAGATCTGCAGGACTAGTGTTTCTGAACTCGATCGAGTTCGGCCACCAACGACTCTAGCTCGTGCTTCTCATAAGGATCGGCATCTTTCCGGTTAAAGATCAGGGTCACAGTCTGAAGGTATTTGCGCGCACTGGCGTAATCCTTCCGCCGATATGCGATTTCCGCCTGCAGCAATGTCACGCCAGCCCCCCAATCCTGATCGCCGGCAAGCTGGGCTACGGCCGGAATATCAATTTGTTCCAGCAGCTTGCTGGCTTCGTCCACCTGCCCTAGGCCAATCAGGCAGGTTGCCAGGGTGGAGGCGACTCCGCCGGTGAGGCCTGCGCGCGGCCCGAATGCTTTGGTGGATGCTTCATACGCTTTACGTGAGTTTGATTCGCCTACGCCATAGTGGCCCGAACGGCACATTGCTAGCGAGGCATCGGAGAGTGTGGCGACTGCAAAGAACGAAAGTGGGCCCTGCTTGCGGATAGCGAGGTCATGGATCGCCAGGTCGTCACGGATCGCATCATTCCACATGCCGAGACTGCCTTCGGACTGCGCGCGCGTGGTCAGAAGCTGCATAGTGAGTTCGTGGTCGGGTCCCAAGCGAGAGACAAACTCCGGATAGATGGTATTGGCTTCTTTAACCGCTTCCGCATGCTTGTTCTGAATCATGTAGGCTTGCGCCAGGTTGAGGCGGACGCGCAGTACGTTGGGGCTCTCAGGCCCAGTCACGCGCGTGAAGTCGCCGATGAGCTCCCTAAACGACCGCTCCGCCTTGGCTCCTTCACCCAAGCGAATGTACGAGAATCCAAGCCGCTGCTTGAATGTGAGGCGAGCACTCTCATCGAATGCAGGAAGCATCTCCGCGCGTTCGACTGCAGCCTGGAAATTCTCCGCTGCCGACTTAGCATTGTTGTCAATCAGGGCGATCATTCCTCGCGCTGAAGACAACCACACCGGCAAATCCGGTCGCGGCCTGGGAAGTTTGGCTATCAGTGCCTCCTGCTGGGCGAGGATGGACTTCGCGAGTGACAGCGAATCCTTTTCATAACTTCGCGATTCAAGCGTAGCGCGCTGCAGGTTGACGATGATCGCGTCCTGGGACATCTCGCCATCCACTTGTTTGAAGAGTGTGGCGGCATGGTCATATTCCTGGCGCGCGTCAGAATAATTGGTGCGGTTATCGAGTGCCCGCGCGATGGTCTGATGCAGACGCGCAGCGACCAGCGGTTCGTCTTTAAACTGGCGATCGATGCTGGGCGAAGCTTGCTTGATTGCCTCTATAAGCGACTCACTGGATTTGCCGCTTAAGAACGGGTTGCTGCGTCCGAGAAGATCATCGGAGAGAAACTGGTTGATGGAGCTGGCGATTGCAGTCTGGCGATTGGCATGATCACGTTCCCGAGCCGCCTTCCGGTACAGTGTGAGGCTTAAGCCCAGTCCGACTACCAAGGCAATAACTGCGAACACGACCCAGGGACGGCGAGCGCGAGCTTCGGCCAGCTTGCGTTCCGCAATTTGGGCACGCTGCGTGGCATTCTCTAATTCGTCACGCTTGACCCGACGCCTATCCAGGGTAAGCAGGCGTTCTGCCAATTCTGCCGCGCTGCTCAATCGTTTAGCAGGATCGCCACAAGCGGCATCGGCTATATCCTCCCGAAGCAGCGGGTCTTGGATTTCGGCTTCCCACCCCGGCGCGAGCGGCTTGCGGCAATCACCGACAATTAACTGGTAGAGCATCACCCCGAGCGCGTACACGTCAGCGGATGCGCTGGGAGATTGGCCCGCCAAAACTTCTGGAGCCAGATACATCAAGGTCCCGCTCAGCGACCCGGTTTCAAGTGCCGCGGTCTGAGTAAATCCTAGATTGGTGATACCCAGGGCATGAAGGCGCGAGGGATCGAAAAGTGAAGCGCTGCCAAAGTCCGCGATTTTGATTTGCCAGCCGCCGCTTGCGCCGGGCACGACCAGGATGTTCACCGGTTTCAGATCTTTGTGCAGCACGCCAATGCTGTGCGCGGCGGAAAGAGCCTGGGCGACATCGATAAGAAGATGCAGCCGCGCATCAAGCGAGACCTTGATTAAACCACCCTGCGCCTCCGCCCATTCCGCGAGGTTCGGGCCGGCGTATTCGCTTTCCAGGAAAAATGGGGAGGTCTTGAAATTCCATTCCAGGATGCGGACAAATTCTGGCCGATCACCGAGTGATTCTCTCAGGAAGCGAGAAATTGTGATCTCGCGCTTCAGTCCTTTTAGGCGCACGCCATCGGCCGCGAACTTGAACACGCGTTGTTCGCGAGTCTTGGGGTTTTCGCCTAGCCACACTTCGCTCGATCCGGAGACTTCCAGCGCGCGAGAAAGCCGCCACTGTTCCCTTCCCGGGACCGGGTCACCGGCTCTAAATCCAAGCTCGGGTCCTGCGGCGGCTGCGACCGTCTTGCAATAGACCGGCACGGCCAGCCGGTAACCCACGCGCGGGACAGTGACGATGGCGGGGTGGTCTTCGTCCCCCATTGCTTTGCGAAGTTTCGAAACTGCCGTCGCTAGGGAGCCGTCCACTACCATCACGTCCGGCCAGACGGTTTCGAGCAATTCTTCCTTGGTCACTACCTCGCCGGCGTGCAAAAGAAGCTGAAGAAGTATGTCGAGCGGCTTCGATTCCAGGTCTGCGGCCTTGCCCCTGACCCGCAATTCCCTGCGCAGTTCGTCAAATTCATAATCTGCAAAACGCCAGAGGCGGCCCGATGTCTCTTCCACCTCTCCCAATGATCCTTTGTAATTCACAACTTAGCCCCTCTTTAGAGTTCTTAAGAAATCCGTCAGGACAAAATGCAGGCGGGTCGTGCAGGCTTGCCCCATCGCGCCTGCTTCAAATAGCGCCAACATTCTGACACAACTGGCGCGCCAGGGATAGAGATGGCTTCATTCGTGACATTTGCCGTTATTCGGGGTACAGACCCACAGAAACAACCCCGGCTTCACCAGGGAGAAACTCCCACTGGAGGAAACATGACAAAGCGAGGCAAAGTGCTCCGCGACACAAGTGCGGGACCAGGGCTGATCTCAATCGACGGCCAGCACCACCAGTTTTCTCTGGAAGGTGTGTGGAGGTCGGATGCGCCCCCGGTTCCAGGAATGGCGGTACAGGTTGAATTCGCGAAGGACGGCAGTATCGCCGCGATCACAGCGGTCTCGGATTCGCAGATTGCTAAGGAGCAAGCTGAAGCGGTGGTGCAGGCGGCGCGAGAGAAGGGCAAGGTGTTGGCTTCAAATGCGGTAGCCAAGTTCGGGCTACCGACATTAGTAGCGACCGGGTTGCTGATTATCGGGTGGTTCTTCTTGAGCGCTGCCTCCGTTCAGAGCTTGTTGGGAAAGATGGATTTTACTTTCTGGCAACTGCTGGGCTATCTGAACTCCAGCAGCGCGTTCGACACAGCGATGCAAGGACGCAGCGGCCCCAGCGCCGGCTTCTATGGCTTCCTTGCCATCGTCGCGCTGGCCGGGCCGTTCATTCCTTACTTCTGGAAAGACAAACGCGCGGGCTTGGGCGGACTGCTTCCCCTGCTGTTCATGTTGATGGTTTGGATCATGTTGCGCGGCAGTATCAACAGCAGTCTGGGAGGCGACGTCAACGGGCCTCTTGGTGACATGGCGAGGCAGATGCGCGAAGAGGCGATGAAGGCGGTCTCGATTGGCTTGGGCAGTTACGTGTCCGGACTGATGAGCCTTTATTTCGCAGGCGTGGGCGTGAAGAAGTTTCTGCTGGCGCGCGGGCTTGAAGTCGAAGCGCCAGAAAGGTCGAAGCACGCAGTGGCTTGAACTCTCTGCTAGAGACGCAGCTTGCGGCGTCTTGCAAATGAGGAAGAAAAATCGCGTTGGACATCTGGTTGAACATCTGGCGGTATGGCCTTAACGGGACGCCGTCACAAATGGAGGATTGAAATGCGCCACTCAAATCTAAGAAGTATTCTCTGGCTCGCGGTTCTGGCAGCTCTGATCGCAACCCTCTCTCAAACCACCCTGGCACAAATAATGGACTCTTCAACCGCGGCCCAGGCTCCAGCGACCGCTCAGGCTGCAGCAAACGCCCAGGCTCCATCGGCTGCTGAGCCGCCACAGATTTGCGGAAATCAGCCACTCTGTCAGGAGACGGCCGATTTCGCTGCCACGATCACTGCCTTTCGCACTAGCACGAACGCTAGTAACTACAAGATCGTCGATACGACGGTCCGATTCCAAAATAAGACAAATCAGCAACTGGTGCTGGGTTATGTGAACCAGTCCGGACTTGCAACCGATGATCGTGGCAACCGGTCGGTGCCCTGGGGCCCGAACGCCTACCGCGGGATTGGTTTGGTCGCGGGCACTAACTTTGATCCGAAGTTTACAGTTCGTCCAGGGGGCTGGGCGGACGCGCAGTTCGAGCTGGTGCTGCAGGGTTGGCCTCCTGTCATTGGCTTCAACTACATCCTCGATTTAACGGTGGCGGAGATTAATACATTTGAAGGCAATCAGCACACCCTGGGTAGCGAGTTCCCGCTTCACTTTCAGGGACTGGCTAATGGAGTGGGAGCGGCTTCGCCGATGTTCGCACCGGGATCTGCCGCAGGATCAGGATCTGCGGCGGCATTCGGTTCTCCCGGAGGGATGGGCTCGGCGACGAGTGCGATGTCCAATCCGTGCGCCGCAGTCGGAGCTCTCGGACAGGGCGGAGGGCAAGCGGCTAATACAGTCGCCAATGCTGCCAATGCGATTTCCAGTCTGGGATCGATGTTCCATCACAAGAAGACGCAGAATGCCGGGCAAACGGCAGCGAACACAGCGGGATGCGATCCGAACGCGGCTGCTGCGATGGCGGGATCGGCAACCTCCTCGGCACTACCAATTCCAGCCGCAGTGCAACAGGCCGTACCAGCGGCAGTTGCGGCGAAGGCGACTCAGGTCCAGGCGTTGAAGCCAGTCACGAATGTGGCGGCTCCGGCTACTACTCCTGCAGCAGGCACTACGCCGGTTCAAGGTGGGATCGTAAATGCAGCGACCAAGAACGCAGTGACGGCTCCGCCGGCGGCATCGGCACACTGGGCGACTAGCACAACTCAAAAACCAAATCCCACGCCGGCTGTGAAGCCCGCAGCGCCTGCGACTACGGCGAAACCGGCTCCGGCAAGACCAAACGCGAAAACGCAAGCTCCGAAACAGAACACAGCAGTCGACCAAAAGTGATCAATGAGTTATCAGGCCGGCGCTCGAGATAAAGCCACGGGCGCCGTCCAGAAATTTAGGCATGCTGATGAAGCCAAGGCGGGATACAATCGCTGACAATTTCGCGACAAGATCCAGCGGCGTAGTTCGCGCCAAACGCCGCTGCGATTGGGGGTTGAAATGCGCCACTCAGATGTAAGAAGCATCCTCTCGTTCGCCGTTCTGGCAATCGCGATTGGAACCGTTGCAGGAACGGCATCTGCCCAGAGCACTCCGAAGAAGCCGAGCATCTGGCAGCAAATGAAAGATGCTGCCAAGCAGGCGGGGCAGCAGGGGCAGACTCAACAACAACCGCAGCAGCCAGGGCAAACTCCGGCTCAGCAGCGTCCCAGACCTGGGCAGCAACCGGCTTCAGGCCGCAGTGAGGGCGGAAGTCAGATTAATGACTCTGGCCCATTCAAGCCGCCTGCCGGAACCAAGATCGAAGAGAAGATGCTTGCGCCCCTGCAGGAACGCGCGCAGTTTGAAGTCAGCCCGCATGGGGTCCACGTGGCAACAACCGAGAATGCTGGCAGCCGGGCAGTGGTCTATTACGACGGTGAGGTCGGACCGAAATTCGACGAGATCATCACGCAGTCGACGGGGACGGGAACGCACGTTTCTTTTAGTCCGGATGGAGAGCATTACGCGTACTGCGCTCGCGCCGGTGATCAGTACGTTGTGATGGTGGACGGAAAGGAACTGGCACGGAGCTCAGAAGCGAACTCGGGCCGCTTTGACGGCGAAAGCTGTCATCTCGGTTTTACGTCCAATAGCAAGCACGTGTTCTGGACCAGCAGGGTGCTGATAGATACTCAGCGCGGAAAAAACTTCACGCGATTCTGGTTCGATGGCAAGCCCAGTCCCACCGGAAGTGCCGGTGGAGTTTCTTTTAGCCCCGACGGCGAGCACTACGCATACATCCTCACGATCAGCGATCCTCATCAAGACCGATTTGCGCTCGTGATAGATGGAAAGATCGCGCCATACCTCGCAGGCACTCCGCAATGGACCGGCGACAGCAAGCACTTGTACACGCAGCAGCAGCAACACGTTGCAACGGAAAACGGCACGGCCACCGACCTGCTGCTGGACGGCAGGCCAATCGCTAGAGCCTTTAACTTTCAGCTCCACACGGCTCCAACCGGAGAGATGACCGTTGCCATCGTGAGCGGCGGGTCACGGTCCGCCCCAATAACTTTCCTGGCCGTCAACGGAAAACGCGTTCCGGGTACCGAGATTGGTGCACCGGGAGGATTTGATGAAGTTGTGTTTAGTCCCGACGGCAAGCACTACGCTGCGCTGTGCCGTCGCACCCAGACCAAGCTGCTCATCGTGGATGGCAAGAAGCAAACCGAATATCAGGAGATCAAGCATGTAACGTTCACGGCTGACTCCTCGAAAGTTGTGTATGTAGCCGCGGCCAACAATAAGAGCTTCGTGGTACTTGGAGATCAGGAGTCGGATGCGTATGGCTTCACAAGTCTCGCGACTGAACTCTTAATCGCGCCTGTAGGCAATCGTGTAGGCGCTCTTGTTTCGGACGACAACTACTCGCGGCTGTTGTATCTGGATGGCAAAACCATACGGACGGGGCTCAAAGGCATCTCGCAATTGCAGTTCACCTCCGACGGAACCCACTATGCCTATGTCGCGCTCGACTCCGGAAATGGCACTCGTCTGGCGATCGATGGCGTGGCGCAGCCGGCGTCGAACTTTGGTGCAACATCTCAGGCGATTTACGCTAAATACACCCTCAGCCCGGATGGCAGACACGTCGCCCACTTTGGCTATCCGCCACAGCCTACGGGAAACGACGAGCACGGCCTGTTTTTGGATGGTAAGTATAGGCCGATCAATCATGGGATGAATACCACTTTCCTGACGTTCTCTCCAGACAACAAGCACCTGGTGTGGTTTCAAGCGGTGCCCTCAAAGAATGAATTCCGCGTAATGGTAGATGGCAAGCCAGTCGCGCAGACGGAACCCGTGGCAACCCTGGGAATCAACAACGATGTAATAAAGTGGTTCGACTTTCTGCCCGATGGGACGTTGCTTGTGCTCGGACAAGATGAAAACTCGCTGAAGCGGATCAGCATTACGCCGCCACCGGAATCGAGTTTCGCGACGATGCTCGGCGGGGGAACGACAGTGGCGCGCGGAAGCAACTAGAACATAGGGGCGGGTGTCCTCACCCGCCTGGTCGCGGTCGCGCGGCAATTGCGAGCGTAGCCGCAACGGAAGAGGCCGCCTGACCGTACGTGAGTCTTTTGACGAAAACTACAACATCTCTAATAGAAAGAGAAACTCATGAAAAACAAATTCACTGTATCGAATGCACTCGCGATTGCAATTCTTGGCACACTGGCTACAGCCCTAGGCTGCAGCGGCAAAGTCGCAGGCAACACCTACGAAGACAACGGTGGCGTGGTGAAGATTGAGTTCAAGTCTGGCGGCAAGGCGTATGTTTCGACCGGGCCGGTAACCAACACTTGCAGCTACGAAGAAAGCGGAAAGACCGTGACCTTACTGTGTGAGGGAGACAAAAGTGTTTTTACGGTTGATGACGATGGAGATCTGAACGGCCCTCCGGGTGGATTTCTGACGCGATTGACGAAGAAGAAATAGAGCAACCGGAGGCATCGGGCTTTTGCCAGGTACGGTCACAAAGCTTTTAACCACAAAGGTCGCAGAGATCAATTGGCGTCAGGCTTCAGGATTCAGGCCTCCGGCTCAAGGCTTCGAACAGGACGCAACCGGTTTTCTTTGCGCGCTTTGCGAATCCTTGGCGAACTTTGCGGTTAAGAGCTTTTGAAGGGGACTCGATATGAAGATCCATTTCACGCCTGTTTTGCTCTTGGGTATCGTTAGTGCAGCTCTTGCCGCCAGCGCACAGCAGGCACCTCCATTGCGGCTCAACGTGCCTTACAACTGTCCCGGGAACATGATCGTTGTAGTGAAGCACTGCGAAAAGAGGGGCGAGGCCGAAGTCTGTTCCCTCGTCAAAGGTGCACCGAACGGGCCGATGGGCGATGAGATTTCTATGCCCAAGGCGCAGGCAGCGGCTCTGGGATTGATATGCACGCAGGGCGGTCCAGCTCAGGCGGGGACCACACCGGCGGCCAGTTCCGACTACACCAACGATCTGCCCTCAGTCGAGCGCGTGAAGGCGGAGATCAAGGGCTCGGATCCGACGGACGCGCTCGCGCGCCAAGTCGCGGTCTTCACCTATCTGGTGTCGTATATCGACCGCATCAAGTACAACCGCACCGTGGACGGCGCTTTCACGCCCGGCGAGCAGAAAATGATGGGGGCCTATAGGTTGGCCGCCTACCAGATGTCGCAGGATTACGCGAAGACTCACAGTCCAACCGAAGCGCAGGCCTTTGAGCGTCTTCATGGCCAGTACGAGATGAACAGCGCTTTCTACAAGGACTGGACGAAGCGACTGATCGGCCCGCAGTCCGCGGCTGCCTACAAAGGCGCGGAGGGTGACTTGGCCGCCTCCGGGCAGAGACACTACGAAAAAGAAATGGCTGATTACAAGCGGGACAGTGCGGCGCAGCAGGCAGCCGACAAGCAGATATCGGGAACTCAAGGACTCTCAAACGACCCGACCGCCGTTGCCACACGTCGTTGTCTGGAACTTGGCGGCTCCAACGCCGGGTGCATGGGCA
>WNEZ01014725.1_pt1 | contig 12218 bp, 12 predicted proteins | sample 5400521 | NCBI WGS metagenome assembly WNEZ01 (sample SAMN13153339, study PRJNA577476) | soil metagenome | isolation source: 120 cm saprolite under Douglas fir tree site 2 hole 1 replicate 1 | place: USA:California | collected 2015-04-18
GCCCCTGCGCGTCAACGTTTACCAAGCCGTGCGTTCTGACCTATTTGCCTTGAGCTACGAGGAGTATTGGCAAGGCTTTCGCGCCCTATTGGGGCAAACCGACGTGATTGCTATTGGCGAGCCGTTGGTTCGAGCAATGGCGGGTTTACCCCCAAGGGTCGGAGGTTGCGGAGTAAGTACGGTGCGGGTTACGCCGCGCGCTACTTCTCAGCCTTGCGTCTACTGGCCGGGGGCTGGGGAACCTCTTGCGATCCTGTTGTCGCTCCGCTCAGGAGTTGTAGAAACTCCCCCCTTTGTAGAGGCGCGCACTACGCCAGAGGCGTGCCGCTCCTGTGTTCATCTAGAGTCTTGCTATGGGGGTTGTGCGGGGCGGCGCCGCATCCAGAATACTTTGGATAAGCCGGACCTTTATTGCCCAATTGTCCGCGGAGAAACCCAAAAGCTGGAAATCCGCATGGCTCCCGCTCGTGAGCTCCCCAAAGGCGAAAGCGCATGTACGACCATCGTGATTGCGCGCGATTAAGATGGGTTGCGTTGTATTCGGCGCGACAGCGCTCACAAGCTGGACGGAATGCCGAGGCGCATGCGGGCCTATTTGCCGTTGATTAGGCCAGAGTTGCACTCACCGAAACAGCTCGATACCAAAATCCAATAGAAGCGATGCGAAGGTGTGGCGCATCCTCGTCTTCTCGGGAAGCATCACAAGAGCGAGTTCGCTTCATTCTGGAATTCACTTATGGCAAAAACTTATAGCGCCCCAAGTATCGATGAATATCTGCTCAAGCGGCTGATGCCGGTGGAAGGGGCGATTCCTCATCTGCAAGGAATCGAGATGTACGGCAATTCCATTCCCGCCGGAATAGTCGGCGGCGATCTTTTTGAGTACATAAACTTTCAGCAACGGTACGACATCGATGCACGCATTCAGCGGGCACTGAAGCGATCGAAGGAGTACCTCGAGCCGCTTGCGGCAGGGGCCGTGCCACACAATTCGGTGGACGACCACGTTGATTGGTTGAAATCGAGACCGGGCTATAGACCTGAAATGGAAACCGAATATCGAGTCGCGCGAAGTTCGGAGCAGGTGCGGGTCGCCGAAGACCTGCGTGAGCTGTACAGCACAGCGGGCGTCCTTATGGTGGACGCTCAAGGACACGGAATCATTTCAGCGAAAATCGCATCCACGGTTCACGACACATTTCACGCCCTTATGCTTTCCGAGCTCGACCACCGGGGAAAAACGACTGCGGAGTTGTTCGAGAGGATCAATTTGCGATTGGCCCTGTCAGTCACCGCCCGTAATGCTCTGGGCAGAAGTGAGCAAGAGAGCGCCCAAGAGATTGCCACCATGCTTTACGGTGAAGTACACCCTTATGGCTATTTTCGATTCGTGAATTTTGGACATCCACCACCGCTGGTCTTCTCTGCCGAATACCGCAAGTTCATGGAGATTGATAAAAGCCGGATGGTGCAATTTCTGCCCCTCGGATTGCAGATCGCCGAAGATGATCCGGATCGTAATAGGTACTTCTCCTTGGAATCTCGGCAGAGGCGGGCGAACTCCTCGGATGTGGCAGAGCTAACGCTGATGAGTCCGGGGGACATTATTCTTCCTTTACACGGACGGAGTGTATGACGGCAGCGATAGGGAGGAACGACAACAGCTTGAAAACGTCATGCGCGAGCGCAACCTGCTGCCGGCAAAAGACATATGCAATGCACTGCTCGAATACGCTGTCAAACGAGATGATCGTCTGCGACAGATTGGCGAGGAAGATCGTATTGACGATAAGACAGTTTTTATCATCAAGCGGAATTGAAGAATGCTGTGACAAACGCATGGCCGCCATAGCCGAGCTAAATCGGCAAGACCTACGCCCTTGAGCCAAAAACTTTCTACGGCTCAACCTGGCTGTAACTTTGTTATCCCGCGCGCATCCATCTGGCACCGATGGGTCGGATAGCTTAAGATTGCGGCACTCGATGCTGGTCGAATCTTTTGCGCAGAGGTTTAGAATGACGACAAACGCAACTCAGCCACAAAATCCGACAGTCAGCTTCGCCGGCCAACCCGATGCGGCAAAGGGCTTGGCGTTGGTTCGCATGACAATCGGTGCGATGTTCGTGTGGGTCTTCTTCGAGAATCTGGGGAAGGGCGGCTACACCCCGGCGGGCTACGCAGGGGTGATCAATTTCTATATCAAGTCAAGCCACTCACCGGCGGCATGGAAGTGGGTTATGGGCCTGATGGCAAGCCATGCGGCGATGGCGGCTCCCATGCAGGCGGCGACGGAGATCTCGCTGGGAATCTTGCTGGTCATTGGTTTACTTACGCGTCCAGCCGCCTTTGTCGCATTCCTGTTCCTGGCCAGCCTGTGGGTCTCGGAATTGGGTACATCATGGATTTGGGAACTACTGGTTCCAGTGGTCGCATCGCTTGGACTCGCGGTGGGACGCGCAGGTCGTGCCTGGGGCATCGACGCGTTGCTGGCACGGCGGCACCCCACATCCCCGTGGTGGTGATGAGGCAATCTGGTTGCGAGTATCGGTCATCATTCCTACCTATAACGAAGCGCAGGCCATTGGCCGTGTGCTTGCCGATCTGCCTTCCAATCTCGTCACGGAAGTCATCGTTGTTGACAGCAATTCGACTGACGGAACGCCCGATCTCGCCCAAAAGATGGGAGCACAAGTGATCCAGGAGCCTCGCCGAGGATACGGGCGCGCTTGTTTGACAGGGCTTGCGAATACGCAAAATCCTGATGTGGTCGTTTTCCTCGACGGAGATTACAGCGACCGACCCTCGGAGTTGCCGATTCTCTTGGCTCCGATTATCGAGGACCGCGCCGATATCACCGTGGGTTCGCGCCTTGGGACCACCCGCAACTCCGGGGCGCTGCCCTGGCATGCAGTATTCGGTAACCGTCTCGCGGCCAGTCTGATCCGGCTTCTATACGGTCTGAAGATCAGCGACCTCGGCCCGTTTCGCGCCGGGCGCGCCGATGTGCTTCGTGCTCTTGCGCTCGAAGAGGCCACCTACGGCTGGGCGGTGGAAATGATCTTGAAGGGTGCCCTCGCGGGATTTCGCATCGTCGAAGTCCCGGTGAGCTATTACCCGCGAATTGGAAAGTCCAAAATCAGCGGTACGGCGAAGGGGACGATGGGAGCAGCATGGTTTATTCTTAGCCGGATCGTCCGCCACTATTTTCGACGTCGAAGGGCGGGAACGCCGCGACGGCGTAAGTCCTGAGAGACCGATCTCTCATGGAATCCTCCTCTTCCCAGAACCGCACGCTGGTCATTATGGCGAAAGCCCCAACGCCGCGCATGGCCAAGACTCGGCTCTGTCAAAGCCTCCCTTCTCCCGCCGTCATGGCGCTGTATCGCTGCCTTTTAGAGGACACGGTCGCGTTGGCAAAGTCATTGACGAGCGTGGAGGTCGCGGTGATGTGTCCTGAGTCGGACAAGGAGGAGCTGGCAGCCCTGCTGTGCAATACAGTTCAGATCGTGGCGCAGAAGGGTGAAGGCCTCGCCGCAGGACTCACCTCTGTTTTCCGACACTTCACCGCTGCCCGGCGGCAGCACGTCGTCGCGTTCAACAGCGACAGTCCACACCTCGCGCCGTCTGTTCTGGACAGCGCTTTCGAAATACTCGCTACGCATGACGTGGTTGTCGGGCCAACGCACGATGGAGGCTACTACCTTGTTGGCGCCAAGGTAGCTCACCCGTCGCTCTTCGACGGAGATGGAATGGGGACAAGGAGCGCATTTGACAGATTACTGACACGCACGAAGCTCCTTGAGCTTTCAACGGGCTTCACAGAACCCTTCTACGACATCGACGTCGCAGACGATTTGATTCAGTTGGCCCGCGAACTGCGGCTCGCTCCGGCAAAGGCGCCGAGAACTGCGGCATGGTTCGGCGAGTGGGAACAAGCAGTCGCGCACCTGCGTCAGTGTTTGGGAGAGCTGTGAAACTCTCACCCTCGCATAGGCTGTACGGACTCGGCGCTATCATGCTCGTGACGCTTACGATCTGCTCGCGCAAGTTCAGCAGTCTGGGTGCACCGTCCTTCATCGTTCCGCTGGCCGTTGCTGGCGTCGCGTACCTCCTTGCTATTCGTGAGTTCCTCTCCACGCAAATACTCCCGAAGCGCGTTGTCGTCTTCGGGCTCGTGTTGGCTGCTGTATGGCATGTTTTGTTTCTACGGATGCCGCCGGGTCCGGATGATGACGTTCACCGATATCTTTGGGATGGCCGCGTGCAGCGGCTCGGCTATAGCCCCTATATCCTCGTTCCCAGCGACCCTGCGCTCAACGCGTTGCATACGCCCGAAACGCGCACGCTGAACAACCCAGATGTACCGAGTCCATATCCGGCGGGCGCGCAGCTCTTCTTCCGAGCGGTAACAGCGATTCACGAGTCTATTTTTGTGTTCAAAGTAGCATTTGTGGTTTGCGATGCGGCGATTGTTTTCGTGTTGCTCCATCTCTTGCGCTCGAGTCGAGAAGGAGTGCACTGGGTTCTCGCTTACGCCTGGCACCCATTGCTGGCAACGGAAGTGGCGGGCAGTGGTCATATCGACATTGTCGGGGCGCTGCTACTGGTGGTGTCGTTCGCCGCGCTGGGGCGCCGCTGGCGCACGGTTGCCGCCCTGGCATTTGGGCTGGCTGTAGCAGTCAAATTGCTCCCGATTGTTCTGCTGCCACTCTACTGGAAGCGTGTTCGTGTACGAGACGGTGCGCTGGCGGCGATCGTGTTTGGACTCCTATACATACCATTTCTCCAACAGGGGCAGATTCCGATCGGTTCGCTCGGCACGTATGTCCAGAGTTTCCGCTTCAATGACCCGGTGTTTGCAGCGCTCGAGCGTGTGGCGGGTCCGCAGCTTGTAGCGGGATTGGCAGTTCTCATCGGCATTCTTACCGCAATCTGGCTCAGAAGAAGGTCCGAGGCATGGCCGTCGTACGCATTTGCTTGGCCGATGGCAGCATCAATTCTATGTGGACCAGTCGTGTATCCGTGGTACCTGCTCTGGCTGCTGCCCTTCTTGAGATCGACCTCGGCGCTGCCAGCCATCATCTGGACGGTGAGCATTATCCCTACTTACTACGTGTGGCATCTGCGAACAATTGGACGTCCATGGTTGGTTCCTGAGTGGATCATGGTGGTGGAATACGGAGCCGTAGCAGCTGGCGCTACAATCATCTGGCTGCGCCGACTTGTGCAACCAGCAATTCGCGAATGCTCAACGAACTAAGTGGGGTTGACGGTAGTGGACGCCGACATTAGGGTTGTGTATCCGTAAGCCTCGGCCCGTCAGCCAACGCCGCATCCGTTCATTTCACGGAGGAGGGAACTCCATGAAGAAGTCGAGCCGCGTAACGATAATCGGCCTTCTGCTTTTCGGAGTGCTGGTTATTGCTGCAACCTCCTGCTCGGAGAAGCGCCCGCCCGTTGCCGAACAGATCGCCAAGACCTATGGCCTTGACTCGTTCGGGCAAATTGATGCGATCCGCTACACCTTCAACGCAGAGTTTCCTGGAGTGAATCTCTCCCGTTCGTGGGTTTGGCAGCCCAAGACCGGGCAAGTCTCTTATGAAGGAAAAGATAAGGACGGCAAGCCCGTAAAGGCTACATACGTTCGCTCTCAACTGGACAGCCAACCTGCCAATGTGAAGGACGACGTCGACCCGGGTTTCGTCAACGATCAATATTGGCTGCTCTTCCCGCTGCATGTTTACTGGGACACCAGCGCCGATGTGCAAGACAAGGGCATGCAAGGATTGCCGCTGGGCAGCGGCTCGGCCAAGCTGATCTCGGTGAAGTATCCCTCGGAAGGCGGTTACACGCCCGGCGACACCTGGGACCTCTACGTCGGCAAAGACAACCGCGTCGAGCAATTCGCCTACCACCGCGGCGGGCCCAAGAAGCCGAGCGTCGTGATCGCAACGTGGGAGGGCTACAAGAAAGCTGGCCCTCTCCTTATCTCGACGGACCACCGCGGTACGGCGGACGGCCAGCCGGTGCGGATCTCCTTTTCGAATGTCTCGGTCAAGCTGAAGGGGTCAGATACCTGGGTGGACGCGCAATAAGAAATGGGCGGGCTCGTTCCACCAATCGATGTCGATCTTCAGGAAGACTCTGGGGCAATCACAACGGTGGTGCAAGAGCTGCCGAGTTTGGGCAGATCGCTGTGCCCGCGGCTTCCGTCTCGAGCCAGGGACTGCGTCCCGGTTTCGTCTCCGGCGGCTCCCTGCACCCCGGGCATCGCCTGGAGCACCGTGAGGGCGCCGACGGTGAGAAAGCCTGCCGTGTAGAGCAGCATGAACGGGAGCACGCCGTAGTGACCCTGCTCTCCCAGCACCCACGCCGTCCAAGCGCAGTAGAGACCGAGGCCCAGTTCCGCGAGTCCACCCCACGGGCAGCTGCTCGCATACCGCCTTCCCCGCCACTGCCCGCCACCCGGGCCGATCCCAAACTTGGGCGTCCGGACGAAGTGCAGGTCTCGGCTCCAGAACGCCGAGAGCACCGCGAGGCTCGTGCTCCAGGCCACGCCGACACCAATCACCAGGAGGCTCGGAAGCCAGAGCGCGTGGTGCCAGCGGCGCGCCGGCAGCACCAGCTGAGCGTAGATGAGCATACAGGCGGGGCCGACGCTGGCCAGCGCGAAGACGATGGACTTCAACGCCAAGGCAGTCTTCGATGGGACGAGCCCGCCGACGGCGAAAGCCGGAATCGAGAGCAACACGACAACCAGCATCAGCGGGTGAATCATGTAGTAGGTCAGATGCACAAAGGCTTGGTACTTGGTCCAGAGGCTCAGTTCTGAGCTCAGGACGAGCGGCAAGAGCTTCACGGCCGTTTGGATCGAGCCCTTGGCCCAGCGCCGTTGCTGGGACTTGAACCCCGAGATGACGACCGGCAACTCGGCCGGACAGACGATCTCCGGCACATAGAGGATCTGCCACTGGCGGAGTTGGGCTCGGTAACTGAGATCGAGATCCTCCGTGAGCGTGTCATGCGCCCAGCCACCGCGCCGTCTGTTCGACGCCGAAGTGACCATCGATGCCCAGCGACTGCGCCCGCGTCAGCAGGGAGAAGTCCTGGTTGAGATGCCCCCAGCGTGTCTGGACGACCCCGACGCGCGACTCCGCGAAATGGGGGATGGTTCGCCGAAGAAAATCCGAGGGCGGAACGAAATCCGCGTCGAAGATCGCCACGAAGTCCCCGCGCGCCTTCTCAAGCCCAGCCGCCAGCGCTCCGGCCTTGAAGCCCGTGCGCTCGACCCGGTGCATGTGGGCTATGTCAACCCCGCGAGCCTGCAGACGCTGCACCATCTCGGCGACGATGCCCTTCGTGTCGTCCGTCGAATCGTCGAGGACCTGGATCTCAAGCCTGTCCGAAGGGTAGTCGAGGTTGGCCGCCGCTTGCAGCAGCCGCGGGGCCACGTACCGCTCGTTGTAGAGCGGTAGCTGCACGGTGACCAGCGGCCACACGGACACATCGGGTGGCGCGGGCACCGCGTGTCTCCCTCGGCTGGTTCTCCAGTGCAGCGCGATCATGACGTACGCGTTCAGCCCGTAGAGGAGCAAGCCCATCAGGGCCATCCCGTTGAGCAGACTCGCCAGAAGCTGGGCGGCCGCGATCAGGGTCATGGCCCGGACTAGGGGCCAGAGGGGCGTGGTGGTCCGTAGCCACCGGCCGGGCCACCCGGTGACGCGTCGCTGCCAGCACGCGCACTGCAGGACTCAGGGTCGCTCATCGGCGCGTGGATGGTAGCATCCGTTCCAGCTGCAATGCTAGACACGCGGAAGCGGGATCGAGATTCGCTACCTGTGCTGCCCTAGGGCGTCGACAACATGTGACATCCCTGTGACATCATCGCGATCCAGGGGACATAGGCTCAGGCGCATCGGGCCCTGGGCGGAGGGAAAGGGGGCCACCATGGCGTTCTCGGTCGGCATCGGCCTGACCAACGAGTGCAACCTGCGATGCGCGCACTGTTACCGGCCGGACATGGTGCGCCAGCAGCTCACGCGCGGTGACGTGCGCCGGGTGTGCGACGCCGTGACGGCATCCTCCATGAACCTTGGCGTTGGTGAGAACGGTTTGCACCCGGAGTATCTGGGAATTCTCGATGACTTGGCGGATCGTGGCATCAAAACGAGCATCACGTCTAACGGACTGAGCGTCCGCGCGCTCGACGACGCGCGACTGGCTCGATTCCACACCGTGGAGCTGTCCCTCGACTTCCCCACGGAAGCCGAGCATGACGGCTTCCGTGGCGTCGGCAACTGGCGTACGGTGCTCGCAGCGCTCGAGCGTTGCGCGAGCCTGGGGGTGCCGGTGACGATCACCGCCGTCATGATGACCATCAACTACCGCCGCCTCCCGGCGCTGGCTCAGGTGGCCGCCGGCTTCGGGGCGAACCTCCGTGTCAATGTCTACCAGCCCTCGCGGACAGACCGGTTCACCCTGAACTACGACCAACTCTGGAACGGCTTCCGCAGACTCGCCTCCGCAACCCGGCTGGTGGCTACGTCCGAGCCGGTGTTGGCCGGTGTGCTCGCCCTCGCGGGCTTCTCCGGTCCCGGTTGTGGCCGGTCGACCGTCCGCATCGCCCCCGACGGGGCCGTCATGCCTTGCACCTACTGGCCGGCGAGTCGTCTGACCATCGCCGACCTCGAGCGCGCCGGTGATGACATCATCGAGACCGCGGAGTTCCTGGCCGCACGGCGGACTCCGGACGCCTGCGCCGGATGCCCGTGCCGAGGTGGCTGTGCCGGCCGTCGCGCACTGATCGGGGGAGCTGGAGCCCCCGACCCCTACTGCCCCTTCGCCCGCGGTGACCGGATCGCGCTCGACTGGGAGACCGCCGGGACCCAGGACCTCCCGAAGATCGGGAGCGCCTGCACGACCGTCGTCTCGGCCCGCTGACCCGTGACACCTGAACCTCGGCCGGCGATCGTCGGCACCCTTCCGCGCTCATCTGAGGCGCGCGAAGCCGTCAAGCTGTTTCAGACAGGCCGAGCGACGAGGTAGGGACTTCCTCCTCGACTTAACAGAGAGCCGTAAGCTCGAACTGGTTGAGGCATGCTCCTTTTTGCCGCTCGTCATCGAATGGTTTTCGTCATCGTCTCTGACGAGACACCTGCACTTGCGTGCTGAATCTACTCTATGTCGCGCGGCGCGAGCAGCGCAAGCTTGGGACGACGATTGTCAGCGAGGCACGCGCTTCTTGTGTCAGTCTAAGGAACAGTGTCAGTCTAGGGAACACTCACGGCTCGTGCCTGCGCAGATGGTGAACGAGTCAACTGGTCTCGTCTTGCACCCAGACTTCACCCAGGAATTACCCAGGAAGTTGCTCCCAACGAGAGCCAAAGAGCGCCAAAGTCGATCACGTAAGAAGCTCTAATTTCTGAGGCGTTGTTTGTGGCTCGTTGGTCGCAGTGTCGATTCGGAGGAGGCCGTCGACTTTTGCCCGCCCCGTCACCCGGACCGCGCGCTCTCCGAGTTCGGGAGCGGGCTCCATCCGCAGATCATCGAGATGTTTCTGGATCTCCCGCCGAGCTCCCGGAGGATCTGTCGCCAGCAGCTCAGTGAGCTTCGTGAGCCCTGCCTCGACCCAGGCTCAGTCAATTTCGTGGCGCGCCGGAGCCGCCGCGCTCCGCAGGTGCTGGATCTGCTGATCCAGCTCGATGAGGCGCCGCTCGCGGACCGTGATTTCTTCGCGCAGTCGAGGGGAGGGTTCCCCCTTGACGACAAACTTGACCAAGTTCGAGAGTTCGCCGTCGAGGCGTCGCCGTTCCACCTCGAATCTCTGGAGTTGCTGAGGGTTGATGTTCAAGGCGTCCAGTGCGGCATTTGTGGCGGCGACGAGGTAGTCGATCATCTCAGGCGTCAGGGCCTTCTGGAACTTCTCGACCAGCTTCATTTCCAGCACGGCCTGCGGGATGGACATGCTGTTCGGGCAGATACTGGGGCCCTTGGCGACGTGGAAGGAGCATCGATAGCGCCCATAGCGGTAGAGCACATCGTTCTTCTTTCGCTGACTGGTTTGGATGGTGACCCGAGCGCCACAGATTCCACACCGAATGAGCCCGGAGAGCATGTGCCGCGAATACAGCTCTGGGGCCTGTCCGCGCGGGCGCTTCAGTGTCCCCGTGGCGCCGTACGCGGCACGGACGACGTTGAGCCGCTCCCGAACACGGGTCCAGAGATCGAGGTTGATGAGCTGCAGGTCCGGTCGATCCTCGACGACCCACTCATCTTTGGGGCGGAGCACGGCGGTGCGCTTGCCCGTTTCGGGATCCTTGACGAACATCGCCTTGTTCCAGACCCACCGGCCCCAGTACTTCTCGTTCGAGAGGATCGTATGGATCGTGGAGATTGCCCAGCCGCGCCGCGTCGGCCCGCGCCGGGTCACCTTGCCAGGGAAGGGCACGCTCTCCTCGTTCAAGCGCACCGTGAGCGCTTTCATGCTCAAGCCCCCGGCGTACTCCTGGAAGATCCGTCGTACGATTTCCGCCTCCGGCTCGAAGATGAGCCATTCGGCGCCGTCCGGACCTTGTTTCGTGCGGTAGCCGAACAGCCGCCCGCCGGTGCTCCGTCCCTTGAGGGCTTGACCCGTCATCCCCCGGGTAAAGCTCGTTCACCAACCCCTTGATGGTGATTTGAAGTTTCGCCATCTGGTGGGTCGTCTGGATGCCGTCCGCGACGGGCTCGATCCCCTGTCGCTTGAGTCGGCGGTACAGCTTGAGCGTTTCCACCAGATCCCGCGAGAGGCGGGACAGGTCGTCGACCAGGATGACGGTGAACGCGGGCGCGGCCGACAGCGCGGCCGCCACGAGGCGCTGATAGGCCGGCCGGTGCTCGATGCCAAAGCCCGACACGGCGGTGTCCCGGTACACGTGATCCTCGACGACTTCCCACCCCATCTGCGCCGCGAACCGGCGGCAGTTGCGGATTTGGTCCTCCAGTGAGGTGGCTCGCTGCATCTCCGTGCTGAAGCGAGCGTAGATGGCACAACGCTTCATGACGTCGCGTGTCCGGCATGGGATCGACTCCTAGGGCCCCGGTGGCGTGCTGTTCACGGGCCGCCTGCGCCAGTAAGCCGGCAAGGAAGTCGAGCCATTCTCGCGTGGACGGGCTCAAGGCGACGTGGCTCGAGGCGGGCGGCGAAGGGCGATCCGTGCGGCGATCCTTCGAACTGCGCGCCGCCGGCCGCGGCGCGCCCTGGCGAGGCACCATCACGGCCCGCTCGGATTGTCGGAGCGGGACCCGCCGGTCTGGGGTGCGCTGCGCGGGGCACCGCCCGCGCGATGGCCTTGGCTCGTGGCACCCGACGCTCCGGGTGAGTCAGAGGGGCCGTCTCCTCCCTCGTCTGGCCCCTGGCTTGCCGTGTGTCGAGGACGGGAGGCCGGAAGCCGACGGCGATTTGCATGGCGACCCTGACGCTGTCTGAGGGCCCGTACCGCTTTCCGGGTCTGGGCCATGGTCGAGACCCGCCTCGTGGGCGTGCCGATTCTCGCTATGGGGCCACCGCGCTGCGGCGCGATCGTGCGTGACCGGACGGGTGAAACGAACTGCGAGGCTACCGTCCGGTAAAGGGTGCGCCTCGGCGGGGGATTCAGCGGCCGCGGCCGATCGCCGGCACGACCGAGGCTGTTCGCGCGTGGCTGAGAGACGAAGATCGGCGCCGTCGTCCTTCACCCTTGGTCGTTGCGCTCTTTTTCATATTGTTTGCACCTCATTCGGCTGTTTTTCTATCTTGCGAAGGTACCAATCACCAATTGGTCATGACGGGGGACAAAAGAGCTAAGGGCATGGAGAAGATGAATCCGGCTCGGCTTGGCACGAGAACATAACGCAGTAGACGTCGAGGAGCTTGAGGACTTATATCGCTCGCGCGAGCCGCTCCGAGTGACCCCAGCGAGGGTATCATGCCCCAGGGCAGGGCGGGCGCGCTCCGTCGGTAAGGTATCGATGTACATCGTGGTCTTCTGCGACGCCACGCGGAGGTCATCCTCGCTGACGATGTTTCGCCCTTGCATCTCCCCAACGATCGAATCCACGTGTGCTTGCCGAACGCCGTTCCCTCGACGCGCACCTGGACGACCTCGCGTCCGGGGACGCCGAGATTGTGCCGCTCGAGAACGGGTTTTGGGCTGTTCCTGTTCACCGCTTCCCGTAGTCCGTGAAAACGTAATCTCTG
>WNEZ01004434.1_pt1 | contig 12215 bp, 8 predicted proteins | sample 5400521 | NCBI WGS metagenome assembly WNEZ01 (sample SAMN13153339, study PRJNA577476) | soil metagenome | isolation source: 120 cm saprolite under Douglas fir tree site 2 hole 1 replicate 1 | place: USA:California | collected 2015-04-18
GCTGCGGGACTCGCGAGGTCATAGAAAACACCAAATCCTCCGCGCAGTACCGTCTGCCAGTTCTGGCTTTGAGCGAGTTGGTAAGCCACACCAAGACGGGGCGCCACATTGCTGTACGTGGTCTGGTAGGGCGACGTTCACGGACCCGCCCACTACTCCCGCGGGTTGCAATCCGGCCGTGGACTTTCCGTGTAATGCTGCTCGGCAAGGGAATCTAGGGAGGAATTTTCTGCGAGGTTTCGGAGCAACTCAGTGGGACTTCGCCGTTCATCGTGACTTTCCGGTCCGAGAAGCGTTCAAATTGCAGTTCCGAGCGGAAATGTTCAACGTTTTGAATCATCCCAACTTCGGACAGCCGAATGGGACTTGGCCCTTCGGTGGCTTCGGCCTGTCAAGCCAGATGCTTGGGCAGAGTCTTAATAACAACAATCTAGGGGGAGGAGCCTTCAGTCCCTTGTATCAGATCGGTGGGCCGCGCTCGATTCAAGTCGCTTTGAAGCTTATGTTTTGATGAGAAATGTGTGTTTGCGTAATTCGTTCGTAGAGACTAAGAATCTCGCAGCGGCAAACCTCGAACATGAACCCAAACCAGGATGTTGCTCGTCTCCCAGAGCGGGCTTCTTGGGATGATTTGTTTGAGAATTCTGAGACAGCATTTTGGCAATGGGGGCATCCGAGGACAATTCCAATGAACTTTGTGCGGGGCATTTTACTAGTCGGAATTTTCGCAGCAGGATTCGCATTTACAAGGACATTACACGGCCAAGTTTCTGGAATTTCCGTCTTGGCCGGCAGACAGGTTTCGACTGACAGACCTCAAGCACCGTTCGCAGAAACATTCCTTGCCATCAATCCGCACGACGACAAAAATATGATCGCAACTTCGATGGTTGTATCTGACGGTGTATTTCATTCTTGGGTATATGCCTCTCGGGATGGAGGACACACTTGGCAGCGGGTACAAACAGGTACTTTCAAAGGCGGAGATCCCGTCGTTTACTTCAATTCAAACGGCACAGCTTTCTTTGGAGCGATTCTGTTTGGCACGCCGGAGGGCTTTCTCCTCAGTCGCTCAAACGATGGTGGCTTCACCTGGCAACCTCCCATCACTTTGCGGGCAGGTGATTTTGATAGAGGATACCTCACCTTTGATGATACGGGTGGGAAGTTTAACGAACGAATGTATGCGGCAGGCACGATTGGGCTCGGAACTGTCAACGGAACCTCACAACGAGCCATCGATATCACATTCTCGACCGATAATGGTCGAACATTTTCCCCGGGTATACTCCTTATGGGGAATTCGGCCAAAGAAGACTTCTCCGTTGTTTGTGATCCATTGGTCGCGTCGGGAGGGGAATTAATCGTTCCGTACTCGACGTACCCCACTGAGCTGGGAAGCAATTCACCCGTTCCTGAACATTTGTGGACGGTTGTCTCGCGGGACGGTGGTTTGACGTTCTCTCCGGCACGAGCGGGCCCAACTTGTACCCGTGGGACAGGGTTTCGGGCAATGCAAAGTTATGCCCCTCCGCGGGCCGCGATTGATAGGTCACACGGCCATTTCCGGGACCGTATTTACCTTGCTTGCGCCGATTTTGACGGCAAGAAATATATGGTGAAGGCTTCACACTCGACTGACCTAGGCATGACCTGGTCGAAGCCGATCGTTGTGAATGACAACACAAACGACGGCGACGCAGGGATTCCTGCCATCGCTGTGAGTAAGGACGGGACGCTCGCGGTCGCCTGGAATGATCGAAGAGACGATCCCAAGAATTCCTGCTATCGGCTTTACTATGCGGTTTCTCTCGATGGGGGCGAGACGTTCCTTCCCAATGTGAGGGCGAGTGAACAACCGACATGCCCAGCTGCGCCGGGAAATTGGGCTTTGATCGCATTCAGCCCTCACGAAGTGGGATATGCAGGTCACGTGCCCACGATTGGCATTCGAGCCGCTGCGGAGCGGTTTCCCAATGGTGGCGACACGCAAGGACTTGTTGCAGGAAATGACGGTATCTTTCGGTCGGCCTGGATTAATGGTGAGTCCGGGGTCATGCAACTTTGGTTCAACGAAATAGCGGTGCAGAGAGCCAAGGCATTCCAATCGCCTTTCATAAATCCTCGCAAGGATCTCAGCCGCGACCTCACCTTCGAGGTCAGTCAGCCGAACATTGATTTCACGACGCACACAGTTTCCGTGACGGTTAGTCTAATCAATCCGCGTTCGGTGAGATTTCAAGGGCCGTTCACGGTTGTGCTCGATAATGTCGAATGGTCGTCTCTCAAGGATATTCATGTCATCAATTCCGACAACGGAATGCCGGCCAGGGGCGCGGCGTGGAACTTTACGGTGGGCGGCGAGACTTCACTCCTGCCACAGCAGAAGTCAGACGCAAGAGTTTTTCGCTGGGGATTTACGGGCGGCCCGCCTGAAGAGCCAAACGATCCTCTCTTCTTCGCGCACTTTATCATTCTGGGACAGGCACAGTAGTAGTCAAGAACTGCCAGGCGCGAAGATAAGCAGGATTTATTTGACCGAACTAGTTTCGCTGTGCTATTTCGTGAATGAGAAGATGCGTCACGAAACAAATCGCCGAGCGGTCGCTTCCATCCCGCTAGCCGCGGGACGAACACTCTTCTCTGAGCAAGTACGAACGTCTTCGAGACTCTTCGCATTTCTCTCAATCCTCGCCAATCTCCGCGTCGTTGTATCAGTCCGAATTATTGAGCCCCTTAGGAGCGGATAGCGGCGGCCCGAGACAATTTCCAAACTTGAAGCCCAAAGGCCGTTATCCAGCAAGAGATAGCGGCCTTTTTCATTTTTCGCAGTAGCAAATTCGAGGGAGCGATAGCCATGGAACTTATGCAGCTCGAAATGTTCGTCGCCGTGATCGAAGAACGCAGCGTTCAGAAAGCTGCCGACCGCGTACGCCGCACTCAACCTGCAGTCAGCATCGCTCTGCGAAAGCTCGAAGATCATTTTGGCATCATTCTTCTCGACCGCTCCCGCCGCCGAGACTACCGTTTGACGCAAGCTGGCGAGTTTCTGTATGAGTTCGCATCGGCCATGCTCGCTATGCGCAATGAGGTAGTATCCACACTCCGCGGGGAGGCGACTGGGTGCACGGGGCGTCTTTGCATCGGCGCCAGCGGACCCGCCAGTCTGCGATGGATCCCCGAGCTCACAAAGAAATTCTGCGAGCGCCATCCCCTCGTCCGCGTCGAGATAGTGTCCGACCAACCGGAAAAGCTACTCGGGGACGTCGCAGATCGCAAACTTGACGCCGCATTCTTACCCACCCATCCGCATGCTTGCCGGCCGAGAATTGGCGTTGTTTTGAGTCCACTGAGCACTTTCACAGCAGACGAAATGTTCTGGCTCGCGCTACCGCGAGCGGGCCGTTCTCATACCCTGAAGTTGTTTGAAGAGATGGTCTGCTCCGGGTCCGCAGTCACCGCGCAAGCCGGGCCCCGGAGACACCCCAAGAAACATGTCCTTTGCGGATCCGTTGCAAGCTCAGTCTCTACGACATCCCGGATGTAACAGTCGATCCGGCTTCGGTTGCCAAAGATTTTTTCTCACTTTTTCCCCCTTCGATGTTCCTTATATATATGAGGGGAGTTCCCGCCGGATTTCCCCTATGAGCTTGGTGGACCCAAATCACCAGGGTGAACCGCTAGGCGTCGTGGACGGCGGAGAGATGACGCGCCGGACGCGAAGGCCTGTGACAAAGTGCAGTCAGGACATCCTGACCTACACATAGTTTGCCTTTGCAACAACGGATTCTTCTCACCGATCACAAAAAATATTTGGCTTGCAGAATTGCGGGAATCGGTGTGCTATTTGACGAGCAGCAGCCATTATTCCGAACCAGCATGTCTCAGGATTATACAAGCCGGGTTAATGCCTCGGGTGCCTGCTCGTTGGCGCTCCAAGACTTGTCCGATGAACAAATCATGGTGGAAGTGCAGCGCGGTAATGGCGATGCTTTCACCGTGCTCTTCGACCGCTATCACCGGCTCGTGCTCGTGACGGCACTCAAGATCGTGCGGGATGTTGGAGAAGCTCAAGAGGTGACGCAAAGCGTTTTCTTCGAAATTTATCGAGCGGCTAGAAGATTTGACCCTGCCAGAGGCAGTCTTAAAGTGTGGCTCTTGCAGTACGCGTATCACCGAAGCATCAATCGAAGGAATTATCTTTTGCTGCGACAGTTCTACCAACGGCCTGATCTTGACGAAGCTTCGGCCTGGGAAGCCAGCGCCAAGACGTCTCCGCAAGTGCCCATTCAAGAACTCAAGCAACTCGTCGAACAGGTTTTAGGCACCCTGAATGAGCAGCAAAGGCGAACAATACAGAAGGTCATTTTCGAGGGGCTAACTCTGAAGGAAGTTGCCGAACAGACCCACGAGTCGCTCAGCAACGTCCGGAATCATTATTACCGCGGCCTTGATCGCTTACGGGCGTGCTTGAGTCCACGGCCGGCAGCGCTTTGCAGTGAACAAATTTTACACGCTGGGGAGTTGAACCATGGCAAGGCATGAACGTTTCGAAGCACTCTGTGCAGCCGCAAGCGTCGGGCAGGCTTCCGGCGCGGAGCTGGCCGAACTCCAAGAGCACCTTTCACAATGCCCTGACTGCAAGCAGGTTTACTCGGAATTTCTGCAGCTCGGCGCCGTTCGGTGTGCGGCCAGCGCACAAGAGCAAGAAGTGAGTAGCGAAGAGGCTCTGAGCTACATGGACTCCGCCTTGTTCAGGGAGAAATTTCTAAAGCAAGCAGAAGCGCAAGGCATAGTATTTTCGCACGGGAGCATAGCGTCAGACATGCCCGACCTCCAGCCTAGGAGAGCTGGTTACCGAAGACAAAGAATTCAGATCGCGTTGCCCGTGGCTGCTTCTCTCTTGCTGGCGTGCGCCACGATCAGTGGGTACTACTTCGGGGTGCGCAAAGCTGGAAAGTCTTCAGCGGTTGCGGCGTCCAAAAATATCCCAACTGAGACGGCTGGACAAAAACAAATCAGGGACCCGGATAGAGAAGCAGCGATCGCGCGGCTACAGGCAGAGCACCGCAGGTTGACATCGGAAATCGCGTCGCTGAGAGCGGCACTGGCGGATACGTCCTCGTCGCTTGGCCAGTTGCGGACGGATGCCGCGGCATCCGAGAACGAGCGCGCGTCTCTTTTGGCCACGGCAGCAGATCGTAATGCACAAATCTCCGACCTGCAACGACAATTGAATCAAGCACTAGCGCAAGCTGGAACTTTGCGTACTGAACTGGAAAAATCGGAAACAGGCAGTCAAGCCACGCTGGTTGCGGACCAAGTCAAGATTCGCGAGCTGACGGATCAGCTTACCGAGCAGTCGTCGGCGTTGGAGCGAGAGAGGGAAATGCTCGCCGCGAATCGCGACATTCGAGACTTAATGGCGGCGCGCAACCTTCACATCGCGGACGTATTTGACACCGATACGAAGGGCAAAACGCGAGCGGCATTCGGCAGGGTCTTCTTCACGGAAGGCAAGTCCCTGATCATCTATGCGTACGACCTGAACGATCATCGAGTGCAGGATGCCGGCTACCACTATCGAGTTTGGGGCAAGAAGGAAGGCCCGAGCCGGGCGGCCAAGAGTCTCGGAATCTTCTATTCAGACGACAAGGCACAAAGGCGTTGGGTGTTCAAGTATGACGACCCTAAGGTCTTGAGCGAGATCGACTCTGTCTTCGTCACCCTCGAACCGCCTGGCAAGAATCCCACCGAGCCGAAAGGCGACAAATTCCTGTACGCCTATCTGCGCAATCAACCGAATCACCCGTAGCAACGCAGCACTAGAACTCACAGGTTGTTCATATTTCTTTGAGGCCGCTGAAACATTTTGCGAGATCTGGAGGCAGACTCTGGCAAAGGGGGATTTCACCGTGTCCATGCCGAACCTTCGCCGACTGCTTTGTTGTTCATTTTTGGTTTTCTTCACTGCAACACTCTTCGTAGCTTGCCTTGTACTTCCTTCCTCCGGTGTCGCACAAACCGAACTTGCTGGTGTGTATGGGCGCGTGACCGATCAGTCCGGAGCGGTAATTGTGGATGCCGAGGTAGAAATCAAAAACGTAGAGACGAACATCTCCACGATCGTCAAAACGAACCGGGACGGCCTCTATACGATCCCATCGTTGCACCCAGGCCACTATCTGATTTCTGCGCGCAAGCCTGGATTCAAGACCGTCACGGTGACGCAGCTCGAACTAAACATACAGGATAACGTCGTCCGGAATTTCGCTTTGCAGGTTGGGTCCATCGCGGAGACCGTGACGATAACAGCGGATGAGTTTCACATGAACACAACGGACGGTTCGGTCAGCACGGTGGTGGATCAGACATACGTGAAAAACATGCCCCTGAATGGGCGCAGCTTTCAGGATTTGATTCTGCTCACGCCGGGCGCGGAGACCCAGACGCCCCAATTTTCCCAGTCGGCATCGGCTATCACCCCCGGTGGTGGTAACACAGGCGACTTCAGCGTCAATGGCCAACGCACGGAATCAAACTACTACACCGTAGATGGTGCAAGCGCCAACGTTGGAGTAGGAGCAGGTGTAGGCGCATTGCTCGGCTCGGGTATTAGCGGTTCTGTTGGCGCTGCTACTGCTCTGGGGACGACACAGGCGCTGGTCTCCGTGGATGATCTTCAGGAGTTTCGCGTGCAGAGTTCGACCTACTCGGCGGAGTACGGACGCAATCCTGGTGGTCAATTTGCGTTTGAGACGAAATCAGGCGCCAATCAATGGCACGGCACGGCCTACGATTATTTGCGAAACGGTTACTTTGACGCCCAAGACTGGTTCAACGATTACTTTGGTGTGAAGGAGCCCGCCCTTCGGCAGAATGATTTCGGTGGCACATTGGGCGGTCCGGTCAAGATCCCCGGCCTGTATAACGGAAAGGATAAGACGTTCTTCTTTGTTTCGTATGAGGGACTGCGCTTGACTAGTCCACAGCCAGCCTCGACTAACTTGGTGCCGGACCTTTGCCTACGGGGTGTGGCTTCTAGCTGCACAGGAACGAACACTCCGGCCCCAGCTGCACTCCAACCAGTGCTGAACGCATTCCCCTTGCCGAGCCCCAATGGGCTGGATTTTGGGGACGGTATTGCCCAATACATTGGGAGTTGGTCGAACCCGAGTTCGCTCGATTCTACCAGTGTGCGATTTGACCACGTCGTAAGTGACAAACTGAGACTCTTCTTCCGATTCAGTGACACTGCGTCTAATTCGGCGGCTCGGGGAACAAACGCAACCAACGACACCCCGACAGAGAACAGATCATTAGCATACACGATGCGGACCTATACGGCTGGCGCCAGCAGCGTTTTCACGAACCGCTTGAGTAATGAGTTCCGTCTCAATTACAGCTCGAACGCAGTGACCAGTCTTCAGGTCGTTGATGCACTCGGGGGCAGCACGCCCGTTGATCTCACGCAGCTTTCGGGATTGGGTGCCGGATCGGCTGTTGCGGTTTTTCTTGGTTGGGACGGCAGCTTTGAACTTGGGCCGTTCCGGCAGTCCGGCGCTCAGCGGCAGTGGAATTTGGTAGACACCGTGAGTCTTTCCCTGGGGCGCCATCAATTTAAGTTTGGTGCGGACTATCGCCGACTGACGCCGTTTGCGGCTCCCTACAATCCGAAGTTTATCTACTTTTTCGGCTTCATCAATGGCGAACAAGATGTCGAGACGAACAGCGCGCTTGTGCAAGCGACAGCCCAAGCTCCCGCGTACCCGTTGTACAGAAACTTCTCCGCGTTTGCGCAAGACCAATGGAAGGTGCTGCCGCGGTTGAGCCTATCCTTGGGACTGCGTTGGGAGGTGAACCCCGCACCCGGCGTGACGCAAGGATTAGAGCCCTATACGCTTCAAGGCTCCGGACCCGATACGTTCGCGGTGGCACCGCAGGGGACGCCGCTTTGGCGGACTACATGGTACAACTTCGCGCCGCGGCTGGGGGTTGCGTACATCTTGCATAGCGCACCGGGCCGGGAAACGGTCATACGAGGTGGCGGTGGCGTTTTCTTTGATACTGGTCAACAGCTAGGGTCCTTGGGCTTCAATGGGCCGGGGTTTGTTGCGCAGACGCAGCCGTGCTGTCCGTCCATATCGTTTCCAGGGTCTCCGGCCGGGTTGATTCCTGCTATTGTGAACCCGCCGGTGGCCCCATACAGCGGTCAACCGTATGGATTTGCCTCACATCTGCAATTGCCGTACACCCTTCAGTGGAACCTTAGTGCCGAACAAGCAGTAGGCAGGTCACAGTCTGTCACAGTGTCCTACGTGGCTTCCCGCGCGACGCGATTGCTCCAAGAAAATTATTTTTCTTCCACGAGTAACCCGAATGCAAGCACGTTCATCGTCGTTCAGAACGGACACGCATCGTACTACGAGGCGTTGCAGGCTCAATTCCGGCGAAGGCTGAGCCAAGGCCTAACCGCGTTGGCATCTTACACTTGGTCTCACTGTATTGATTACGGCTCCTCGAACCTCGTCAATGGCTACCAGCGCGGGAATTGTGATTTCGACCTTCGCCACAATCTTTCAACTGCCTTTTCGTATGACATGCCGAACGTGGGACATAACAGCTTCGTGAGCGCACTGCTGCACCACTGGGGCATTGATGACCGGTTTACCGCGCGAACGGCATTCCCTGTAACTCTAAGGGGAAGACCGCTCCTGCAACCAAATGGACAGTTGTATGACGCGGGACTAAACCTTGTTCCGGGTCAACCGGTCTATCTCTATGGCGCTAATTGCGCCAGTGTTCTTCAAGGGTTAAAAGAACTTCAACCGGGGAAAGGATGCCCGGGAGGCCGGGCAATAAACCCTAATGCCTTTACCCAAGCTCCTGCCGGCCAATTCGGAAATGCTCCACGCAATTTTGCGACGGGTTTTGGAGCTTGGCAAATGGACTTGGCAGTCCGGCGGGAGTTTCCGATTTACGAGAATCTGAAGCTACAATTCCGCGCGGAGGCTTTCAATATCTTCAATCACCCGAATTTCGGAACCATCGGTGTGTTTGCCTTCAATAATAACTTTGGGCTAGCGACAGGTACGCTCGCAAGTTCGCTGGGTGGCCTAAGCCCACTGTACCAACAAGGTGGTTCGCGCTCGATGCAATTTGCTCTCAAGCTCGTGTTCTGATCAGCATTCATCGTTGCAGCGTGCGCCATTCTGCGGCACTGCAACGGCAATCCTTCTCGCTGTGACATTCCATGTTTTAGCAGGGCAGACCGTTCGGCTTCGCCATCTCTTAACGAGGAGGGCAATCGACATGAATACGAAGATTGTCGGGCGGTGCTTAGTTGCCGGAATGTTGTGGCTGAGTGGAGCGAGTTTTGACAGCGCACCGGCGCAACAAGCGATACGGCCCTTCACGGTCGCCGATGACATCGTGTTGACAGACTTTGGTGATGCAGCTGACGCGGTCCGGTTTTCGGCGGATGGCAATTATTTTGCTGTGTATACCGAGCATGGACGTTTGGATTTGAACCGTCCCGAGGATTCTCTGCGGTTCTATCGCAGCCGGGACGTCGAAAATTTCCTGGGGCATCCCGCCGAGTCGCAGCCTCCTTCGCCCATCTGGGTTATCACTCTCTCTACCGATAAGAAAGGGCCAATCATCAAGAATTGGACGTGGTTGGGTAATTCCAGCAGTGTGGCATTTTTGGAACCGACAGCCGATGGCAATCAGCGGCTCGTCCTGGCCGACTTGTCGAAAAAGACGATCAAACCACTGAGCTCCGCAGTAGAGACAGTGGGGTCTTTTGATGTTCGCGACCCACACCATTACGTCTACACCCTCCCTGATCCGGCAGAACGAGAGAAACAGAAGGCTGAACTTCAGGCGCCGAGCATTGTTGGTACAGGGCGTTCCCTTTTTCAGTTGCTTATTCCGGATGACCCAGCAGTCGCAAGACTGTTTTCGATTCGCAGGTATCACCTCTGGGCTGTTGACGGCGATAAGCATTTCGAGGTTAAGCATGGCGGTGCGCCCATCATTCCCGGTGGTCAGTGGATCTTCTCTGCAATTCTGGCGTTGTCGCCCGACTGCAATTCAGTGGTTACGACGATGCCGGTTGCCGAGGTTCCGGAGTCATGGGAAACACTGTTCCCACCCCCGTTTGCAGGTCTCGCTCATCGAATCCGGGCGCACCAGGACTCCGTGAGCCAATACGTTCTGATCAATCTGCATACGGGCTCAGTGCAAGCGTTGACGAATGCACCGATCAGCAATGACGCGGGTTGGGAGGCTTACGGCAGTCCCCGTTGGTCGAGCGATGGTCAGGAGGTCCTGTTGCCGAACACGTTCCTCAACGTCAAAGGTCCTTTTCCATCGCGGCCGTGCGTGGCTGTTGTGAATCTACGTTCGAACACCCCCACATGCGTAGAGACGTTTAAGGGTCAGATTGAGCCCGGTGGTGAGGGAGATTACCACGAAGTTTATGACGCCAACTTTGTACACGGAGACAGGCGGCGCGTGGTGGTGAGCTTTTATAGCCATGAAGATCGTTCGTTTGGAGCCACGGAGTACAGACAAACCGTCGACGGTACGTGGGAAGTGGCTGGACCGACCAAGACTTCCCAAATCGGACATGAGGGTCTCGAAGTCATGGTGAAGCAGGGACTCAACGAGCCGCCAATGCTCGTTGCAGCGAACGAAACTACATCGCGAGTCATATGGGATCCTAATCCCCAGCTTAAAAATATCGACCTAGGCCGGGCTAGTGTTTACATATGGAAGGACAAAGAGGGACGGAGCCGGAAAAGTGGACTGTACAGGCCAGGCAACTACAGAGCGGGAAGGCGTTATCCGCTAGTGATTCAGCCTTACACCTTTCGTGAATCAGAATTTAGGCCTTCCGGTGCACCATTTACAACGGCATTCGCGGCTCGAGCGCTGGCTGCGGCGGGGATTGTCGTGCTTCAAGCCGGACAAGATTGTCCTCACGAGACGCCTGATGAAGCGCCTTGCACCGTCGCTAGCTACGAAGCTGCTACAAATCAACTGATATCGGAAGGGGTTGTAGATCCGGACAAGTTAGGCATCGTCGGGTTCAGCCGCAGCTGCTTCTGGGTGATGCAAGGTCTTACTGCTGGTTCGCTTCACCTCAAGGCCGCGTCAATCACAGACGGCTCGATGGAAAATTATCTTCAATATATCACTACGATAGATTATTTTGGGAATACGTTTCCCCATCTGTATGATTCAACGATCGGCGCGGCCCCTTTTGGCGAAGGCCTTCGGGAATGGCTAAAGCGGTCGCCGGGTTTCAACCTCGATAAGATAAACGCGCCGTTGTTGGTAGTTGGAGCAGGTCCCCTCAGTCTCCTTTCCATGTGGGAGCCATACGCTGGGCTTCGCTATCTCCAAAAGCCAGTGGACCTGATCATGCTTAATACCGACGAGCACGTTCTTACAAATCCTGCTGTACGCATGGCGTCGCAAGGTGGAACCGTGGATTGGTTCCGTTTCTGGCTGCAAGATTACGAAGACCCTGACGCCGCTAAAGTCGAGCAGTACGCACGCTGGCGCGAACTCCGCAAATTGCAAGAAGGAAACGAAAAGAAGTCGGTAGCGCCTCCCAATTGACTCCCCTTCTAAGTGCTGGGACAGATTTGGGACAAAAGTCTTGGCACGAGCCTAGGGGCTAAATCGCGCAGAATCAGCGAACCTAGATAACTATCTCCGTTCTCATAACCCGAAGGTCGTCAGTTCAAATCTGACCCCCGCAACCAATTCTAAGAAACACAAAACAGAAGGGGTTGCCCCACGCGGAGCAACCCCCTTTTTCGGGAAAATGGGAACTGTTTCCCAACCCGAAGGTCGCCAGCGGACCTTCGCCGCCAATCTTATTGACTGACGAAGGCTTCCTGAGTCACGTCGGGAAGCCCTTCCCTGCTCTTGGGACAAATTTGGGACAGAAATCAATTTTTTCCTCTGCGATTTCAGGCCAATCAGTCCCGAACAATTCACCCAACTTTCCTGCCGCCTCGCGCTCATCCTTGGTGAACGTGTGCGTGTAGGGGACCCATCGAAGGTGAGGACGAGCAGGGGAGCTGTTGTGGCACACTCTCAATCTAAGTCTACAGCCGAGAGCGTCGATGAATCCCACCTTCTAAGGAAAAAATATCCTTGATCGTGCGGGCAATTTCGATTGACAAGGGGTCCTGCCT
>WNEZ01004437.1_pt1 | contig 12213 bp, 10 predicted proteins | sample 5400521 | NCBI WGS metagenome assembly WNEZ01 (sample SAMN13153339, study PRJNA577476) | soil metagenome | isolation source: 120 cm saprolite under Douglas fir tree site 2 hole 1 replicate 1 | place: USA:California | collected 2015-04-18
CGTGCCGTTCTCGTTGCGATCGAACGGCATGCCGAAATGCTCGAGCTCGTACACGAGCTTGGGCGCTTCGCGCACCAGGAACTCGATCGCGTCCTGGTCGCCGAGCCAGTCCGAGCCCTTCACCGTGTCGTACATATGCCACAGCCACGAGTCCTCGCCCATGTTGCCGAGCGCCGCGCCTATCCCGCCCTGCGCCGCCACCGTGTGCGAGCGCGTCGGGAATACCTTGGAAAGCACCACGACGCTCAACCCCGCCTCCGACAACTGCAGGGCGGCGCGCAGTCCGGCGCCGCCCGCGCCGACGACCACCACGTCGAAGTTGCGCTTCGCGATCGCCACCTCAGAGTCTCCAGAGGATCTGCATCGCCCAGCCGGCGCAACCGACGAGCCACAGGATGGTGGCGATCTGCAGCGCGAGACGCAGCCCGGCGTGCTTCACGTAATCCATCCAGATGTTGCGCATGCCGATCCACGCGTGAATCAGGACGCTCGCCGCAAAAAGAAAGCTCGCGAACCGCATCCATTCGTGCGCAAACAGGGTCTTCCATGCCGCGTAAGTGAATGCGCTTCGCGGCAACGCCAGCACCAGGACCAGCGTGTAGGCGAGCATCACCAGGGCCGTGACACGCTGAGCGAGCCAATCCCTCAGACCGTAGTGGGCGCCGACGATGACTCGTTTCACCACAGCCTCGTCCCGATGAGCGCCGTCAGCGTCAGGCTCACGATGAACACGCCGAACGCCGTCATGCGCGCCGTCGGCAGGTCGACGCCGATATCGATGTCGAGGAGCAGATGCCGCACGCCGGCGCACAAGTGATGAAGATAGGCCCACAGCAACACCAGCATGGAAAGTTTCACCACCGGATGCGCAACATAGGCCTGGAAGCGCGCGAATCCGGCTTCCGAGGCGAGGCTCATGTCGAGCAGGAACAGAAACCAGATGAGCCCCAGGAAAAGCATGGCACCGCTCGCGCGATGGAAAATCGAGACCAGACCCGGGACAGGGAGATTGAGAGGACTGAGGTTATACCAAAGGGGACGCTTTTTTTTCGCCGTCAGATCAGGCATGTAAAGCAATCCTTCCGCAACGCTTGGGCTGATTTCGAATCTTGACGGGAGTCAAGATTATAGCAGGCTTCGAATCGCGCCTGTGCTGCGCAAAAGCGCCAAGCCGGATATATTCGGGCCTTCTCCAGGGAGTCTTCCATGTCCAACAAGCCCATTCGCGTCGCAGTGACGGGCGCCGCCGGCCAGATCGGCTACAGCCTGCTTTTCCGGATCGCAAGCGGCGAAATGCTCGGCAAGACCCAGCCGGTGATCCTGCAGATGCTCGAGATTCCCGACGAGAAAGCGCAGAAGGCGTTGAGGGGCGTGATGATGGAGCTGGACGACTGCGCCTTCCCGCTGCTGCACGGCATGGTCCGTACGGCCGACCCGATGGTCGCGTTCAAGGACGTCGAGATCGCGCTGCTGGTCGGCGCGCGCCCGCGCGGCCCCGGCATGGAGAGGAAGGACCTGCTCGAGGCGAACGGCAAGATCTTCGCGCCGCAAGGCAAGGCGCTGGCCGCGGTGGCGAGCCGCAAGGTCAAGGTGCTGGTGGTCGGCAACCCCGCCAACACCAACTGCCTTATCGCCATGAAAAACGCGCCCAGCCTGAAACCAACTCAGTTCACGGCGATGATGCGCCTGGACCACAATCGCGCAGTCGGGCAGATCGCGCAGAAAATCGGCAAGCCGCTCGCCTCGATCCGCAAGGTCACGATCTGGGGAAACCACTCGGCGACCCAATACCCCGACGTGTTCCAGGCGGAGTGCGGCGGCAAGAAAGTCTGGCCGATGATCAACGACATGGATTGGCTGGAGAAGACTTTCATCCCGACGGTGCAAAAGCGCGGCGCCGCGATCATCGAGGCCCGCGGGCTGTCCTCCGCTGCGAGCGCCGCGAACGCCGCCATGGACCACGTACGCGACTGGGTCCAGGGCACGCGCCCCGGCAACTGGGTCAGCAAGGGAGTCCCTTCGGACGGGAGCTACGGCATTCCGGAAGGCGTGATCTACGGCTATCCGGTGACCTGCGAAGGCGGCAGGTACAAGATCGTCAAGGGGATCCCGGTGAGCGATTTCAGCCGCGCGCGCATGGACGCGACCCTGAAGGAGCTGCACGAGGAGCGCGACGGAATCGCGCAGCTCCTGGGCTAGGATCGAGCATGGGGACCCTGTCGCCTGGAGCAAATTTCCGCGCCGCGATGAAGGCGGAGAAGCCGCTGCAATGCGTGGGCGCCATCAACGCCTATCACGCGCGCCTGGCCGAGCGCGCCGGCTACAAGTCGATCTATCTCTCGGGCGGAGGAGTCGCCGCCGGATCGCTCGGGCTTCCCGATCTGGGCATCAGCAATCTCGAGGACGTGCTGACTGACCTGCGCCGCATCACCGACGTCTGCTCCCTGCCGCTCTTGGTCGACGTCGATACCGGTTTCGGCGCGAGCGCCTTCAACATCGCGCGCACGGTCAAGTCGCTGATCAAGGCGGGCGCGGCGGCGATGCATATCGAAGACCAGGTCGGGGCCAAGCGCTGCGGACACCGGCCCGGAAAAGAGCTCGTGTCCAAGGAGGAAATGGCCGACCGGATCAAGGCGGCGGTCGACGCCAAGACCGACGCGGACTTCATCGTCATGGCGCGGACTGACGCATTGGCCGTGGAAGGCCTCGATCCCGCCATCGAGCGTGCGCTCGCGTGCGTCGAAGCGGGCGCCGATGCGGTCTTTCCCGAGGCCATGACCGAGCTCTCCATGTACCGGAAATTCGCCGAGGCGGTGAAGGTACCGGTGCTCGCCAACATCACCGAGTTCGGCGCGACGCCGCTTTTCACCCTCGACGAGCTGCGTTCGGCCCAGGTCGCGATCGCGCTCTATCCTCTTTCCGCGTTCCGCGCCATGAACGCCGCGGCGCTCAAGGTCTACAATGCGATCCGCAAGGAAGGAACGCAGAAGAGCGTCCTCGACTCGATGCAAACGCGCGCCGATCTCTACGAGGCCCTCGACTACCTCGCCTACGAGCGCAAGCTCGACCAATTGTTCGCGAAAGAGAAATCGAAATGAGCGAGGTCGCTGCGGCCCCGAAGCCCAAGAAGTCGGTCGCGCTCTCCGGAGTCCCCGCCGGGAACACGGCTCTGTGCACGGTCGGGCGCAGCGGCAACGATCTGCACTACCGCGGCTACGATATCCTCGATTTCGCCGACGAGGCCGAGTTCGAGGAAGTGGCCTACTTGCTCGTTCACGAGAAATTGCCGACTGCCACCGAGCTCGCCGCGTACAAGAGCAAGCTCAAATCGCTGCGCGGTCTGCCGGCAGCGGTCAGGTCCGCGCTCGAAGCCGTGCCGGCATCGGCGCACCCGATGGACGTGATGCGCACCGGGGTGTCGGCGCTCGGTACCGTGGAACCCGAACAGGAAGACCACAGCGTTTCGGGGGCGCGCGATATCGCCGACCGGCTGATGGCGTCGCTCGGCTCGATGCTGCTCTACTGGCACCACTTCAGCCGCGGGCGCAAGCGCATCGAGGTCGAGACCGACGACGATTCGATCGGCGGGCACCTCCTGCACCTGCTGCACGGCGAGCGGCCTTCGGCCGATTGGGTGCGCGAGATGCATACCTCGCTCATCCTCTACGCCGAGCACGAGTTCAACGCCTCGACCTTCACATGCCGCGTCATCGCCGGCACCGGATCGGATATCTACTCGGCGATCTGCGGAGGCATCGGCGCCCTGCGCGGCCCCAAGCACGGCGGCGCGAACGAGTTCGCTTTCGAAGTCTTGTCGCGCTACTCCGATCCCGGCGAGGCCGAGGCCGACATCATGCGGAGGCTGCGGGGCAAGGAGATCGTCATCGGCTTCGGCCACCCGGTCTACACGACGGGCGATCCGCGCAACAAGGTGATCAAGGAAGTCGCCCGGCGACTCTCGAAAACCGCGGGCGAGATGAGGTTGTTCGACATCGCCGAGAGACTCGAGCAGGTGATGTGGAGGGAAAAAAAGATGTTCGCCAATCTCGACTGGTACAGCGCCGTTTCGTATCACATGATGGGTGTGCCTACGGCGATGTTTACGCCCATCTTCGTCATCTCGCGCACGTCCGGCTGGTCGGCTCATGTCATCGAGCAGAGGATCGACGGCAAGATCATCCGCCCGGGTGCAAATTACACCGGCCCGGAAAACCGCAAATGGGTATCATTGCGGGATCGCGGGTGAGTGCGCCTTCCGCAAGGAGATGGAAATGAGGATGCTGAGCTTCGCCACGATTGCCGTATGCTGCGCCGGGGCCGCCGCCGCGGCGCCCTCCGACGACATGGTGGGGACTTGGGAATGCCGACAACCCGGAGTGAATTACAGGAACAAGCCGCCCATCCTGTACGTCGACACCGCCTCGGTCAAGACGCCGGACAAGGCCGCCTTTGCGCTCGACGTCGACGGATTCACCCGGGAGGTCTATGGAAATTCGGACGTCACAGCGGACGCCGACGGATGGTGGAAGATCAGCCCGTCCAAGGGAGAAGCGTTCATGGTGCGTCCGCAGGGCACCTTGAAGTCGAAGACCGCTTCGATGGAGCTAAGGCGCGCGGGCACGACCTACCGCTGCCTGCGGCTTCCGCCGTCGGGCGTTCCGGGCGCCGTGATACAGCTGCAACAAGGCGTTCCGTCGGCCGGCGAGCCCGATGCTCCGCCATCCGGCGAGCGGAATGCTCCACCGTCCGGCGAGCCGGGGGTCCAGCCGACCGAGGTGCCGAATGAAGGGGCTCCCGTCAAAAAAGAGTATTGATGTCCGCGCCTGTTTCCAATGTCCGGCCCAAACCGGACAAGGTCTTCGTTGACATCGCCGATTACGTCGGCAAGCGCGAAATAAAAAGCGCCGAGGCCTACAACACCGCGCGGCTGTGCCTGATGGACACGCTCGGCTGCGGCCTGGAGGCGCTGGAGTACCCCGCCTGCACCAAGCTCCTCGGGCCGCTCGTCCCGGGCACCATCGTTCAAAACGGCGCCCGCGTCCCCGGCACGCGCTTCGAGCTGGATCCGGTGCAGGCGGCCTTCAACATCGGCGCGGCGATCCGCTGGCTCGATTTCAACGATACCTGGCTCGCCGCCGAGTGGGGCCACCCCTCGGACAACCTCGGTGGAATTCTCGCGGTCGCGGACTGGCTCTCGCGCAACGGCACACTCGTCGCCATCCGCGACGTGCTCACCGCGATGATCAAGGCGCACGAGATCCAGGGCGTGATCGCGCTCCGGAACAGCTTCAACCGCGTCGGTCTCGATCATGTCGTGTTGGTGAAGGTCGCCTCGACCGCGGTGGTTGCACAGATGCTCGGCCTGTCGCGCGAGGGAATCATCAACGCCGTCTCGCACGCCTGGATCGACGGCCAGAGCCTGCGCACCTACCGCCACGCGCCCAACACGGGCTCGCGCAAGTCCTGGGCGGCGGGCGATGCGACTTCGCGCGCCGTGCGCCTCGCCCTTATCGCAAAGACGGGCGAGATGGGTTATCCCTCCGCGCTCACCGCAAAGACCTGGGGTTTCTACGACGTGCTCTTTCGCGGCAAGCCGTTCCGGTTTCCGCGGCGCTACGGGTCCTATGTCATGGAGAACGTGCTGTTCAAAATCTCCTTCCCCGCCGAATTCCACGCGCAGACGGCAGTGGAGGCGGCGGTCCTGCTGCACCCCGAAGTCAAAGACCGCCTCGCCGACGCGAAGAAAATCGAGATCGTCACGCACGAGTCGGCGATCCGCATCATCGACAAGAAGGGGCCGCTCAACAACCCCGCCGACCGCGACCACTGCATCCAGTACATGGTGGCCATCGCGCTCCTCAAGGGCAATCTGACCGCGGGCGACTACGAAGACGACGCCGCCCGGGACCCGCGCATCGACGCGCTGCGCGCGAAGATGGTCTGCGTCGAGAACAAACGCTACTCGCGCGACTACCTCGATCCCAGGAAACGCTCGATCGCAAACCAGCTGCAGGTTTTCTTCAGGGATGGAACCACGACGCGCAAGGTGGCGGTAGAATATCCCATCGGTCACCGCCGCCGCCGTCACGAAGGCATTCCCTTGCTCGAAGCGAAATTCCGCAGGAACCTCGAGCGCCGCTTTCCGAAGGAACGGCGCGAGGCCATCCTCTCGCTATGCCGCGATCAGAAGCGCCTGGAGGCGACCCCGGCCAACGAGTTCGTCGATCTATTCGTAATCTGAAGGACAACACCCGATGTCACACAATCTCTTCAACACGCTGCAGGAATTCAGGATGGCTTCCGGGAAGACCGGCAAGTTCTATTCACTGCCCGCTCTGGAAAAAGCGCTGGGTGCCAAGGTATCGCGGCTGCCGGTCTCGATCCGCATCGTGCTGGAATCGGTGCTGCGCCACTGCGACGGCAAGAAGGTCACCGAAGAGCATATCCGGCGGCTGGCGAACTGGAAGCCGAACGCGCCACGCACCGAGGAAATCCCGTTCGTGCTGGCTAGGATTCTCCTGCAGGACCTTACCGGCATCCCGTCGCTCGCCGACCTCGCAGCGATGAGGAGCGTCGCGCAAAGGCTCGGCAATGATCCCAAGGTGGTGGAGCCGCTGGTGCCGGTCGATCTCGTGGTGGACCACTCCGTCCAGATCGACCATTACGGAGTCAAGAACGCGCTCGATCTCAACATGAAGCTCGAGTTCAAGCGCAACCAGGAGCGCTACACCTTCATGAAGTGGGCCATGCAGGCATTCGACACCTTCAGAGTGGTGCCGCCCGGAATCGGCATCGTGCACCAAGTGAACCTCGAATACCTCTCGCGTGGCGTGCACAAGAAGAACGGAATCTATTACCCCGACACTCTGGTCGGCACCGACAGCCACACGCCCATGGTCAACGCCATCGGCGTGGTCGCCTGGGGCGTGGGCGGCATCGAAGCCGAGGCCGGCATGCTCGGCCAGCCGACCTATATCCTCACTCCCGATGTCGTCGGCGTGCACCTGAAGGGCCAGCTGCGCGGCGGCGTCACCGCCACCGACCTGGTGCTCACGGTCACCGAGCTTATGCGCAAGACCAATGTCGTCAACAAGTTCGTCGAATTTTTCGGCGAAGGCACGGCCAGCCTCACCGTGCCCGACCGCGCGACCATCGCCAACATGGCGCCCGACTACGGCGCGACCATGGGCTTCTTCCCGGTGGACGACGCGACCCTCGTTTACTTCGAAGGCACGGGCCGCACCTCCGAAGAAATCGACGCACTCAAGTCCTACTGCAAGGCCCAGGGGCTATACGGCACCGTGAAGAAGGGCGCGATCGACTACAGCCAGGTGGTCGAGCTCGACCTCGCCAGCGTGACGCCTTCGCTCGCCGGCCCCAAGCGCCCGCAGGACCGCATCGAGATCGGCAAGGTGAAGGCGAAATTCACCGAGCTCTTCTCGAAGTCCGCCGCCGAGAACGGTTTCTCGAAGAAGCCCGAGGACCTGAAAAAACGCGTCAAGACCCGCGACGGCATGGATATCGGCGCGGGCGACGTGATGATCGCCGCGATCACTTCATGCACCAACACCTCGAACCCGGGCGTGCTGCTTGCCGCGGGCCTGCTCGCCAAGAAAGCGGTCGAACGCGGTCTGACGGTCAAGCAGCATGTAAAAACCTCCCTCGCGCCCGGCTCCCGGGTCGTGACCGAATATCTGAAAAGGGCGGGATTGACGCCCTACCTGGAGAAGCTCGGGTTCAATCTCGCCGCATACGGCTGCACCACCTGCATCGGCAATTCCGGGCCGCTGCGACCGACCATCGAGGAAACGATCGCGCAGAACGATCTCGTGTGCGCCGCGGTGCTCTCGGGCAACCGCAACTTCGAGGCGCGCATCCATGCGAGCCTGCGCGCGAACTTCCTCGCCTCTCCGCCCCTGGTGGTGACCTATGCCCTCGCCGGCACCGTGCTGAAAGACCTGATGACCGAGCCTATCGGCCGCGGCAAGAACGGCAAAGACGTGTGGATAGGCGATATCTGGCCTTCGGCGCAGGAGATCCAGGACTGCATGAAATACGCGATGGACCCGAAAACCTTCCAGAGGCTCTACAGCAATCTCGCCGACGCCAACCCGATGTGGACGCAGGTACCCTCGGTCTCGGGCCAGGTGTACACCTGGCCGAAATCGACTTACATCGCCGAGCCGCCGTTCTTCAAGGACTTTTCCATGCAACCGCGGCCGGCGGGACCGGTCCTCGGTGCGCGCGTCCTGGGGATCTTCGGCGACTCGCTGACGACGGACCATATCAGCCCGGCGGGCTCGATCAAGCCCACCTCTCCGGCCGGCATCTATCTGCAGGAGCATGACGTGCCGGTGTCGGAATTCAACAGTTTCGGCGCGCGCCGCGGCAATCACGAGATCATGATGCGCGGCACCTTCGGCAACGTGCGCATCAAGAACCTGATGCTCCCGGTGAAGCCCGACGGTTCGCGCGTCGAGGGCGGGATCACGATCCACCAGCCTTCGGGCGAGCAGATGCCGATCTACGAAGCGGCGATGAAATACATCGCCGAGGGCGTGCCTACGGTGGTGTTCGGCGGCGAAGAATACGGAACGGGCAGCTCGCGCGACTGGGCGGCAAAAGGCACGCTGCTCCTCGGCGTGCGCGCGGTGATCGTGAAGAGCTTCGAGCGCATCCACCGCTCGAACCTCGTCGGTATGGGCGTGCTGCCCTTCCAGTTCAAGGGCAGCGACACGGTTGCATCCCTGGGCATCAAAGGCGACGAAATCATCGACATTCGCGGCGCCGAGGGCGAGATCAAGCCTCAGCAGGACGCGACGCTCGTGATCCGGCGAACCGACGGCAGCGTCAAGGAAGTCCCGCTGCTGCTTCGCATCGACACGCCGATCGAGGTGGACTACTACCAGCACGGCGGCATCCTGCCGTTTGTGTTACGCGAAATACTTGGAAAAGCGGGGTCCTCGGTTCGCGTCGCCGCGTAAAACAGGGAGAGGTTTTCGTGCTGTCGAAAATCGCGGTGTTCGCCGCTGCCGCGTGTTGCGCGGCGGCTGCGCTGGCGCAACCTTCGGCCTACCCGTCCAAGCCGATCCGCCTGATCGTGCCCTTTGCCCCCGGAGGCAGCTCTTCCATCGTCGCGCGCGCCTTCTCCACCGAGATGAGCAAGGGGCTGGGCCAGCAGTTCGTGGTCGAGAACAAGCCCGGCGCGGGCGGCAACATCGCCATGGAGGAAGTCGCGAAAGCGGAGCCTGACGGCTATACGCTGATCATCGGCCATGTCGGCACGCTGGCGATGAACCCGTACATGTTCGAAAACCTCCCTTACGACGCGAACAAGGACTTCCGGCCGGTCTCGCTCTTCGCCAAGGTGCCGACCATCTTCGTGGTTCACGAAAGTGTGCCCGTGAAAAACCTGCGCGAGTTCGTGGCCCTCGCCAAAAAGGAGCCGGGGATGCTCAACTACGGCAGCGCAGGGAACGGCAGCGCCGGCCACCTCGCGATCGAGTACCTGAAGCTGGTGAGCGGCATCGACATCCAGCACGTACCCTACAAGGGCACGGGGCCCAATCTCATCGACCTCGTCGCCGGGCGCACCCAGTTTTCCGCAGCCGGCACGCCGCCGTTTATGCCGCACGTGAAGTCGGGCAAGCTCCGCGTCGTCGCGGTCGGCACGACCAGACGCCTGCCCATCCTCCCGGACGTCGGCACGGTAGCCGAGCAAGGTTATCCCGGATTCGAAACTTCGCAATGGTACGGGCTGAATGCGCCCGCAAAGACACCCGACGCCGTCGTGAACCGTCTCGCCGCCGAGTCGGCCAAGGCAGCCAGGAGCGAGGCCTTGGAAAAGCAGCTCGAACCCGACAGCGCGGAAGCCGTCGGCTCGACCCCGAAGGAGTTCGCGGCTTACATCGCAGCGGAGCAGACGCGCTGGAAGGAAGTCGTGCAGAAGGCACACGTCAAGGTGGAATGATGCGGGACTGGGACGTGATCGTCGTCGGCGGCGGCAACGCCGCCTTGTGCGCCGCGCTTTCCGCGCGCGAGTCCGCGCGGCGCGTCCTCGTTCTTGAGCGGGCACCCGAGGTCGAGGCCGGCGGCAACTCGCGCTTCACCGCGGGCCTCTTGCGCATCGTCTACAACGGCGCCGACGATCTTGGTCAGTTGATCGAGCTGTCCCGCGAAGAAATCGAGCGCACCGATTTCGGGACCTACACCACCGACCAGTTCCTCGATGACATGGCGCGCGTCACCGAGTACCGTTGCGATCCCGACCTCACCGAAATCCTGGTCAAGGAGAGCTTTCCGACCGCCCTGTGGATGCGGAAGCAAGGCGTGCGCTTCACCGCGGCCTGGGGCCGGCAGGCGTTCAAGATCGAAGGCCGGTTCAAGTTCTGGGGCGGCCTTACCCTCGAGGCGGTCGGCGGCGGGCCGGGACTGGTCGAGTCGCTGACGCAGATCGCGAAGAAGCGCGGAATCGAGATCTGGTACTCGGCGCGCGCGGTGTCGCTTACCGCCGATGATCGCGGGGTTCAGGGTGTGCGGCTGAAGCGGGAGGGAAAGACGATCGACGTCGGCGCCAAGGCGGTAGTGCTGGCCGCGGGCGGCTTCCAGGCGAACCCCGAGTGGCGCACGCGCTATCTCGGCCCGGGCTGGGAGCTCGCGAAAGTGCGCGGCACGCGCTTCAACACCGGCGACGCAATCCGCATGGCGCTCGATATCGGCGCAGCGCCCGTGGGCAACTGGTCGGGATGCCACGCCGTCGCCTGGGAAAGAAACGCCCCCGAATTCGGCGATCTCGCCGTCGGCGACCAGTTCCAGAAGCATTCCTATCCCTGGGGCATCTATATCAACGCCGAGGGCAAGCGCTTCGTCGACGAAGGCGCCGATTTCCGCAATTACACCTACGCCAAATACGGCCGCGTGATCCTGCACCAGCCCGGCCAGTTCGCCTGGCAGATCTTCGATGCCAAGGTGAAGGGCCAGCTGCGCGACGAGTACCGGATCAAGCAGGTGACCAAGGTCACCGCGAACACGCTCGAGGAGCTGGTCGCGAAGCTCGACGACGTGAACGCCGATGCCGCATTGAAAGAAATCGAAGCCTACAACGCGGCCGTGAGAACGGACATTCCATTCAATCCCAACGTCAAGGACGGCCGATGCACGACGGGGCTCGCGGTGAACAAGTCGAACTGGGCGAACACACTCGACACGCCGCCCTTCGAGGCCTACGCGGTGACCTGCGGCATCACCTTCACCTTCGGCGGTCTGCGCATCAATACCGATGCGCAGGTGATCTCCACCGACGGCGAGCCGATCACGGGCCTCTTCGCGGCTGGGGAGCTCACCGGAGGAATCTTCTACTTCAATTACCCGGGCGGGACCGGCCTGACCAACGGTTCGGTATTCGGGCGCATCGCCGGGGCGAGCGCGGCCAAGGCCGCGAAATCGGAAAGTCAGCCGAAGAGAGTCGCAGGCAGGTAAGCCTGCCTGAGTTGGACCTCGCCGGCCCTGTTGCGCGGGCCTCTATACCGACCTGTATAGAATATGGTAGACTTCTCCCATTTTCTAGTGCTAACTACATAGACAGAACTGTCTACTCTTAGAGGTCGCAGCATGCACGCTCGTCTTGCCGTCAAGCCCGCCTCCCGCCCGGCCAGCGCACGCGAGCGCATTGACCGGACCGCCTACGAGCTCTTTTCCCGGCACGGTATCCGTGCAGTAGGCGTCGATACCATCAGCGCGCGCTCGGGCGTGGCGAAGATGACGCTGTATAAGCACTATCGCTCCAAGGAGGAGCTCGCCCTCGCTTTCCTTCGCCGTCGCGAGGAGCTGTGGACGCATTCCTGGTTGGAGCAAGAGGTGGAGCGACGCGCGCACGCACCGGCCGCGCGGCTGCTAGCCGTTTTCGATGTCTTCGACAAGTGGTTCCGTCGATCCGATTTTGAGGCCTGCGCGTTTGCCAAGGTGCTCCTCGAGCACAGCGAGCAGAGGCATCCGGTTCGAATTGCCGCGAAAGGTCACATCGAAACAATCCGCGCGTTCCTGAGACAGTTGGCTGGGGATGCGGGCGTGCGCGACGCCGACGGGTTTGCACGGCAGTGGCAGATCGTGATGATGGGATCCATCATCGCCGCCTACGCGGGTGACCGGGACGCGGCGCGGCGGGCAAAGGAATTGGGATCGCTGCTCCTCGCGCGTGCGGGCGTCAGGACCGGC
>WNEZ01009735.1_pt1 | contig 12213 bp, 8 predicted proteins | sample 5400521 | NCBI WGS metagenome assembly WNEZ01 (sample SAMN13153339, study PRJNA577476) | soil metagenome | isolation source: 120 cm saprolite under Douglas fir tree site 2 hole 1 replicate 1 | place: USA:California | collected 2015-04-18
CATGCGAGAGACCCTACGCCATCTAGAGCAGGATGATCCCGCAGACCCGGCAAGCCTCACGGCACTGCAGCGCACTGCACATAAGTTAAAGGGAACGGCAGGCTCAATTGGCTACGAGCGCATCTCTACCATTGCCCAGTATGTAGAGAAGTTTGTGGCGGCAGTGAAGAATGGGACAATCAACAACCTGGCCGGATTGATCGCGATTATGCATGCAATACAGGCATTGGAAGCAACGCTCTATGGCATTGCAGCCGACGGGCAGGAAAGCGGTACCCCCCTCGCGGAACTCGAGGCAATGTATGCTTCGCTCAACGTAGCTATGCATACCAGCGATGCAAGCGAGAAGATCTCTTCGCAAAAAACAAGACCTTTAGAGCCGATGAGTCGTAGTGCTGCTATGCCAACGGTCCAGGTAGATGCGCGCCACCTGGAGCAACTCATACTGCACATCGAACAACTGGCAGAACAACGACCGTCGTTGGCGCGTGCCCAGGCACAGGTAGAGATCGCACAGCAGGAATTACTCGCTGCACAGGCACGCCTGCAACATCTAGAAGTCCTGCTCTCTACGGTTTCTCTTTCCTGGAAAACGCCAGACAGTCTGGCGAATTATGAACCTGCTACGGCATCTCTGGTAGCGCGTATTCTAAACGAGGCCGCACGACGGATCGGCCATACTCACCGTGCCAGGAGTCGATCCCACTTTCAATCGGCAAGGTCCGAGACAGCCCAGGGAATAATGCGCTGGGACGAGCTAGAGATCGAGGCTTATACCGATGATCAGCTGCTCATACGCTCATTGGGCGAGGCCATTTCTGACGTCGTCACAGCATCTTCTCGCCTACGCCTGGCCCTGGCACAACTCAACCAGGCGCTACAAAAACAGGTGACGCAGACGACTATGGTGCGTAATGTTGCACTGCGACTGCCGCACGCCCCTAAAGCAGTCCGGGGGCTGTTAGTAGAGGCCGGTGACAATGGACAGCGCGTCGTTGTACCCTTTTCGCAGCTGCGGCGCATAGACTATAAGATGGACGAGAAGCACAATCCGCTCTATACACTTAACGCCCTGCTTGGCTTACTCGAGAGACCGGCCCCTTTAGAAAGCAGGAATTATAGGGACTGCCACCGACGGCCTGGGCCATGTGTTGTTGCTGGTTGATTTGCATGGGCTGCTAATGCACACTGGTCCGGTAAAACACGCCCATGGGCCGGAGGGATTACAGCGGGAAGGAAGCCTATCTCAGAAGCGCTGGACGGTCTTGATCGCCGATGATTCGGTGTATATACGGCAGTCAGTACTGCAAGTACTTACCCACGCGGGCTACGATGTGCTGGAGGCGCGCGATGGCTTAGAAGCCCTGGAGCGTTTATTGAGTAGCTCCATAGATGTGCTGCTGCTGGATATCGAGATGCCCAACCTGAACGGCTACGAACTGCTCAACATCATTCGCGCCAATCCTCAGTTCGCCAGACTTAAAGTAATCATGCTGACTTCGCGTTCCTCGGAGAAGCACCGGCATCACGCCCAGGAACTGGGTTCACACGCTTACCTGACCAAACCCTGTCCACAAGATGTGCTACTGGCAACGATTCAGTCTGTGCTCGTGTAGGGCGTGAACTCGGGCGCGATAATGGGGTTTGACAAAATAAACGGGATATGCCGACTCCCCTGGGCGCGATAATGAGTTTTAACCATCAAAACCGGTCCTGTCATCCTGAGCGCAGGAGCCGCAGCCCTGAGCCCTTCGCTTCGCTCAAGGGTAAACTCCGCGAAGGGGAAGCATCTCGCTGCCGTTCGCGACAGACCCTTCGCGAAGCGAGGGGTGACACGGTGTGACGATTCAAACTGTCAAGTTCAATTCGCTCAAATTGAACCTTGCCTAAAGTCCATTATACCAGGGCGACCAGTCAGTGTTAAGACTCGATGTAGGCTGCAGGCGCAGCATTGATGGCGCCAGTCTCGATCATGATCTCACGCAGTTGCCGGGCATCGACGGTCTCGTACAGGCGCAGGGCATGCGCGATGCTGTCGAGTGTCGCGAGATGTTCTCTGATCAAACTGACAGCACGATTGTACGCCCACTTCACGATGCGATTGACTTCCTCGTCGATGATGCTGGCGGTTCTCTCGCTGTACTCTCGCGAGCTGGTCGCCAGGGTAGTGCCTGCGAATGGGTCCTCGCGGTCGCTAAAGGAGATGGCGCCCAGGCGTTCGCTCATACCCCAGCGCGTGACCATCTGGTGCGCAATAGAGGTGACGCGCTGCAGGTCGTTTTCCGCTCCGGTCGTGATATGCCCGATTGCCACTTCCTCGGCGGCCCGGCCACCGAGAGCCGTGACCAGCTGCGATTCCAGGTACTCTTTGGAGTAGTTATAACGATCATCGAGGGGCGTGTACTGCGTCACGCCAAGGGCCTGACCACGCGGGACTATGGTTACTTTTGAGACGGGATCGACGTACTCTTGCAACAGTCCGGTCAGCGCGTGACCACCTTCATGATAGGCGACGATGTTCAGGTCCTCTTCGGTAAGCACCAGGGGACGTTCCGCGCCAAGGATTATCTTATCCAGCGCCTCGCTGAAGCACGCCTGTGTTACAGTATCCAGGTTGCGGCGCGCAGCGAGGAGAGCAGCTTCGTTGACGAGGTTGGCAAGGTCGGCGCCAACCATGCCGGGAGTGGAGCGGGCAACGGTAACCAGGTCCACATCACTGGCCAGCGGCACGTTGTGCGAGTGAATCTTGAGGATGGCCAGTCGGCCATTCCAGTCGGGACGCTCAACCGTCACCCGGCGGTCGAAACGGCCGGGGCGCAGCAATGCCTTGTCCAGGCCATCTGGACGGTTGGTGGCAGCGATGACGACGACGGCCTGGCGCTGATCGAAGCCATCCATCTCCACCAGCAGCTGGTTCAGCGTCTGTTCGCGCTCATCATTGCTGTTGATGCTCGACCCACGCTGGCGACCTACAGCATCGATTTCATCGATGAAGATGATGCTGGGCGCGGCTTTCTTGGCCTGGTCAAAGAGATCACGCACGCGGCTGGCGCCAACGCCAACCAGAACCTCGACGAATTCAGAGCCGCTTATAGAGTAGAATGGCACGCTTGCCTCGCCCGCGACAGCGCGAGCGAGCAAGGTTTTACCGGTTCCTGGAGGCCCCACCAGCAAGAGACCTCGAGGGATCTTGCCACCCAACCGCTGGAACTTCGTCGGCGTCTTCAAGAATTCAACGACCTCAACCAGGTCATTCTTCGCCTCATCAACGCCTGCAACATCGGCAAAGGTGGTGCTCGGCCTATCCTCTAATACGAGCTTGGCCCGGCTTTTACCGAAGCTGAAGATGTTCTGCTGGCCCTGTGTCGCACGGCGCATAATGAAGAAGAAGAGGGCAATCAGGAATATCCACGGCAGAAAGCCCAGCACGATGTTGATAAAAAGATTGTTGTCGGCCGGCGGCTGCGCCCTGAAATCCACATTGTGCTGGAGCAGCAGCGGGATGAGGGTAGGATCGCCATATTGCGTAGGACCGCCCACAGGCAACTGCGTGACGTGATACTGCGTCGACGATTTGACATTACTACTGGTATTAGGGTTTTTAATCGCTTCATAAAGGGCGCCAGTGATATCCTGCCCCTGGAAGACGGCGGTCTTGACGTTACCCGCCTGGACCTGGGTATAGAATGTGCTGTAGGGAATATCAATGACGTTCTGGTTGTTACTATTCGAGCCCTGAGAGAAGAACTGGAAAAGGTACCAGACCAGCAGCATCACGCCTACAATGATGAGCGAACGGAACAGGATGGTTGACATGCTGTCACGCGGGCGCGGACTGCCATTGTTGTTGCCGTTACCACCATTGTTTGGCCGCTGCGGGCCGTCCGAGCGCCGCTCGTTGGGGTTGCGCTGGTACATATATATAGCCTGAGCGTCCATAAGTTCAGACCTGCTTTCTTACAAGTGATCCCTGATCACCGGGAATGGCGTTGCAATACCGAATACTACTTTGCATCATACACGTATACTATACTTTTCGTCTACAGGTTACCATGTGAAATCTCGCCCAACCTGGTTGCCTGGATTGGGCAAACATTGGTAGGGAGGAACAGTAACTATAAGTAAGTATGTCCTTAATACGTTTCGGATTACTAATAGTTACGCACAAGGGCTTATTATATGTCAAATTGTTATGTTTGTCCCATCACTATGTCTGATGTTGCGAGCCAGGAAAAGGGGTACTGATTGCCGTGCAGACCTGGCTATACACTCACAACCTGCATAGATTACTACAACCATTGGAGGCGTTTTATTCCCTGCCGAAGCTTGACAAGGCGCAACATATGATGTATCCTATGGAAGCCGACGCGGGGTGGAGCAGCGGTTAGCTCGTTGGGCTCATAACCCAAAGGTCGAAGGTTCGAATCCTTCCCCCGCTACTGTAAATAGTACGGCACACCATGACGCGGGATAGAGCAGTGGTTAGCTCGTCGGGCTCATAACCCGGAGGTCGCAGGTTCGAATCCTGTTCCCGCTACTTATGGCGGCGTAGCTCAGTCGGTAGAGCAAGGGACTCATAATAGCGCCGCAGAAGCTTTATCATCCTTCGCTGGGGAGCCAGCGGCACTGGAGGAAAGTGCTTAAAGCACCTGCCTTACCTGGACCCGAAAGGGCGAGGGGACCAAAGCATGGCAGGAAAAGTCGATAAGACCGAAATGGCTAGGTCAAAAGTGGTCGGCAGCTAGGTCGTATATGGTTAAGGCTATACTGCCTTAAACCCAGTCCGGGCGGTGTATTCGCTCACTCGTGGGACCGCCAGATTGCCCACGCCTGGAACTGTCATTCACGCTTATGAGGAGTGGCAGACCTCCTTCCAGGGCCAATCGTAACGAACGATGGTAGGACGAATGGGAACCTAAGTACGAACCAGGATGATAGGGAAACTGCGGGATCACCTAAAAGCCGAGAGGCTCATGGTGACGGAGGACCCATAGTAGTCTGAGGTGGGGAAAGCCCACCACATGGCGAAGGGGTCTAGGACCAAGGGCTGGAATCTAGAAGCTGATTGCGGTGAATGCCGTATGAAGACCAGTGGAGGAACAGCCACGGTTTGAGAGCCGTATGCATCGAAAGGTGCCTGTACGGTTCGGGGAGGGGCTATTGGAAACGTGATAACCACATTTAGGATGTGGATAACACGCACCGGTAATCTACTCCACGCCCTGTGTCACAGGTTCGATTCCTGTCGCCGCTACCAAAGACCTTCCATCGCCTCTACAGGCCATTGGAAGGTTTTTTTGTGGCATCAATGGAGAGGCAGAAATGAGTCGGTTCTCTTTTGTTCCTCCTCCGCCTGTTCACCTTGGATATCCGGCATTATATCTTATAGTCAGCAGCCCGATGGACTCCGCGCTCTTGCTTATTTTTCGAGGGTGCAAGCCGCAAATGCATTCGTGTTTGCGACACCTCGTTTACTGGCAGAAGATACACTTTCCGTAACTCGTGGCTGTAGACTGCAAAATAATCTACCTGTCCCTGATATCCTGCCCTACTGTATGCAACACGCCCGTTAGTTGAACGTGAGCGCAGCGAGGTAGTTGCGAACTTGATGTACCCCTGGTTGCCTCCCTCTATCCAGGCTGTCTTGACTTGCACACGCCAGAACCGCCCTTCAGCATCTTCAATGACTAGATCATACCGAGAACTGTCCCCATAAGGAACGAGTACGTTGTACCCAACTTCCAGGAACTTCGCAATAACATGCGCCTGAGCATGTTCACCCAACTGTTTTTTTGTTGGCTCAAATAGACCCATTATTTTCACCTCACTCACTTGACATGCATGATACACACTACCCTTGTACAGCAAAGACTTTCTGGAAAATACCGTGCTCGCAACTCTTTACAAATCTCTTCTTCTACGCCTCGTATAAAAAGGTCATCCGTTCCTCTGGAACGAAACTCCTGAAGGTTTGCGGGCTATTCTCAATGAGTGCTTCTATCCACCTAGTGTTCTGACATAGTATCTGCCGCACCCTTTCTAGTGTCAAGTACGAGCCAGTCCCACCATCTTATCCTCGTAATCGCATCCTCCCTGGCCAAAGGGCAGGGAGGATGTCAGACCATATTCCTTTCGGTTTCCACGGCCTGTATTTTCCTTGCTTAAAGTAGGAATCACAATGTGCTGTCTAGCATGTCTTGTGCGGCTTGCTCCTATTAACCTCCTCAATTACAATGCATACTTGCTGGTAGTGCATCAGCTTTCTGCTGCAACGCACTTGCCTCCTGGTCATACTGTTTCGCACTTGATTTCGCTGATAGCCATACTCCATGTGCTGTCTTCTCTGCGTTATGTGCGCTCTGTAGCGCATTGTTTACATCACTGGATGTATATGCTGCTGATGGTGTATTAGTTGTATTGTTGGCTACTGCTTGTTGTAGTTGCGCCCAATCGTTTTTGACCGCTTGCTCGTCATTTTGAACTGCTGACAAATCGATGCTATATTGGTTTTTGTCTGCTGAGAGCTGATTGTCATCCGCGAGGATTTGATTTTCATCAGCATCAACTTGATTGGCATCAGCTTGTACTTGACTATAGTTTGACGAATTGTCGCCACACCCAGACTGTGCATCCTGCTGTTCGGTCGCATAGTCATTTTGCATGCTCTTCCAGTCATTTGCGTAGCCATCTAGCGTACTGGATTCAGAAAACGAACCTAAACCATTTGCATCATTATTCAAAGCGTCGAGTGCGTTGGCTAGCCGCGAATTTGCGTCGCTCACCGTTTGTTGTGCATTTTGTTGCGCTATTTGTGTCGCTTGGTCAGCCGACGCCGTGGCCTGGTTAGCCGAGGCTGTACTCTGGCTATCAGCATATTGTTGATTCTGCTGGTCTATTTGTTTTTGCAATACATCGACCGCCTGATTAAAGTCTTGTATTGAGGCTCCAGTAAATGTTTCATTCACCAGATGCCCATCTTGTTGAGGTATCGCAAGTGTCAGAGTAGTGCCATTGAACGTGCCTGTGACCGACGACACTGAAAGCCCCAAGAATGTGAAGGTAATGGTGACTGATGATCCGTTCTGCTCGCCTGTGAACGGTATGGTCGTCGTCTGAAGTTTTGGAGGAACATCGTTTGTTATCCGTTCTTCTTGGATATGGCCGTTGAGTTGATTGTCTTTCTCAGTAAACTGAATAAAATCGACCTGAGTATCGCTCAATGATAAATAGCCATCAGGAGGGCCAGCACTAAAGCATGAAGCGAGAGCAAGGCAAGACAGGGTGAGGACAATAAAGCATAAAGCTATTGCCGTTAGTTGATTGTACCACTGCGGAGAATGGTATGGTCTGGATGGCTGATTGTTACCTTGCGGAGGTTGGTTTGGTGGTTGATTCATAGCTCGCCTCACTTCTCACCAATCAAATGACCTATCCAAATACGCATGGGGTTACATATATGAAGACGAAATTAAGCATTTCTTGTAACACTAAATGAATAGGAGGATACTCTTACTAAAAGCAGCGCATCTTGCATCACGATGGTCTGACTTGACTTCATCCAGCCCATCAAGAAGCGGTAATATTTGATCGTTGTCCACCCATGACTGACCGAGCTTGCGCGGCACCTGATACTTAATCACTAGCTCATCAACTATCCAGTCAGCAATGGACTGCCATTTAGCTGCCCACGACGACACATTGAATATCGCAGGTATCGGGTGCGCATCATCTTTCTCGGCCCGGTCCAGAAGATCACGAGCTAGTTCCAGCAATAGTGTTGTTTTGCCGGAACCAGGCTCTCCGAGAATCAGGAGTTTGCCACCAGCCTTATCGTAGACCTGTGTGATACGAGTACCGGGTGGCAGTGGTTGTTCAGACTTGTCCGGCTGCTGGAAGGCAAGATGCCACGGATTCGCGACAGCACCTGGCTGTTCATGCAAGCCAAGCGCGATGAGTGTTGCGCTGTGCAGAGATTTCTCTAATACGCCAGTAATCCAAAATGCACGCACTCTCCCCAGCATACGTTGACGATTCTGGCTACTTATTATTGGTGATGGTTTCTCAGTATCGTTCTGGAGACGGTTCAGCAACACAGACAGGACTAACAAAACTACGGCAACGATGCCCAATAAAGGCCAGGCATACTGAAGGTAAGGTTTAACTACCGGAGGTATCTGATTCGACGCGAGGTTGCTCAGGATACCGCCTAACAAAGACAGCAATCCGGTGGAGATTATGAGGATATTGATGTACTGTCTTTTTTTTGACATATTGCTCTACAGAGTCGATTTTTATGCTGACATACTGCAAAAGTATGCCATAAATCTCCTCTATGTGCAATAAGTGTAATTGTCTTTCTTTATCCCTTGCGCAGCTCGCCGGGAACAGGCACTTCCTCCCAGGCGCCACCGGCTTTTTTCCACGCGTCGTACCCCATCTCCAGGTGAGCCACATTCTTGTACCCCAGTTTCTGCAACACATCTGCCGCCAGGGAAGAACGCAGACCACCCGCGCAGTATACAATAGTACGCTTCTCCGGGTCCATATACCTTTTGTGATACTCCGACTGGGGATCAGCCCAGAACTCGAGCATACCACGCGCGACATGCTTCGATCCAGGAATAGTGCCATCGCGCCAGCGTTCACGGACGTCACGTATGTCAACGATGATGGCCTTGCCCGCTTCGAGTTCGCGCTGCATTTCCTCCATCGAAAGCCCTTGAATGCGGGTGCGTGCATCCGCGACCATATCGTTTACTGACATCGGTTCCATAGCTTTTCCTTTCGATACGGATACGCTCACACAAGCCAACCAGTTTAAAACCACCGCTCTGATGTTCTAACATAGTATCTGCCGCACCGTTTCTATTGTCAAGTACGAGCCAGGCTCCTGCCAACAGGAGCATCAACCATGACGGAGGGCCACGAACTCATTACTTCTGCTACTTCTTTGGGCCGGATCATCGTTCTGTTATCTCCACAGTGCCAGGTAAGGTAGACCGCACCAACCGAAAGCCACGCGGATAGTGTTCCATGCTCTTACATACCGCGTTTATCTCATGCTCTAAGTCGCTCTTCTTTTGCTGTGCCTCGCCTTCATCGGCTGCGTAAAAGACCCGGAGTAGGTGCGTGTAGCCCACGTCAAAGGTTGCCAGGTAGAGCGTCTTTTGCAACTGTCCACATGCCTTTCTTTGCCGATAGTAGAAGATATCTTATATAAGATACATTATATAAACCTTTCGTGAGTACTGTCAATATCCGCTCTCTGCTACAATCTGCCTAACACAAGCAAGAAAGAGCATCACATGCTGCGTCTACGTGTAAAAGAGATAGCAGAAAGCAGAGGCATCAGCAGAGGCAAGCTATCGCGTATGGCAGACCTGTCATATCCAACTATCCGAGATATTTTTGCCGATCCGTATAGAGATGAAGTTGTACCAGACAAAGAGGCTTAAGGTTGCCTGTGTTCCTGAGTTTTCAACACTCCTGTTGAGCGCTGATCTACACCTGTGCTATAATAGAGGCAGCCATTTGAGATGATTGTAATGATTGGAACGAGCGAGACATTCCAGATGAGCCGTTCACTCGTTGTAGTACCGAACACTCATCCTCCTTCCTACAGGAGGTTACAATGGAGTTTCTTTGGAGCCATCCACCGAACGCCAGGCCATCTGAGACATGGTGGCAGAATGATACGGCTACAAGTCAAGGAGCTTGCTGAGGCAAGAGGCTTCAATCAATCGTCTTTATCGCGTGCCTCGGATGTCTCATTCTTGACAATCAAGCGGATATTTCGTGATCCACATAAGGATGTAGCTATGAGTACGCTTGAAAAGCTTGCCAGGGCTCTAGGTGTGCGCGTGGCTGATCTGTTTGAAGAGATATCAGATGATGACAAACAGGCATAAGGAGGCTTCGCAGAATTGCATCTATCCTGCCATATTTCTCCCACTTCCATCGTCTCTACTACCAGGACACTAATTTCTCCGCGCGACCTGGCGAAAGTCGCATAGTTGGCCTGATGGGGCGAGGATAGCCATCCTTGCACGCTTCGCTGTGTCGACTGCGAACTCGTGGGAGCCCCGCCGACCCCTGCGTGAGGCGAGGCATCTCCCATTTGGTCCCCCGTGCTATACTGTCTATAGAGACAAGTCCTCCCCGGCTTGCCCTATACTTTCACTTTTCACCACGAACCGGGGCGCCTCACCAGCCCCCTTCATTCCAATCCCCTGGCAGGAACACCCTCTCGTTCCTCCTCTTAGCATGTTCCCGAAAGGAGCATCCCCCCGTGAAAGAACCATCCCCCATGAAGAGCATCAACGCCTCACTTTCTGCCATGTCCAAAACCATGACACAAATGGGGAAACTCATGCGTCAGGAACGCAAACTCGAGGCTCAAGAAAACGAGCGCCGGGGGCGTATGAGAGATCTCAAAATCGCCGCCGAAGTACTGGAGAAGAAACACGCCAGCCCGCACTCCCGCCGCGTGGTCCTCACCGGCTTCAACGAATACTGGCGCGTCATCGGCATGCACTCTAAGCCTGAGCCTGAGTCCAAACTCGACCCGGTAGCCCCTGGCCTCGTCCTCTCCGCCATCGTCGCGCAGCCCGTCGCCTGGCTCTGGCAGGACTACCTCCCCCTGGGCGCCCTCACCCTGCTCGAAGGCGAACCCGGCTCCGGCACCTCCCTGCTCGCCCTGCACATTGCTGCCTGCGTCACCAGCGGCCGCGCCCTGCCCGGTGGCTCCCCCAGCACCCAGTGTACCGTCATCCTCGTGGCGGATCAGGACCACCCCGGCTACACCATCGCACCCCGTCTCCTGGCCGCTGGGGGCGACCCCGCCCGCGTCCTCCTGCTCACCACCGTCGAACAGGTCGATAGCGCCAACGTCAAAATCGAGGATCGTCCCTTCTCCCTGGTCAGGGACCTGTACCTCCTTGAAGAAGCGGTCACCCGCACCCATGCCGCCCTCGTCATCCTCGACTCCCTGGACGCCTGCCGCCCTGGCGACCTGCGCCAGGCGCTTCCCGCCCTCGCCCAGCTCGCCCAGCGCACCGGCTGCGCCATCCTGCTGGTGCGCCCCATCGCTGCCCCCCAGGGCGCTCTCGCGCAGAAACCCGGCTCACTGGAGCTGCAGGCCGCGGTGCGCAGCAGCCTGCTCATCCAGTCGGACCCGGAGGACAAACAGCGCCAGCGCCTGCTGGTCGTCACCAAGCACGCCCTGTGCGCGCAGCCCGGCATCCTCAGCTTCCATCTCACCACCGGTGAGCAGGGCGTCCTCGCGCTGGACTGGCTGGGAGGATACGCGCACCCCCTGGCGCCCTTCGAGGACAGCGAGCTTCTCCTGTCCAGCGGGAACCATTCGCTGCTGCGCCAGACCATCCTGACCACGCTGCAGGAGTGCGCTGCGCCCATGAACCCCCGCAGCCTGGCTACCATCACCGGCTTCAGCTACGAGAACGTGCGCAAAGTGCTGCAGCGGATGGTCCACGCCAGGGAGCCGCTGTTGGTCAGCCCGGCGCGTGGCCTCTATACCACCCTGGGTCACCCCTGCCTGGCGAAACCCGCCGCGCCCACCGGCACTCCTCCGGCAGAATCCCCTGTCCCAAGTGTCGCAAGTGTCCCAGATGAGCCAGAGCAAGCTGTGGCGCAAGCAACCCCACCACAGACCCCTGTCCCAACTGTCCCGGGTCCTCCGCCGTTCCCCACATCTGAACATGACCCGGCCAGCGACTCCCCAAAATCACCCACCTCCACCCTCGAAGTTGAGTCGCGCCCCATTTCCACAAACCCCCTGTCCCAACCATCCCAGGCGTCCCATATGGAATATCGAACCTTAGGTCGCACCGGCTGGAACATCTCGGCCATTGGTTTTGGTGCATGGGGCATCGGCGGCAGTGACTGGGGTTCCACAGACGACACAACATCCCTGGCTGCCCTCCACCGCGCCATTGATCTCGGTGTCAACTTTATCGATACCGCTGATGTCTATGGCGATGGACATTCCGAGCAATTGATTGCACAGGTGCGCAAAGCGCGCAGCGAACAACTCATTATTGCTACAAAAGCCGGACGGAGGCTCAACCCCCATACAGCCCAGGGGTACACGCGCCAGAACCTGACCGCCTTTGTTGAGAGCAGCCTGCGTAACCTGGAGATGGAGGCCCTCGATTTACTGCAACTACACAGTCCGCCATCTGAAGTCTACGACAT
>WNEZ01014780.1_pt1 | contig 12213 bp, 10 predicted proteins | sample 5400521 | NCBI WGS metagenome assembly WNEZ01 (sample SAMN13153339, study PRJNA577476) | soil metagenome | isolation source: 120 cm saprolite under Douglas fir tree site 2 hole 1 replicate 1 | place: USA:California | collected 2015-04-18
GTTGATAATCAGTTTCTCCTGCTGAGTTCTCCTGACGGAACATTTCAGTTGTGGAATGCTCTCACAGGCAGGAATATCTCGACCTTCCGCACGTCGAAATCGACCTTTATTGAGTTATCGCCCGACGGGCGGCGGATGGTCTCGCTAGGTGATGCTGGGACGACACTGCAGGTGTGGGATACCTTCACAGGACATGCGCTTGTGACATACCAGGGTCCCGCCGCAGGAGTGTCTTTTCTGGAGTGGTTACCCGATAGTAGGCGTATCTTGACTGCCAATGGGAGTGAAGTACAAATATGGGACGCAACCTCTGGACAGACGATCCTGGATTTCGCAAAACCTGCTTCGAGTGGAGCATGGCAGTCATTTGAGAGTAGACATATCTTCACTGCAAACGCCAGTGAGGTGCAGATATGGAATGTTCTCAACGGGCACACCATCCTGGAGTTCCCGAATCCCGCTTCGAGTGGGACATGGCAGGTATCGCCCGATGGACAATACTTTGCTTTTGCCAGTTGGGATAACAGTGTACAGGTGTGGAATACCATCACAGGCCGCAAAGTGTCTTCCTATCGGGGTCACATTGCGCCTCTCCAGGTCCTGGTGTGGTCCTCAGACAACCAGCACATCGCCTCTGCAAGCGAGGATGGAACGCTGCAAGTATGGGATGCGATAACTGGCCGTGGAGCCTTGACCTATCATGGCTTTCCCTATGTACTGTCACTGACATGGTCACCGGATAGCAGACTCATCGCCGCTACGAGCGAGGGTAATACAGTGCAGGTGTTGCAGGCTATTTGATGTATGACCCCAGTTGCTAATCAGGAGGGCCACCTGCTCCTCCTTGGTTTTAAAGATGTTTCATTGTCCGTATCTACTATTGAGAAGGAGGTTAACTACATCATGCGGAGAAATCTGTCCCGTATTTTCGCAGTAGTAATGGGATTTTCCCTATTTCTGGCGATCCTGACGGCATGCGGCGCGGGCACCGGTGGTACGGGTAGTAACACCCCTACGATCGGCTCGACCACGATCAAGATTGCCACCGACCTGCCGGTGTCGGGGAAAGACACCAGTAGCGGCAAGCCGGCGGAGGATGGGGCGAACCTGGCGGTCATGGAGGCCAATGCCAACCACACCATCAATGGCTACACCCTGGTCTTTGACCCCAAGGACGACGTGGGCGCCAACGGCCTGCATGACCCGGCGGTCGGTGCCCAGAACGTGACGGCGCTGGTCGGCGATGCCCTGGTGGCCGGCATTGTCGGGCCATTTAACAGTAGTGTGGCCAAGGCTGAGATGCCCATCACCAACCAGGCTCCTCTTGCCCAGATCAGCCCGGCCAACACGAATCCCTGCCTGACCAAGAATACAGCGGCATCGGGCTGCAGCGGGTCGGCCGATCTGCTGCCGACGCTGCGACCCTCAGGGAAGGTGACGTACTTCCGCATTGCCACGACGGACGATCACCAGGGTCCGGTGGGCGCGGACTACCTCTACAAGACGCTGGGGTACAAGAAAGCCTATGTCATCGATGATGCTGAGACCTATGGTGTTGGTATCGCTGATACCTTCTCGTCGGAGTGGAAGACCCTGGGCGGCACCGTGCTGGGGCGCAGCAGCGAGCCAGCTACGACCACCTCCTATGTGTCCCTGCTGACCCAGATCGCCACCACGCACCCCGACGTGATCTACTTTGGCGGTCTTGATTCCACCGGCGGCATCCTGATCCGCCAGCAGATGCTCCAGGTTCCAACCCTGAAGAACACCCCAGTAGGTGGTGGTGATGGCATTGTCACCCCCAGCTTTGCCTCCACCATTGGGACGAGCAGTGGTGGCCCGGTCTATGGCACGGTTGCCGTGGTGGACACGACGGTCATCCCGTCTGCGGCAGCCTTCCGCACGAAGTTTACGTCGACCTTTACGGACCCGCTGAATGTGTACAGCGCGGCGGCCTATGACTGTGCGAATATCCTGATCCAGGCGATCAAGACGGCGCTGGCCAACGGGGCGCACACCCCGGCCAACTCGGGTGATCTAGCCGGGGCCAAGGCGTTCCGCCAGGCGGTGATCAACGCCGTCCAGGGCACTTCCTGGGATGGGATCACTGGTCACCAGGCCTTTGACTCCAATGGCGACACTACCAACAAGGTCATCTCGATCTACCAGCTCGCTGCAGTCAATGGCAAGCCCGACTGGAAATACCTCACCGCTGCGATGCCCTCGTAATCGCGATCGCTGCTGGCGTCATAACATTTGTCTTGGCAAGAAAGCTGTTTTGCCAGGAGAAGCTTGTAGATGATGTAGAGGAGTAGAACGGGCGCGTACGTGCCTGTTCTACTCCTCATTAATCAATGGTGCTCGTTTATAGTGAGAACCGGCAAACTTCCCTTTCCGTGACATGGGGATGTCACTCTCCAAGGCGCTGGCGTGTCTGAGCATTTTCTGTGCCAGTCCCAAATGTACCCCTACACTTTTGAAAAACTGCCTCTGAGCAGTTTCCAGGCACCGTTCTGTTGTCCAACGACGTAGCTGCCCTGGTAGGTGCTCTTCACAGTCCCGGTCGTCGTCTCCGTCGCAACGATAGTCAGGTCTACTGTGACCGTGCCATCGGCGTTTGGCGTTATTGTGCCGAAGGTGACATCATCGTGCTGCGTATTCGCGTAACCGCTGGCGAACTGGTCATAGGTTGGGGGTGGATTCTGCGGGTCTCTCCCCCACAAGTTGTAGGCGGCGCGGTAGTCCCGCTTGTTGATGTCGTCGTAATACTGCTGGATAAGCGCCCGAGCTTGTTGAGTAGGAGAAGGAGTAGGCGGCGTTGGAGTGCCACCGTTGCCCAATAAGCCATTTTGCCACAGCACAACTACCGCCGTGCCACCGAGTATGACAAGCAAAACGAGCAAAGTGACGAGTAAGACAACCACTCCACCTTTTTTCCTTCGTTTCGCTGGTTGAGCAGGCACGTTTTGGTAGCCGAAACCGTCCTGAGAAGGGAAGCTGGACCCTGACGCTGCCGGGTTGGGATAGGAGCGTGATACAGGCGTATCTGGAGCGTAAACTTCTGCCGGCATCATACCGGCAGGCTCAATTCCTGCTGACGCATTGCCGGGTAACACGAGTTTCTGCTGCCTGGGAGCCGGTGGAGGGCTGGCAGGATGCTGTGACTGTGATGCACCAAAAGGATATTCGGGGAGCGATGAAGCAACTGTAGGCGCGTCGGTGCTTACATCCTCTGCGCTCAGATCGGCCTCTGTCGCCGCGCCGCAGTTGGGGCATGTCAAGTCCCTGGGGGATAACAAACTACCGCATTGACCACAGAAGACCATCGTCTTACCCCTTTCAGGTTTTACAGAGCGGTCCTCGCTTGTTGGCGTGAGCTCATTTTCCTGTCTCTGAGCTGCCCGGTCGGCTTTACCTTCTGTACTTTCTCATCTCGATTCAAAGCAGGTGGTATCGCGTGTAGCGCTACATTGACAACGTCATCCATGCGCTCAACAGGCACAATATGTAGCTCGTGGATGACTTCACGCGGTACATCTTCCAGGTCTTTCATATTTCGTTTGGGTAGAATGAACGTCTTAATGCCTGCGCGGTGTGCAGCCAGTACCTTCTCTTTAACGCCACCGATAGGTAAGACTCGACCTCGCAGCGTGATTTCGCCGGTCATGGCAACATCGCGGCGGGCCGCACGTTTCGTCAAGGCCGAAATCAAGGCAGTAGCCATGGTGATACCTGCTGATGGTCCATCCTTGGGAATAGCGCCAGCAGGCAGGTGTAGATGGATATCGTATTTTTCATAGAAGCGATTTTCTATGCCAAGCTGCCCTGCGCGGGAGCGTGCGTATGAAAGCGCGGCCTGAGCCGATTCTTTCATTACATCGCCAAGCTGTCCCGTCAGGATCAGATTACCATGTCCATCCATCAGTGTGGCCTCAACAGTTGTCAGATCACCGCCTGCGCTTGTCCACGATACTCCTGTGGCGACTCCTACCTCGTCCTCCTCCTCCGCCTGCCCGTAGAAGTGTTTCTGTGGACCCAGGTAATCATGGACCTTGTCAGCAGTGATCTTTGTTCTGCTCCGTCGTCCCTCGGCAACTTTACGCGCGACTTTACGCAACACGGATGCTATTTCTCGTTCCAGGTTGCGTACGCCTGCTTCGAAGGTGTATTCGCGGATGATATAGCGCACGGCTTCGTCACTGATCTCTACCCGTGAAGCTGAAAGACCATGTTCGCTCATCTGTCTGGGGATGAGGAAGTGATGAGCAATGTGCAGTTTCTCTTCTTCAGTGTAGCCGGGAAGCTCGATCACCTCCATACGGTCGCGTAGCGCGGCCGGGACGGGGTGCAAAATATTGGCGGTCGTAAGAAAGATAACCTGTGAGAGGTCATAAGGGATCTCCAGGTAATGATCAGAAAAAGCGTGATTCTGCTCCGGGTCCAGTACCTCGAGCAGCGCTGCTGCAGGATCTCCACGGAAATCTGAGCCGATCTTATCTACTTCATCCAGTACAAACAGGGGATTGATAGTGCCAGCCGTCTTCATTGTCTGGATGATGCGGCCCGGCAATGCTCCAACATAGGTACGGCGGTGCCCGCGAATCTCAGCTTCATCGTGCGCACCTCCTAGCGATAGGCGTACGAACTTGCGGTTAAGCGCCTGGGCAATCGAGCGTCCAAGAGAGGTCTTACCCACCCCCGGCGGTCCCACGAAGCAAAGGATAGGGCTACGCATAGAATGAGAGAGCTTACGCACGGCAATATATTCAAGGACGCGCTCTTTTACCTTCTCCAGGCCGTAGTGATTCTCTTCAAGAATGGTCGCAGCTTCTTTGATATCTAGGCGGTCGGTAGTAGCTTTGTCCCAGGGCAAGCTGACAAGCCAGTCGAGGTAGGTGCGGATCACTCCTCCATCAGGAGCCATAGACGGTAAAGCATTGAGGCGCTCTAGTTCTTTGTTCGCCCGCATTTTGACCTCTTCGGGCATGCCGCAGGTGAGTATCTTCTCACGCAGTTCTTCGTGCTCCTGTATAGTAGGATCGGTCTCGCCCAGTTCTCGTTGGATAGCTTTGAGTTGTTCGCGTAAAAAGTACTCGCGCTGTGTCTTATCAACCTCTTGTTGTACCTGGTTATGAATACGGTTTTCCAGTTCCAAAATACTGAGTTCTTTGGAAAGCAGAATACTGATCTTTTGCAATCGCTCTTCGACATTAAATGCTTCCAGAATGTCCTGGCGTGTAGGAATAGATGGTTCAAGAGAAGAAAGAATAAAGTCGGCCAGCCAGCCCGGCTCGTCAATATTCATGGCGGTAATGTAGGCTTCCTCCGGTAGCGTTCGGCTGAGTTTAACGCACTTTTCAAAAAGGGCTAACACTGCACGTAGCAGGGCTTCCAGTGCAAGCGTCCGTTCTGCTTCTTCATGTACTGTCTCTACGCGCACACGCATGAAAGGGGTTTGCTGAGTATATTCAAGGAGTCGCAGGCGCCGCTGCCCACGAATAAGAATACTGGTTGTACCATCGGGCATCTTTAACAGGCGATCTATGCTTCCCTCTACGCCGACGGCATACATGTCGTCCGGGCCAGGGTCCTCTATCTCTTCGTTCAGTTGCGTAACCACGACCAGGGTCCGGCCCTTGCCCATGGCATCATCGATAGCCTTCATTGATTGGTCACGTCCCACGAATAATGGCGTGACCACATTAGGCATGAGGACGGTATTGCGGATGGGCAACAAAGGTAGTTCCAGCACTTCTGTGTGCGTCTTGAGTGGTACATACAAGGCGCCCTCTAGCAGGCCATGCTTGCTTTCAGACTGCTCTGCGGTGGCAGCCCGGGCGCCCCTCTTTGTGGGCATGTGTGCTTTCCTCCTCGATGGATATTGCATGTCTCCATTTGCTGTTCAACTGATTATAACGTATGAGCATTGATGAGGCAACGCAGCGTGATGTGATATAGTTCACAATTCATAAGAACGTAGTATTTTTCTAGTACATCATTCATTTCTTGTTTTTTCTCTAACAACCTGGCCATGTAATATTCATCGACATACTGGCTGCCCACAAGCAGAGAATGCTTCTTGACGCCTTCGATCTCAAATCCCCGTCTCCTGTATAACACTAATCCCGCCTCGTTATGGGTCATGACAGTAAGCTCGAGGCGATGGATGGCATGATGGTATCTCTGTCTTGTAATAATTTCTGCAACATTTGAGCCTTTTCGATCCTGCCTAGCTTCAAGTATGCCTGGTACTCGTACTCCAGAGATAGAACAGGTACTTGCATGCCCTCTACCTCGACAAATTGCTTGTAGCGCTCCAGGTCTACAGGCCTCTCCCATGTGCCATCTTCAAGCCGCTTCGAGATATCCCCCATGATCTCCACTTTGATGCCATCGATCGTTAAAGCTCCAAAGTGAGAGCGAATATTCTCCGCAGAGGAGAAAGCCACATTCCTGGTTATATGTTCAGATAAAAGACGCTCGATCTCGTAGGCTCCGGCTTCATCGGTCTGGAGGTCAATATCCTGAGGGGTGACAGGCACGTTCTGGAGCGCAAAGCCAAAGCTGCCTGTCACAACCCAGTTTATGTTGCTATCCTTTAGTCGCGTGTATATCTGGCGCAGGATATTGAGATAGGTGGGATCGATAATCATCGGAAGAGGGCTAGTTGCGAACGCTGCTCCTCAGAAAGGAGTAGCAGGTTGTTGACCTGCCTGGGAAATATTTCAGCCCTGTCCCAGAGTACCCCGATTACGCTTGTCGCTGGTCCTATCTTGACGTTGCGCTCGCGCAATACTTCATTTAGCTTATGAGCATCGAAGAGAAAGACTGACTCTATAATCCAGGGATTGGCGAGGCTACGCATCGTCGCTACTCCTGACTTTGGTCCTGCGAGTACGAGATAATAATCAGGAAGAGCATCTGGCTTGATGTTCAGTTCTCCGTCACGCCTGACATACCATTGGATATCAACGCTGTGCCCGGCCAGTGGTCCATGGGTAAAACGGCCGCTGCTGCCTTTATGCACATCTTGAAGGTGTGTGGGACGTCCTATGATGTTGGCAATTTTGCCGTCGACGGTATTGCGGGATTTCAGTAGACTCGCCAGGAACTGTAGATCGCTGTTCATGCGAAGCCTCCCTTGCGCTGGTTAATCTGGGATGGGCGATATACCTGCTCGCATTGTACCATGATTGCCAAAACGCTCAAGCCTCATTAAATCATCCTGTGGCCGCCACCGACGAAAAGCAACTGTCCAGTGAGCCAGCGAGCCTTTTCAGAAGCCAGGAAAACAATCACATCCGCGACATCTTCCGGTTGGCCTACTCGCCCGAGAGGAATTTCGGCAATGAGTCTCTCTTCTGCCTGCGGCGTAATATATCCAGTCTGTATTGGCCCCGGCGACACGATGTTAACCGTAATCCCAAACCTGCCCAGTTCCACGGCAGCAGAACGGCTGAAAGACTCCAGCGCGGCTTTGCTGGCTCCATAGGATAATTCGCCCGGGAAGCATGCTGCTCCATCAGTGCTCACGTTGATGATACGGCCCCAGTGTGCGCCGCGTTCGATGTGGCGTCGAGCGTATTCCGCCATCATCAGCGCGATTGCGCGGCTGTTGACCGCAAAATGCCGGTCATGATTCTCCACTGTGATCGTTTGAACGTGGTAGCCCGCCGGAGTATAGTTATCCGGCCCTAACAGGCTCTGCGGGATGAAGGTATCTGCCACGCAGTAATCGGCATTATTGATGAGCACTTCCACGGGACCAAACGCTGCTTCTGCATGGTCAAATAACATAGGTATCGTGTTGGAATCTGAAAGATCGGCTTCCACCGCTTCAACTCGGCCTCCCTTGTCACGGATGGCCCGGATGACTTGGTCTGCGGTCAATGCGCGTTGCGCGTTATAAAGCGCTCTTCCTGGTATTGGCGGCTCGCCGCCATCGATGTTGTCCTGGTCGGGCTTTCCTAAAGGCGGCATGCGAAGATAGTTGATGAGCACGGCAGTTCCTTCGGCGGCAAGGGCTCTGGTTGTAGCGGCTCCAATGCCGTGATTGCCTCCTGTGATGAGAACGACTTTATCCTCTAGTCCAGTATTGATCATTGCTCACTCCTTTACGGACAGGCTTTTCACCTGGCGTACCATCGCAATGCGCTGCTCGGCCAGCAAGTCGGCAGCGCGGTAGGTCGGCACCCCTTGTTCCTTGGCCAGAGCGATCACTTTTTCCGTCGTCTCGTAAATGCGCGAGACAGACTCCCTCGCCCGCTGCAGGTTGAAACCGCCAGGATTGAGGCTATCCACGCCAAACATTGCCCCTCCGGCGTTGACTATATAATCAGGGGCATACAGGATACCACGTTGTGCCAGCAGCTCACCGTGCCGGTCTTCGGCCAGTTGGTTATTGGCCGAACCACAGACGATTTTGCAGCGTAGCTCCGGCAGCGTCTGGTCGTTGAGTACGGCACCGAGGGCGCAAGGACAGTACACATCGACGTTAAGCGCGTGAATCTCTTCGGGATATGCCACTTTCAGGTCATACTGGTGAGCTGACTGTTCGACCTTTGCGTGCTCAATATCAGCAATGGTGACCACAGCCCCTTCCTTCACCAGCAGCTCAACGAGATGTTCCCCTACCGCACCTACACCCTGGATGGCCACTGTGCGGCTCTGGAGATCTGGACTGCCATAAACCTCCTTCAGGCAGGCTTGCATGCCCCGCATGACGCCGAACGCTGTGGCTGGCGAAGAGTCTCCGGGTCCGCCCCACGACTCGGGAATAGTAACCACGTACGGGGTCTCCATACGTATTATCTCCATGTCCCGCAGGTTGGTGCCGACATCGGGTCCTGCCAGGAACAGACCTCCCAGGCGGTGCATGAAACGACCCAGAACACGGAACATTCCTTCTGTCTTATCTCGTTTAGGATCGCCTATGACGACGCATTTTCCCCCTCCAAGGTTAGCGCCTGCCGCAGCCCATTTATACGTCATGCCACGCGCCAGGCGCAATGCGTCCTTGATAGCGTCGGCTTCTGTCTCATAGTGCCACATACGGATGCCACCACCGGCAGGTCCCAGAGTAGTATCGTGAATAGCAAAGATCGCCTTCAAGCCGAGACTTTTATCCTGGCAGAAGAAGAGGTTCTCATAGTCATACTGCTCCATAGAATCGAAAATAAAGCCTTCCATAATTGTGCTGTTGTCCCTTTCTTGATACTGATAGCTCGACATGCCTCCAGTGTAGACAGCTAATGGCGCCCAGGCAAGCGCCAATCCGGCTTTTTTAATGCCAGTTTTTGGAACAACTCTGGGACAGAATCCTCTGGCTTGAAGTGTCGCTGGAAGTCCATCGTGCCAGGTTTGCGCGTACAAAATCAAGCTTCAGTCGCCAGGTACGTGCGCAGCTCTCTCATACCGTACCAGCACCTTCGTCGGTGTAATAGTGCCGGTTGCCAGTCCTTCAAAAGTAGCGGCCAGGTCGCCGGCTGTTGTGTGGTAGTTAAATATCTGCTCGAGATTGTAAGAATGCCCGCGTACCACGTCAAAATACCAGCGTGCGTGTTCCTGGTAGTCCCAGCCGTCGCTCGATCCCACGACCCGCAGCTCTTTCTCGTGGAAAGCCGACGCCAGGACGAGTGGCTCGAGATTGCCATCGGCCAGGATACAGACGCGCCCTTCAGGGTGCATGCTGTTTTGCAACAACTCGAAAGCTGCATTGCGGCTGGAGCATTCGAAGCCGGTGTCATACAAGTTGCTCATGCTCTCTATATCTTGTGGTGACATGGCCATGCGCGCGCCGATTTGTACTGCCAGGCCCCGTCGTTCCGCGCGGGGTTCGACTATATCGATAGCCTGTAATCCCATGGCTTTGAGCATAAAGATGGTAAGGAGTCCAATAGTACCTGCTCCGGTGATGAGTACTGTCTCTCCAGCCTTGATGCCAACTTTGCGAATGCCCTTACCGACATCGCAGGTCAGGATGGCGAGCAGTGCTAGCGCGTCGGAAATACCTTCGGGGACTGCAATCGCTTTGGCTTCTGGGATGACGCCATAGGTACGATGCCCGTAGAAGGCAACCACGCGGTCTCTGGCTTGGAGGCGCTGCACGGCTGACCCACACGCTACAATGGCGCCTGTACTCTCATATCCCGTCATCTGTGGGTAGCTGGGTGGATGACTGCTGCGAGCGATGCCGCGATAACGAGGTAGCTCGCTGCCAGTGCTGATGGCGCCCGCTGTGGTCTGCACCAGCACTTCATTCGCCTGTAACGGCGGCAGTTCTTCTATCACCCATTCCAACTGTCCCGGCGCTACGAGAAGCAATGATTGACGGCGCATGACTGCCTCCTCCTATCACTACTCAATAACGTACCTCATGATCGGTCGTCGCTCTGAGCGTCTCTCTACCTCTACGAATCCTGCCTGGGAGAAGGCGGACACGACGCCAGTAAAGTTGGAGACGGGAGGCAAGTTTTTTCCCCGCACTTCGATTGGGTAACCTTCGACGATCTTCGCTCCATGCTCTCTGGCGTAATTTACGGCTGCTTCCAGCATCTTCACCATCATTCCCTGGTGCCTGAAGGATTTAGCAACGAAAAAGCAAACTATTGACCAGACGGGCAGATCGTCAACTCTTTTTAAGGTGCGAGATCGCTCTAACGATGGAAATGCTTCTCTCGGCGCTACAGAGCACCAGGCAATGGGCTCACTTCCAGCGTATGCGAGGATGCCGGGGACTTCGTCAGCATCCACTATAGCCTTGAGACCCTGTTTCTTCTTCTGGCAAGTTTGTTTGCCAAAGTCAGAGCGTGACAGCCTCCACCACATGCACCAGCAATTGCCATACGCCCCGTTTTCTCCGAACAATGTTTGCAGGTCGTGCCAGCGCTCAGCAGTTACCGGGTAAAACGCCAGGTCTGGAAGTAATGCTGGTTTAGAAGGCATTTCTGTTCTCCTAATAAGTTAGCCTAACACGGGTATATTCCTTCTGGGCTCATAGTTCTTGACCTCCTTACCTTGATGGGCAGTTTTGTGCTATGCTTCCTTCTAAAGGATAGCTGTGCTTTAATTGCTCGCTATTCTAACATATTAAAGTCTCAAACGAGTACATGAAGTTTTACGAGATACCCTATGCCATCTTATTCAGTTTCTCGTATGACAATTTCATGGGGATGAAGCGTTCACCTAGTGAGGCGCATTGCCTCTGCTTTCCATTCCTGATCAGGGGAGGGAGGGAATTTGTGATCTGATCGTATCAGGCGCACTTTTTGCGTGTTAGCAAGGAGACTTGACCATGCCAGATGCTACGATTTGCGTGCTCACCCAGCACAATGACAACGGCCGTACCGGCGCGTATCTCCAGGAAACCCAACTCAACACTTCCAATGTGAACCAGAATCAATTCGGCTGGCTTTTTACCTACCAGGTGCAAGGTCATGTCTATGCGCAGCCGTTATATGTGAATGGCCTCGACATACCCGGCCAGGGTACACACAATGTGGTGTACATCGCGACAATGCATAACACCGTCTATGCCTTTGATGCTGATGATCCCAATACCGCCATCTCGCCGCTCTGGGCCAGGCAACTGGAAGATTCGGTGCCTCTCCCTAACCCCAATATCGGCCGCACTCACCAGGGGCAGGCTGTGTTTAATGGGCAACCTGTCTATCGCGATATCGCCGTTGAGGTGGGCATTGTAAGTACACCCGTTATATCTCTCGATCACAATGCCCTCTATGTCGTCGCCTTTACCAAGGTGGGAAACGGGTATGCTCACAAATTGCATGCCCTGGACCTGGCGAGTGGAGCTGATCTCTTCGGCGGACCGGTGCAGATAGCAGGAAATGTACGGGGAACGGGCTACGATAATCAGAACGGAAATATCATCTTCGCCGGTAACCGGCAGATCCAACGCGCAGGCCTGCTGCTGCTCGATGATGTTGTCTATATTGCCTTCGCAGCATATGGCGATCAAGACAACTACCATGGCTGGGTGTTTTCCTACAATGCTACGACGCTGCAAAGAGAAGCTATCTACAATACTACGCCCAACGGCCAAAGGGGGGGTATCTGGCAGGCCGGGCAGGGACTGACTGCGGATAGCGACAACCACATTTACTTTATGACCGGCAACGGCACCTTCACAACCGATGGGCGGGATGTAAGTTGTACCATCGTGAAACTCAATGCTAACCTTGCAGTCTCCGACTG
>WNEZ01004438.1_pt1 | contig 12212 bp, 11 predicted proteins | sample 5400521 | NCBI WGS metagenome assembly WNEZ01 (sample SAMN13153339, study PRJNA577476) | soil metagenome | isolation source: 120 cm saprolite under Douglas fir tree site 2 hole 1 replicate 1 | place: USA:California | collected 2015-04-18
AAGCCGATCGTGCAGTCGCTCGGTAACTTTGTGTTCTTGCAGGACGACCCGTGGACGCGCCTGTCCGCGATTCTCCGGGTCGTGGTGACGCCCGACCGGCGGATGCGCGTGTCCGCCATTCCAATCCGCGTCGGCGCTCAGCCGACCCTCGCGACCGGCGCCGCGGCGGACAGCGTCCGCCGCCGGCTGCGCGTGCGTCTTTCGCCCACAACGGTTCGTCAACCATGACGCGAGACACCCTCGATTTCCTGAAGCGACTCCTCGATACACCCGGGCCGTCCGGCTTCGAGACGGCGCCGGCCCGCGTGTGGCGCGAGGAGGTCAAGACCTTCGCCGATCAGGTTACGGCCGACGTGCACGGCAACTCGATAGCGGCGCTGAATCCCAAGGGCGCGCCCCGTCTCATGCTGGCTGGCCACATCGACGAGATCGGGCTGCAGATCACGCACGTGGACGACGAGGGGTATGTGTATTTCGCCGGCATCGGCGGCTGGGACTCCCAGGTACTCGTGGGGCAGCGCGTAGTGATCAGCGGCCCGAAGGGTCCGGTGCGTGGGGTGATCGGAAAGCAGGCGGTGCACCTGATGAAGCGCGAGGACATGGACAAGGTCTCCAAGATCACCGATCTGTGGATCGACATCGGGGCGGCGAGCAAGGCCGAGGCGCTCGAGCGCGTGCGCCTGGGAGACGCGGGCGTGCTCGACGCGACCGTCCTGGAGTTTCCGAACGCCCGCATCGTGTCCCGCAGCATCGACAACCGCATCGGCGCCTACGTCGTGGCCGAAGCAATGCGCCTGCTCGCGCAGGACCGGCCGAAACACGCCGCCGTGTTCGGCGTCGCGACCACGCGCGAGGAGATCGCCTGGACCGGGGGCGGCGCCCGCACCAGCGCTGTGGGGCTGGACCCCACCGTCGCCTTGGTGGTGGACGTGACGCACGCGACGGACTGGCCCGGCGCCGAAAAGAAGCGCGCGGGCGAGCACAAGCTCGGGGGCGGTCCCGTACTGGCGCGAGGGTCGGCGGTGAGCCCGGTGGTGTTCGATCTGCTGGTGGAGTGCGCCGAGCGGGAGAAAATCCCCTTCAGCATCCAGGCGGCGCCGCACGACACCGGCACCGACGCCGACGCCATCTACAACGCGCTGCGGGGGATCCCGACGGGGCTCGTGAGCGTGCCCAACCGGTACATGCACAGCCCGAACGAGATGGTGGCGCGGGACGACCTGGAGCGCGCGGCGCGGCTGCTGGCGGCGTTCGCGCGGCGGCTCGACCCCAAGATCAGCTTCATCCCGGCTTGAGGTGAGCGTCGCGGGCTAGCGGCGCTTCTTGCGCTTCAGCTCTGCGACGCCGCGGGTGGCCGCTTCGCGGACCTCGCGGTCGCCGTCATCCGACAGTCCCTCGAGCGTCCCCAGGGCCGCCGGGGTGGCCGCGAGCCGCAGCGCCTCGACCGCCGCCACCCGCAACTCGCTCGGCTTCCGCCCGAAAAACCGGCCGGTCGGCTGCGCCCATTTGATGAGCGCCTGTACCGCGTCGGGGCTCCCGATCCGGCCCAGCGCGAGGATCAGCTCCCGCACCACGGCTTCATCCTTCTCCTCCTCCATCGCGACCACGAGCGGCATCGCCAGTGCGCTCGACTTGCGTCCGCCGATCCCGACCGCCACCTGCATCCGCACTTCCTGTGAGCGGTCGCGCAGCGCGCGGCGCAGCGGCTCGGCCGCGCTCCGAGTGCCGATCTTGGCCAGCGCCAGCCCCACCGCCTTTCGCACGCGCTCGTCGGCATGGTCCAGGCATTTCCCCAACGCCGGGACGGCATCGTCCATCCCCAGCTCTCCGATCAGCTCTGCCACGTTGCGCACCACGAACCATTGTGAATGCTGCAGCATGTGGACGAGCTGGTCCGTCCCCTCCGTCATGTGCTTCAAAGCGTCGAACACCGCACGCCGCTCGCCCACCGTCGGCGCTGCCGCCAGTACATCCATCAACACCTCCACCCCCGCGGCCCCCCCGCGCTGCAAGGCCGCCACCGCCGCGGCGCGGTGCTTGGGCGCCCCAAGCAAGCGGGAGAGGCCCTCGAGTACCGGCTTGGTGTAGATGCGCCGGAGCGCAATGGTATACTGCCGCCGCACGCCGCTCGCCTCCGCAACCTTCTCTTCCACGCGCGTGACGCCGGAGATCACGCCAAGCACTTGCTCGAAGCGCCCCAGCTTGGCCGCCGCGGCCGCGTGATCGGTCAACGCTGCCAGCAGGTCGCCCACGTTCGGCGACGTGCTGTTGCGCTCCAGCTCGGCGAGCACCTCCGCGGCACCGGGTGGTAGCGGCACCGCGGCGGGGCGAGTCGCCCGGGAAGCGGGAGCGGGTGCGGTCTCGTGTTTGGCGACCGGCGGAGCGTCGGGTGGGGGTGGCGGCGGAGACGGAGGGCGTGCAACAGCAGCCGCAGGAGGCTTCGGCGCGCGATGACGTTCGCTCGAGAGCGACAAGAGCTCGTCCGTGCCGCTCTCTTTGCGCGGCGCTGCGCGATCCACCACGCCCGGCAACGCGTCCGCTGCCTTGGGGTTCGGAGGGTCGTGCGTGACCAGCGGCACCCCCTCGAGCGGGACGGACTTGATGTCCCGCATGGACTCGCCGCGCAGGATACCCGCGGTGCCGAGCGCACCGGACTTCCGGTCCACTGGCGTGTCCGGGTTGGGGAGGACGGGGTCGCGCGCACCGAAGTCCTCGGAGGGGGCCACCGGTCCACGCGGGGCCGCTGCCGAGGGGGGCTGACCCACGGGCGCGATGCGGATGCGGTCGGCGCCCGCCGCGGTGAGCCGGCTCGTGACATCGTGCGCACCGGGTTGGTCGGCCAGCGCCTGGAGCAGTTCGAACAATTGGGCCGGAGGCGGGTTCGCGGGCAGGGCGATTTCCCCGATGCCATGAAGGTCCAGACGCTCCACCAGCACCGCCACGCCCTCGCCCTCACACGGCACGCCATTCACCTCGATGCCGCTCCCTCCCTGAGCAAGCCGCAGGGTGACGGCCGTCTCCTGCAGTAGGCCCAGCAGGGCGCGGAACTCCTTCTTTTGCTCGGCCTTAGCGGTCGGGTCGCGGAACAGGCTCACACAGTGTGCGAACCGCGTGGCGAGGTTATCAAGGGTCGGCATGGGGGCCGGTCAATCTAGGGGCCGGGCCTACCCCGGGCAACGCGCGCCAACGCGCGTGCGGCATCTGCCGCACGCACCGGCCGGCCCGGGAGATCCAGGGCGACCGACAGGGCCGCCACCGGGGGCGGCGCGAGTCCCAAGGGCTCGAGCCGCGTCACATCGCCGAGCAGGCCGGCCAGCGGCTCATCGCACGCGAGGCTGCCGCGGTCGAGCACCAGCCCGCGCTCAAGCGTCTCGGCGGCGAACGTCAGATCGTGCGTGATCACGAGCAGCGCTACGCTCCCAGCGGACCGATCGAGGAGAGCGCGGGTGACCCGCGCACGCAGCGCTCGATCGAGCCCGATGGTGGGCTCGTCGAGAACGAGGAGCGCCGGCTCGAGCGCGAGGGCCCCGGAGAGCGCGGCGAGCTTACGCAGGGCGGGCGGGAGGTCGTAGGGGTGGTGCCCGGCGTGCGCGGTGAGGTCCAAGTCCGCGAGGGCCCGGTCGGTCCGCCGCTCCACCTCCTGCTCCCCCACGCCAAGCGCTCGCGGTCCGAAGCTCACGTCCTCGCGGACGGTGCGGGCGAAGAGCTGCTGGTCCGCGTGCTGGAATACCGACCCGACCCGCCACGCCAGCTGCTCCGGGACGCAGTCACGGGTATTCCAGTCGCCGACCCACGCCGTTCCCTCGCCCGGCCGCTCGAGCCCCGCGATGAGGCGGACTACGGTGGACTTGCCGGCGCCGTTCTTGCCCAGCAGCGCGACGCGCTCCCCCGGAGTGATGGAGAACGACAAGCCGCGCAGGACCGCCACGGCGCCGTATGAGAAAGTCACGCCGTCGAAGCGCAGGGCCGGAATCACCGCCAGCGTCGCACGGCGTGGGCCACGCTAAGGGGATACGGTCCGGGGAGGCCGCTCTCGCCCCAAACCGTGGCGACGCTCGTGCCCAGCCCCGCGTCGCACGCCGCCACGTCGGCGAGCAGGTCCGGGGTCCCGACGACCCGGACCGTGCCGTCCTCGAGCCACACGACCCGGTCGGCCACGTCGGGTAGGGCATCGAGGGCGCTCGTCGCGAGCAGGACCGCTTTCCCTTCCTTGGCGAGCAAGCGGATCAGTCGCCACAGGGCGCTCGCGCTCTCGCCATCGAGCTCGGCCGCCGGCTCGTCGAACAGCACGAGGCCTGAATCCATGGCGAGGGTCGCGGCGATGATCACTCGCTGCAGCTCGCCACCGGACAGGGTGGCCGGGTCCCGCGTCGCGAGCGGACCTAGCTCGAGCTGCTCGAGAGCGCGATCCACCTGACGCGCGATCTCGTGCGTCGGCCAACCCAGGTTCGCCGGCCCGAAGGCGACCTCGTCCCAGACGGTGAACGCCATGCCGGAGACTTGCGTCCAGGGTGTCGGAAGCACGATAGCGCTCCGCTCGCGGCGAGACACGGTCCCGACGATCCGCCCTCCCGTGAGTCGCGGCGCGAGATCCCCGGCCGCGAGCAAGACGGTCGACGCGCCGGCTCCCACGGCTCCGACGAGCGCCACGATCTCCCCCTGCGCGACTTCGAGCGAGACATCGCGCAGAGCAGGCGCCTCCGTCGCCGGATACCAGAAACTCACCCGCTCGAGCGTCAGCGATTTCACTTGAGCCGCCAGATCAGGGCCGCCACACACGCGACGAGAAGCGCCCAGCGGGCCGCCCGTTCCACCGCGGAGTCCGGGGGCGGCGCCAGGGGCGTACGTCGCGCCCCCGACACCATTCCGCGGGTCTCCAAGGCGAGCGCTCGCTCGTCCACGTCGTGTAACGCCGAGAGGACGAGTGGCAGGGCGAGGGCGCGGAGTGCGCGGAGGCGATTCCCCAGGCTGCCCCGAGGCGAGAGCCCGCGACAACGCTGCGCTTCCACGATCCGTCGCGCCCTGTCCCTGAGCGTGGGAACGGCCGTGATGGTGGCGGCGAACAGGTAAGCCGCGGTGAGGCTCCAGCCCCGGGCGACCGTTGCCTCCACCAGCCGATCCGGCGCGAGCGTCGCCGCGAGCCAGACGAAGCTCGCCACCATCGTGGTGATGCGGAGCCCGATCGCGATGGTCGTGGGGACGTCATGCAGCAGACGGAGAAAGACCCAGAACGGCACGGCGGTGAGCACCGCCGGCCATAGCCCGCGGCGTAAGCCGTGGCTCGCAGTGAGCACCAAGGCCACCGCCGCCGTGCACGCCCCCCCGGCCGGTGCCGGCAAGATCCACGCGAGCGCCGGAAGCGCCCCCGCGATCGCGAGGAGCGTGAAGGGGTGCAGCCGCCCTCCCGTCACGCCGCGCCGATGGCGCGGAGCGCCCAGGGGAAACGCGCGGCGCTGCGGCGCGGCAACGCGTGCAGCACCGACGTCACCAGGGCGAAGGTCACGGCCTTGTCACCGAAGTCCGACACGAAGCTCCCGAAGAAGCAGGCCCCCAGGGGCGGCAGGCCGAGCGCCTTGCCGAGTGCCGTCGTCAACGCGATGCCGCCGGTGGTCGTGCAGCCGAACACGAGGTAGGAGATGGGCGTCGAGGTCAGCGACGCGATCACGCCGAGCCCCAGCCCGGCCGGCACAGCAGTCCTGAAGCTGCGGAACAGCCCGGCGCGCGCCGCGGCCCACGCGTACAGGGCCACGATGATCTGCACCACGACGAACGGCCAGAAGGTGGGGTTGCGGAGCGTGTTCACGGCGGACGTCACGATGCCGGTCGCGATCCCTACACCCGGACCGGCGAGCGCGGTGGCGAGGATCGTTCCCGTCGTATCGAGGAACAGCGGCAGCGCCACGGCATCGACCGCCGCCGACAGAGCGAGGCTGATCGCCGCGGCGACGGGGATGAGGGCGAGGAGACGGATGGACACGGGCCAAGCTTTCGCGAGGGTCGCGTAAGTTAGATATTGGGGCGACATGCCGGCCACCCTCGAACCAGGGAACATCGTCCGCGCGCTGCGCGCCACCCACCTGCGCGACGGCTCACGGCAGGAGCTGCTGCAGCTCGCCTGCGAGCGCCTGCGCGGTCTAGGGGCGCCCTATACGTCGGTGTACGCCTACATGCTGACCGGCGCCGAGCTCGTGCTCGAGGCGTTCGCGGGGCGCGAGACGGAGCATACGCGCATTCCCGTCGGGCAGGGAGTGTGCGGCACCGCCGTGGCTCTCGGGGAAGACCAGAACGTGCCCGACGTGGGGGCGGTGGGCAACTATCTCGCGTGTAATCTCGATACCCGGTCGGAGCTGGTGGTACTGATTCGGCGCGGGCCGACGATCCTCGGCCAGATCGATGTGGATTCCGACGTTCCGGCAGGCTTCACTGAGGAGCACCACCGGACGGTGAAGGCAGTCGCGGACGCGCTCGCCGTCCTGCTGTAATCATTCGACGCGCGCCTCCGCAGCCCCCTCCCAGCCGAGCAGCGTGAGCCGGCCGGCGTCGGCGTCGTGGTCCAGGAGCTCCGCGTACCGCCCCCACTCCACTACGGTGGCGAACAGCGACTCCGCAGGGATGAAGGGGAAATAGATCGTCAGGTCGGCGAGCACCTCTTCGTCCTCTACGGTCCCTTCGCCCTCCTTCAGCATGGCCACGAGGCGCGCGAACAGCGGCTGCTTGGCGAGTCGGGCGCGCGTGACGTCCTTGCGCGCCGCGTCGTCCATCGCCATGACCTCGCGCCCGGCGGTCGTGAGCTGCACGATCTCCCCTGGCGTCGTCACCCAACCGAGCTGCTCCGCCGCCCGCACCACCGCCGACATCCGGTCGTAGTCGACGCCGAGATCCTCGGCGAGCTCGAACACCGGCCCCTTGCCGTCGGGGCGCGTGAGCAGGTGGTCGAGGAGTCCTGTGACTTCGGAGACGTGCACGCGGGGGAACGGCACGAGGCGCTGCGGCGTCGCCGGCGCCGGCTCGGGGAGGAGGGTCGCCGTGAGAATAGCGTGCAGCCGGTCCACCATCTCCTCGAACTCGGGGCTCCGCTCCTGGCGCGGATACGGCAGGGGATTGGCCATCTCTTCGCGCACATGCCCAGGGTTCGATCCGAACACCACGATCCGGCCCGCGAGGAACACCGCTTCCTCGACGGAGTGCGTGACGATGACGAGGGTATTCACGCCGGTCGCGGGATCGCGCCACAGATCCACGACTTGGCTGCGTAAGTTCTCCGCCGTGAGAGGATCGAGCGCGCCGAACGGCTCGTCCATGAGGAGGATCTCGGGCGCCACGGCGAGCGCACGCGCGAAGCCCACCCGCTGCTTCATGCCGCCCGACAGCTCTTTCGGATACGCCTGCTCGAAACCGTCGAGTCCCACGAGGTTGATGGCCCGGGCCACCGCGTCGCGCCGCGCCGGGCCGTCCACGCCCCGCGCCTCGAGGCCCATCGCCACGTTCTCGGCGACCGTCAGCCAGGGGAGGAGCGCGAACGACTGGAACACCATCGCCGCGGCGCCCAGTACGCCGTAGAGCGCCTGGCCGCGGTACAACACCCTCCCGTCGACGGGGCGCGCCAGCCCAGCGAACAGGCGGAGCAGCGTGCTCTTGCCGCACCCGGACGGCCCGACCAGGGCCACCACCTCGTGCTCGCACACGGCGAGCGACACGTCGCGCAGCGCCTCGAGGTTTTGGCCGTTCGGGAGCCGGAAGCGCTGCGTCACATGCTGCGCCTCGAGGAGCACCGTGCCGGGCGTCATGTCTCGAGCCCGAAGCGGGTCTGCGCCCAACCCATGAGGGAGCGCCACACTAAACGGTTCCAGCCGACGACGATCATGCTCATCAGCGCGATGCCCCCCGCGAGCAGTGGGAAGTTGGCGTGGGCGGTGGCGTCGCTGATCAGACTCCCCAGACCTTTGGTCACCCGCAGCCGGCCGGCGACCTCCATGTATTCCGCGACGATCGAGCCGTTCCACGCCCCCCCGGCGGCCGTCACCCACCCGGTCACCAGCGCGGGAAACGCGGCCGGCAAGTAGAGGGACCGCCAGCGCGCTCGACGCGGTAGCCGAAACACTGTCGCGGCGTCCTTCAACTGCTCGGGGATGGCGGCCACGGCGGAGATCACGTTGAACAGGATATACCACTGGCCCGCCAGCACCATCAGGGCGACCGCGCCGAGCCCCAGCCCGATACCGATCCGCTGGAACAGCAGGATCACGAGCGGAAACAGCATGGGTGCAGGGAACGACGCCACGACCTGAATCACGGGCTGCAGCGCGCGCGCGAGACGCGGGGAGCGCCCGATCACCACCCCCGCGGGCAGGGCCCACGCGGTCGATACGATCACCGCCCCCATCACCCGCGCGAACGTGAGCACGGCGGACGAGACCAGCCGACCCCACTCCGCCCACCCCAGCTGCGCGACCAGCAGCCACAGACGCCACGCGCCCAGGGCGGCGGCGGCGCCAACCGCCGCGATCACGAGCCCGGCGCCGATCTTCCGCGCCACCCAATGCTCGAAGGCGAACCGCGGGCCGCGCAGGATGACGGGACCGACGACGCGGAACGGCCGCTCGAACGGCCGCGCCGCCCGGCGGGCCCGGCGATACGCGCGCCGCTGCAGCACGGCTGCGCGGCGCGGCAGGCGGGCGCGCCGCAGGAAGTCGAGCACCCACGACGACGGCGCCGGCCCGCCGCCGCTGCTCTCGTCCAAGCGGAATTTCTCGACCCACACCACCAACGGCCGCCACAGGAGCTGGTCCACACATACGATCATGGCCACCATGGCGGCGATCGCGAGCGCCATCGCCCGCGCGTTCCCCTGGTCGAGGGCGACGCTCATGTAAGACCCGATGCCGGGAAGGCGGTAGTCGCGATCTCCCAACCGGAACGCCTCATTGACCATGAGGAAGAACCAGCCGCCCGCCATCGACAGCATCCCGTTCCACACCAGGCCCTGCGCCGCAGCGGGCACCTCGAGCTGCCGAAAGGTCCGGCCGGGTGGCCAGCCCGCGACCTTGCACGCGTCCCGCAGCGGCTGTGGCAGCGCCTTGAGGGAGTTGTAAAAGGAGAGTGCCAAGTTCCACGCCTGCGCCGTGAAGATCATCAGGATGGCCGCGAGCTCGAGCCCCACGTTGCGGGTCGGGAACAGCGACATCAGACCGAGCACGAGCCCGGGGAGAAAGCCGAGCACCGGAATGCTCTGGAGGATGTCGAGCAGCGGCAGCAGGAGCCGCTCGGCGGCTGGCGACTTCGCCGCCGCCCACCCGAACCCCAGCGCGAAGGCATACGAGATCAAGAGCGCCAGCACGCCACGCGACAGCGAATACAGGGTGTATCTGGGCAGCGCGGCCGGGCTCAGGTCGATGCGGATCGCCTGCGAAAACGGGGCCTCGAACTCGCGGGCGAACGAGACCACCATCGCGATCACGCCGCCCAACAGGCAGAGGATCGCGATGTCGGCGAGCCCGAGTCGGGCGGGGCCGGGGGCCAAACGCAGCGGCTTCATCCTCGCGAACTGTTTAAGTTGAGACCCGATGCCAGAACCGACGACGGAAACGACGGTTGAGCTGAACGGCGTGCGCCTCTACACGCGACGCGTGGGGCATGGCCCGCCCGCGGTGGTGCTGCACGGCGGCCCCGGCGCACACCACGACTACCTCCTCCCGCAGTACGACCACCTCGCCGAGGGCGGCCGCACGCTCCTCTATTACGACCAGCGCGGCGGCGGTCGGTCACCGGTCCCGCGCGACGTCCCGGTGGGATGGCGGGAGCACGTGTTCGACCTCGAAGCGCTGCGCGGGCACTGGGAACTCGACCGCCTCACGGTGATCGGCTACTCGTGGGGGGGCTTGCTCGCCCTGCTGTACGCGCTCGAGCATCCCGACCGGATCGCCCGACTCGCGCTCGTCTCCTCGGCGCCCGTGACGGCCGCGTGGCGCGACGAATTCGAACGCCGCTTCGCGGCTCGCATGGCACAGCCTTGGATCGCGCGCAGCCGCGCCGACCTGGTGGCGTCCGGCCTCTCCCGGACCGATCCCGAAAAGTATCGCCGCGTTGCGTTCGCGCTATCCGTCGCCGGCTATTTTCGGGACCCGAGCCGCGCGAGAGAAATGACCCCGTTTCGCGTCACCGAGCGCACCCGGCAGGCGGTGTGGGAGAGTCTGGGGACCTATGACCTGCGCCCGCGGATCCGGCAGACCTTCCCGAACGGGACCGCTCCCCGCTCCCTGCTCCTGCACGGCATCGACGACCCCATGCCGCTCGAGGCAGCGCGCGAGACCGCGGCGCTGCTCGCGACGGGCGTGATCGAGCTGGCCACGGGGCATGCGCCGCACGTGGAGGCGACGGAGGACTTCCAGCGCGCGCTGGACGGGTTCCTACCGCGCGGCTGATCTACGCCTGATCGCCTCGCGCGATCAGTTCGCGCACGCGCTCGCGGCAGCGTTCAGCAGGGTGGCAAGGGTCGCGCTCGCCGATCCCGCGGGGGCGGTCTGAATGACGCGTAGCACCCCGAGCAGCAGGAGTTCCGGTCCCAAAGCAGCCGCCTTCAAGTCACGCGCCTCTTGTAAGGCGAGGTGGAGGCTTCCCCGCGCGTCGGGTGTGTACGGTACGGGGGGCGTTGCTGGTGGGGTTGTGGCCGAGGCCTCCGACTCTTCGGTGCCGAGCACTTGAAAGACTTCGCTGCGAGCCCTCTGCAGCGAAACGCCCGCGTCCACCAGCACCTGAGCCCCGATGCCCTTCTCCTCCCGCAGGACCCCAAGGAGGAGGTGCTCGGTCCCCACGTACGAATGATTCAACTCGCGCGCCTCCATCATCGCGAATTCGAGAACCTTCTTGGCGCGGGATGTGTAGGGCAGGTCTGGCCCGGCCGCCGCGGCTGCCTTCCCCGGTTTGACCGTCTCCTCGATCTTCGCGGCAACCTCTTCCAGGTCGACGTTGAGGTTGGCCAGTACGGCCGCGGCCATACCCTCACCCTCCCGAATCAGGCCCAGCAGGATGTGCTCGGTGCCGACATACTCGTGGTGCAGGCGCGCGGCCTCCTCCCGCGCCATCTGCAGCACCCTGCGCACGCGATCGGTGAAGTTGTAGCCATTCATTCCTCATAAGTATCGTCGGAATCGCGTGCGGCTGGAACCGACCCCCAAACGGGATTACGTTCCGCTGAGCATGGACAAACAAGCCGTCCGCCGTACCCTCGACCAGCTCGCCGCGTTCCTCGAGCTCAAAGGGGAGCACCCGGTTCGCGTCCGCGCGGTGCGGCACACCGCCCGATCGGAGCTGCTCGCCACGGGCCGCTCGAGCGCGCTCGACGAGCTGCGGGAGCAGGTGTCGCCGGGCCTCGCGGAGATGCTGCGGATCCCCGGCCTGGGGGCCGCCAAGGTGCGCCGCATCCACGAGGCGCTCGCGATCGAGTCGCTCGTCGAGCTCGAGGCGGCCGCGGGCGACGGACGCCTGGCGGCGCTGCCGCGCTTCGGCGCCAAGACCGCGGAGAACGTGCGCCGCGGCATCGCCTCCCTGCGGCAGGCGAGCGGCCCGCGACTGTTCCACCACGCACAAGAGGAAATCGAAGCGGTGCGGCGCGCGCTCGCCGGCCTCGAGGGAAGTGGCCTGCTGCGGGTCGAGATCGCCGGCGCCGTGCGGCGCCGCTGCGAGGTGATCGAAGCGCTGGACCTGGTCGCCGTGCACGAGGGGCAGGCCGCGCGCGAGACGCTGGTCCGACGGCTGAGCCGGGCCTACAGCGTCACCGAAATCGCGGGTCGGGGCGGGAACGTGACGCTGCGCTTCGCGTCCGGAACGGTCGTGGACGTGCTCCTGACCACGCACGAGCGATTCGGGCTCGACTGGATCCGGGCGACCGGCTCCCCCGCCCACGTCGCGGCGCTCGAGACGCGTGCCCGTGCCATGGGTGTGTCACTCTCCGCATCGTTTGTCGACGAGCCAGCGGTGTATCGCGCCCTCGACCTCGCGTGGGTGCCGCCCGAGCTGCGCGAGGGGAGCGGCGAGCTCGAGGCAGCCGCCAACGGCGGGCTGCCGCTCCTGGTCCAGCAGGGTGATCTGCGCGGCTTGCTGCACTGCCACTCGAACTACTCGGACGGCACGGTGACGATCGCCGACTGGGCGGCGGCGTGCCGCGCCGCGGGCTACGCGTGGGTAGGCATCACCGATCACTCGAAGTCGTCCCC
>WNEZ01004440.1_pt1 | contig 12210 bp, 10 predicted proteins | sample 5400521 | NCBI WGS metagenome assembly WNEZ01 (sample SAMN13153339, study PRJNA577476) | soil metagenome | isolation source: 120 cm saprolite under Douglas fir tree site 2 hole 1 replicate 1 | place: USA:California | collected 2015-04-18
ACACTCGTGCCTTGAGCCTAAGATGAATAGTGGTCTATCTCGCCTGCTGGTTATCCTGTGCCCTCAAAATGCGAGAGCATGGCCGCGGTTTCCAGAACCCCTCGTAACCGATCCTCGAGTTTGACCACCGTCGACACATAGGGGAAACGCCCCTTCCCCCCCCGTGCTGGTCGGAGCCGGTAAGAACTGGTCCTTGGAAAGGGTACGAATCTCCGGCACCGCAACCGCCAATGTCCCGAGGTTCCGCATCAAGGAGCACTGTTCTTCCGTCTGCGACAATGCCATTGCCGACAACCTGACCGATCCCCCTTTGGCCGGACGATCGGCGCTCGCGATCATTGTATTCTCCTTCCCCGAATACACCGTAGCTTGCTGCGGAGATGAAGGCGGGAGAACCCTCCGTAGTCTTGCCGCCTTCGCTGAAGCTTCGGCGGCCCACCGAAGCCTTGGCGAAGGTTGGGGCGAAGGAGGGTAGCGGCTTCGGAGAATTTCGCCGGACACCCCGCAGCTTGCTGCGGGGTGCTTCATTTCGTCCCCCCGACGTACGACAGCAGCGCGGGGACTTCGACGAGACTGCCCATACGGCCGGCCAGTTTCAGAATACCCGTCACGAACGGGTGGGCCCCTTCCGGCGACTGCGCCGCAGCCGTAACATATTCATCGGGCCGCACGTCACGGATTTCCGGAACCTTGTCGACCAGCACTCCGATTTGCTGGACTCCCTGTTGAATCACCACGGCATACCTCGCTGAAGCCCCCCAGATCGGCAGCCCCAAGGCGGAACGCAAGTCGGCAATCGGCATGACGGTCCCTCGCAAGTTGGCGACACCGCTCAAGATCGACGGCACCCCGGGCACCGGCGTAATAGACTTCACCTCGAACACTTCCCGTACATAACGAAGATCGATGACGAAGGACTCGTCGGCGAGACTCAGCAGACAGACGCGCACAGGCCGCGTCGCAGCCGTCGCTGACGCGGCCTGCACCGCCTTCACATGATGGACGATTTCTTCAATCTGAGCCATTCGATTCGATCACTCCCTCATCGGATCACCGTTGCCGTAACACGTCCTTGATGGCGTCCAGTAACGCTTCGGCTTTGACGGGCTTCACCAGATAACTGTTGGCGCCCTGCTGCTGCCCCCAGAACTTGTCACTCTCCTGGCTTTTCGAGGTGCAGAGAATGACGGGGACATTCTTGTAACGCTCATCGCTTTTCAAGTCACGACAGGCCTGGAACCCGTTGCGCCCTGGCATCACTATGTCCATCACGACCACGTCCGGTTTTTCCTTGACGAGTTTGTCTTCCAGGTTCATCGCATTGGAAAACGACACAACCGTATGGTGCGCCGACTTCAGATACTCCTCGATCAACTTGAGATCGGCTTGACTATCATCGACCACGACAATCTTGCTCATCATCAACACCCTCTAGTTATGGTACTGAATGGACCACTTACCGCCGGAAGACCACGACAGGCGATCAACGCAGCGGCATCGTCACGCTGATGGCGCCGGCCAGCTCCCCTTCTTTCCAGCCTTCCTTGCGCATCCCGGTAATATCGCGTTCTCCCTTGGGGCTGCCATGACACGACAGACAGGACGCCGTGGCATATTCCGGCTGCATAAGACGGAGCGCCGGCTTGCCGGCCACCAGCGTGTTCCTGCCGTAGGGTTGACCCTTGGGATGCCTGGAATCTGCGAACATTCTCAGGACTTCCGTCTCGAAATCGTCCGGCTTGTTGCCCGGAAAACGATAGTCGGTTCCCGTAAGTTTCAGTTTGATACCGGTCTTCTCGAAGAACTGCTCACCGGCCTTGCGCGCGAACAGCGTCGGCGGAAACCCTTTGAAACCGATGCCGAGCCGATTGATCACCACTTGATAGGACGCCACCACTTCCTTCTGGGATTCCAGCAAGCTCCTGAGAAGTGCGCCCTGCGAAGTACCGTCGGGCTGGCTCAAGTCGATGTGCTCCTGATTCCGGAATCGAGTCGTGAGGGTCTCGCCCACAAAGGCCGGTGTAAATCCTTTGTCGCCTTTTGTCGGATCATTGATCTCGGCTTGATGTTCGGACACCAGTGCACGACTGAGCATGAGCAGAGCGACGAGCTGCCGCGCTGTTTCGACTTCATCCGCGGCTGCCGCATCGTTAGACACGACAAACCCCTGCACAAGACACGTCGTCGCACAGAGCACTGCAACAAGCATTGTTCTGACGTTCATACTGATGGCCCTCTTCGCCACACGTTACCGTCTACTGCTCTACGATCCGTCCGAGATGCCGAAGTTCACGCGCGCATATCCAGAAGTGTACTGCATATCGTATTAACCGCAAGGAAATCGGAAAAAGAAACGCGCGATGCCGTGTGGCCGTCACACGGCTCTCCGACCTCCCTCACGCAAGTGACGCAGGAGCGCGTTGGGAATGTCTCCAAGCGGCAGCACCACATCGACGGCCCCTGCCTGAATCGCTTCCTTCGGCATGCCGAATACGACGCAGGTCGATTCGTTCTGCGCGATCGTATAGGCGCCGGATTGCTTCATCTGGAGCAGCCCGGCCGCGCCGTCGTCCCCCATCCCGGTCAAAATGATGCCGATGCTGTACCCGCCCGCATGCTTGGCGACCGAGGCAAACGTCACATCGACGGACGGACGGTGCCGGTTGACGGGGGGATCCTGATTGAGGCGAACCAGATAGCGGGCGCCGCTTCGTACGAGGGTCATGTGGTAATTGCCCGGTGCAATCAGCGCATAACCGGGCAGCACGCTGTCGCCGTCTTCGGCTTCTTTCACGGAAATCCGGCACAGGCTGTTCATCCGGTCCGCCCAAGTCTTCGTAAACCGCTCCGGCATGTGCTGGGTAATGAGAATCGGCGGGCTATTCGGCGGCAGCACTTCGAGCACCTCTTTCACGGCTTCGGTTCCGCCGGTGGAAGACCCGATGGCCACGATGGTATCAGTCGTCTTGCTCATCGCGGATGCGGCGTGCAGTGCGCGGCGAACGACGCTGGGCGCAATCTTTGGGGTTGCCACGTACGCCTTCCCACGGACCCGAGCGATAGCGGCCGCCTTGACCTTTTCGATGAGTTCCTCCGCAAGTTCTTCCATCCCGAGACAGATGTCGACCTTCGGTTTGGTCACGATATCCACCGCGCCCAGCTCCAACGCGCGGAGAGCCGTCTCGCAGCCTTGCTCCGTCAAGGAACTGACCATCAACACCGGCATGGGCGTCGTCGTCATGAGTTTCTCCAGAAACGTCAGCCCATCCATGTGAGGCATTACTACGTCCAGCGTGATGACATCCGGACGCAACGCTTCGATTTTCTTCCAGGCGCCGGTCGGATCATGCGCGACGCCCACGACTTCGATATTCTGATCCTGCGACAACAGATGCGACAAAAACTGCCTGATCAAGGCCGAGTCGTCGACAATCAGCACGCGAATTTTCTTCGCCATATCTCCCCTTGCCGGCGCGTATGACCGGCTGAAGACCGGCCCCGCGCCAGCGTCCGATCAAAACAACGTGGCGTCGCTCTTCGGTGTGTACGGACCATACAAGGCCGTGAACACTTTGTCTGCCTCGACAGCGCGCCCGCGCTCCGCGGAATCGCCCGACTTCATCAGCACCCGTCCGGTATCCGTATAAAAATAGACACTCCGGGCATAATCCTTTCCGAGATCGCACACGATCGGCCGTAGTCCTTCCCGATCCAGATATTCCAATACCCACTGCGCGTTGCTGGCGCCGATATCGCCGCCCCCCTCGTAGAGTTTTGCCCCGCCGAATACTTTGACCTCCAGCCGGTTCCTGTGCCCTCCATACTTCAGGATCCCGTTGATCAGCGTCTCGATCGCGTAACTGCCGTATCGGGTTTTCACGCTCCACGCGCCGGAAGAAGCTGAATGGCCCGGCGCCGGTAACATGAAATGGTTCATGCCACCTACGCCGGCATTCGGATCACGCATGCAGACCGCCACACAGGACCCGAGCAACGTCGAAAGGACCACCGGCTTGTCTGAGACAAAATACTCTCCCGGGAAGAGCGTCACCACCTCGTGATCGGGAAAACGATGATGGCGCCGACGGCGATTCGATGGGCCCTCCATCTGCGGGACGTCGTGATCCCGGAATGGTTCATTACTCACGGCTTATGCTCCCATACGCTTTCTTCTGTTCCATGAGGCCGCAGCCGTTACTCCTGTTTCCGATAAATCGTCGGCGCGACATAATGGAATGCGTCAGAAATCCCTTGCATGGTCTCCGAGTGGCCTAGAAACAGGTACCCGCCCGGCTTGAGATACCGAGACAGCCTCGCCAACACCTTCGCCTGCGTCTCACGATCGAAATAGATCATCACATTGCGGCAGAAGATGACATCCAGCAACGACTTAATCGGATACCGGTCATCCATCAGATTGATCCGCCGGAAGACGGCCATATTGGCAATGTGCGGCTTGATCTTCACGAGTTCCCTGCGGTTGCCCTTCCCCAGAAGAAAATGCCGGCGGACGAGATCGGACGACAGCGAATTGATCTTCTCATGGGAGTACTGGCCGGTCGCGGCCTTGGCCAGCATGCGGGTCGAGATATCAGACGCCAGGATGCGGCAGTTCCATGTCGAAGGGGAGGCGATCGTGTCGGACAGCGTCATCGCAATGGAATAGGGTTCTTCGCCGGACGAGCAGGCTGTGGACCAGATGCGAACCGTCTTGTCGACCGCCAGCTCCGGCAACACCCGCTCTCGAAGAAACGTGAAGTGATGCGGCTCACGGAAGAATTCCGTCTGATTCGTCGAAATGTAATCCAGCATGGTGGTGAGCTCGGCGTCGCTGTGCCCTCCGACGACGAGGTCATAATAATCCTGAAACGACGTCAGCCCGAGTTGACTCAGCCGTTTTTGCAGGCGAGAGCTGAACATCGCTCGCTTGTGATCTGTCAAGTTGATCCCGCACTCCCGGTACACGAGCGCGCGAAATCGTTTAAACACATCGTTATTGAGCGGATGTTCTTGTTCCGTCATGGTCATATTCATGTTCAAGGCGAGTGTGTTCTTCCAGGGCGCGGCCGCGGACTATTCCCCTGACCGTCACGGGCGCATTCAGCGATCGTGGACAGAAAGCGCCAGGGATTTCATAGCCTACGGGAATTGCGCCGTGGAACGCTTGCGAGGTCCTCTCTTTTATTTTTGGCAACTGTGATACTATTGCAACATTCCATCTCGTAATCAGCGGTTATCCGGCAGCAACGGATGGTGTGTATCACCCATTATTCTCCTTCGCCGAATACCCCGTAGCTTGCTGCGGGGATGAAGGCGAGAGAACCCTCCGTAACCTGGGCGCCTTCGCTGAAGCTTCGGCGGCCCACCGAAGCCTTGGCGGAGGTCGGGGCGAAGGAGGGTAGCGGCTTCGAAGAATTTTGCCGGATACCCCGCAGCTAGCTGCGGGGAGCTTCATTTAAGCTTCTGCACGATAACCGCATACCATCCGAGGCCGTCATATTCCTGGTAACCAAGAGTCTTTGCAAACGCTATCACCTCATGGTTATCATTGAAATAATGGCCTTTGTGTTGTCCTTTATGTTCAAGCATGAACGGCGAGAGGACTTCATTATTGTCGGATGCTGCAATAATGCGCATATCGTGATCCAGCAATAACACGCGGCTGCGTTTCCATTCGTTTTCAGATAATGAAGGCTCTGTCTGAACAATGGATTTGGCTTGATCTTCCCAATCAAAAACTACGCCCAGAACACCGACTATCTTTCCATTTATTTTCCCCTCCTTACGAACGGCGGCGGCGTACACCGCCACCAATCTATTGTCATGGAGCGAAGTGTGGAAAATATCATCAACAACGTACTGATCGCCGCTCGTAGTCGCCATTGCCTTCTGGAACCAAGGTAATCTGGATATATTGGCGCCGGTTACCCTAGGGAATTTAGCCGGCTGTGAGCAGGCAATGATTTTTCCATCAATCCCCACCAATACAAGATTCAGATACACAGAATAAAAACGATTGATCAGGCCAAGCCGTTCTACCGCATGATGAATGGAGGCTTGATCCAACGACTCCAAACAGCGGACTAGCGCATTATCCGTCGCCCACCAACGAACGTCAGCGGTGCGTTCATATAAATTGCGTACGATAAACTGCACCAGGGTCTGCGACATTTCCGAGAGACGTTGACACTCTTTTTCAACGAACCGCCGCTGCAATTCACTCGTTTCCGATCGTATAGTACCCAGCTCTTTAGAGGTGCTGGAGGCTTGCCCGGCAAGGGTTTTTACCTCGGAGGCAACCACAGCAAATTCCCTGCCGGCATTACCAGCTCTCGCCGCTTCTATGGTTGCGTTTAGCGAAAGAAGCTTGATTTGACTTGTTATTCTTTGATTCACGGATATATGGTCTTCGATCCGCTTTTCTATGTTACCTATGATGTCTTTGATGTTATGACTGCTCATAGAGATGTCCATTTTTCATTCTCCTTCGCCGAATACCCCGCAGCTTGCTGCGGGGAGCTTCATAGAACGCAGGAACTCCTCACCCGGCTCGCTGCAACTTGTCCAACCTGACCCCTGTCGCCATCTTCGAATCCGGATCGATGCTGAAGTCTCTATCCACAGTGCGTCTGGAATCGGACACGCTCATGCGCCAGGGGCACACGAGCCGCTTCTGAACATGCCGCGCGTCAGCCAATCGTCGATGAGGCGGAGGTAGATGCGCAAGCGGGTAGAGAACCGCCCTTGTACACCCGTTGGATCGATCCGTCCGGATATTTATATCCTTCGCACGACCAGCACGGGGCGGGCACATCCGCAGGCAATTGAAACCGCATACCGCCGTGCAGTGCGACGCACCGTTCGTCGATGCTCCCTCCATGTCCCTAGAACTCCCCGAACTCATCTTCCGTCCGGCGGCGATCCTTGCCGTTGGACGCGTCAACACCCACCGCTTCCTTGGTCTCGGCCGGTTTCGGCGCAGGAGCCGCCCTCCTGGATGCCAGTTTGGGCGCATTGGCGTGATCTACGGGCTTGACCAATGGTTTCGGCATGCTATGCGCGACGTCGCGCTTGACCTGGTGGGCGCTGTGTCCGGTGGTGTGCCCCTCCGTGACACTGACCTTGAACGTTTCTACTTGCCGCAAGAGTTCCACCGCCTGCTCCTTCATGGACTGCGCCGCAGAGGTGGTCTCTTCGACCAGCGCCGCGTTCTGCTGCGTGGCATCGTCCATCTGCAGGATGGCCCTGTTCACCTGATCGATCCCGCGGGCCTGTTCCTGCGAGGCCGCGGTGATTTCGGCGATGATGTCCGTGAGCCGCTTGACTGAGCCGACGATTTCTTCCAGCGTCTTGCCGGATTGACTGACCAGCTCACTGCCGTCCGTCACGCGCTGGATGGATTCGTTGATCAGGTCCTTGATCTCCTTGGCCGCTGTCGCCGCGCGTTGCGCCAGGTTGCGCACTTCGGAGGCCACGACCGCAAAGCCCCGGCCATGTTCCCCTGCCCTGGCCGCTTCGACTGCGGCGTTCAAGGCCAGGAGGTTGGTCTGGAAGGCGATTTCGTCGATGACCGTGATGATGTCGGCGATCTTCTTGCTGCTCTTATTGATCTCGCCCATCGCCTCGACCGCGCGGACCGTGACCGATCCGCCTTTGTCCGCGATGTTGCGGGCTGCGATGGCCAACTGATTGGCCTGTTTGGCGTTGTCGGCGTTTTGACTCACGGTGGAGGTCATCTCCTCCATGGACGCGGAGGTCTCTCCGAGTGCACTGGCCTGTTCGGACGTGCGCTGCGAGAGATCCTCGCTGCCCTTGGTGATCTGCTCCGACCCGGCCGTGACGCCTTCCACCGTATCGCGCACGGTGGTAATGGTATGGGTAAGATTGGTGAGCGCGGCATTGATGCTCTCTTTGATCTTTTCCAACTCGCCCTGATAGGTTCCTTCCATCTGCTGCGTGAGGTCGCCTTGCGCCAGCGCGCCGAGCGACTTCTGGGCTTCGGCTATACACCCTTCGAGTTCGACTTGGGCCTTCTTCTGTGTCGTCACGTCCGTGGCGAACTTCGCCACCTTGTAGACCTTGCCCTTCGAATCCATGATCGGATTGTACGAGGCTTGAATCCAGACTTCCTTGCCCCCCTTGCCGAGCCGCCTGGAGACCCCCGAATCCAACTCGCCCCGATTCAGCTTCGCCCAAAAGTTGGCGTACTCCTGGCTGTTCGTGTAGGCCGCCTCGCAGAACATGCGATGATGCTTGCCCTTGATCTCGTCCAGGCTGTAGCCCAGGGTGTTCAAAAAATTGTCGTTGGCGGTGATGATCGTGCCGTCCAGGTTGAACTCGATGACCGCCTGGACCTCGCTGAGAGCGTTCGTAATCTCTTTAATCTTGACATCCGCGGCCTGGAGATGCCCACCCATGTCGTTGAACGCGTTCGCGAGTTGCCCGATTTCGTCCCGGCTCTTCACCTCGACGCGGACACCGTACTGGCCGGCGGCCATCGCTCCCGCCGCTTCGGTGACTCGACGCAGAACCCGCGCGGTGTGCCGTCCGATGACGAACCCGACCACTAGGATGCTGGCCAAGCACGCAAACGCACTGAGCACCACGTTGCGCTGGATGGTCCATGCGCCGGCAGCTGCCTGATCCTGAGGCACGCGGATGAGAATCGACCAGTTCATGCCGGGATAACCCAGGGCGCCGTGCAGATGCGCATAGCCGGACGTCTGGGTGATATGCTTGCGTATATGCACACTAGATCCGTAGCCGGTATCGCCGGCGACGGCGGCCTTGGCCGGGAGGCTACCAGCGTCGACCAGATTGAACTTCATCAGCTCATTGAAGTCGTGACGGATCTTCTCCGTGCCCGCGCCCGACGGGTCATAGTTCATGATGACGCGCCCCGCTCCATCCATCAGGGTCAACTCGGCCGCCGAATAGCCGGCGGCCTTCAGTTCGGCATAGGCTGATTTCACGATGTCTTCGACCAACGAAAACTTCGCTCGATTGCTCCAATAGGCGATGACCTTCCCATCCTGATAGACCGACGCGGAAAAGCCGAGCGTAAGTCCGTCGTCGTCTGGATAGGCGGCTTTCACATCCTGGTCCACATGCAGATCTTCAATGAAGGTGCCGGTCGCCGTATTGTTGCCTGGAGCCGTGAAGGGCATATTGGTTGTGAACCGGCTGGCCACGAGAGCCTGGAACCATGGAGCGTCACGATAGTTCCTCTGATAGATCGACGCCGTGCGGATCGGTTTCCCGTCTGAGTCCCGCGAATTGACTGCAATGACCTTGCCATCGAGATCGACGAGAATGCTGAGCGAGTAGAAGTCATAGGTATCGACGTATTGATTCATCGTCTTCACGATGTCGCTGGTCTCCTCGCTCGTCTTGAACCAGTCGCTTCGGTTGAAGACGACGCGGTTCAAGCCGAACACTTGTGCGTCGCCGTAGCGTTCGAACAGGTTCCGGTCGATCTTGTCGCCGATATTCTGAGCGACCCCCTGGAACCGGATGCCGACACCGGCTTCCAGGTCCTTGCTCGCGTCGTACGCAATGCCGCCGACGATCGCCATCGGCACCACACCGAATGAAAAGAACAGCCCAATCAGTTTCGCCGTCAATCCCCAGCTGCCGAACATGTTCGCGAACCGATTCATAGCCTTGCCCCTTCCTCTTTGTTTCTTATTGTGGCTTTGCCGCTCGTGTCTAGCCCTCTTGTTACCTTGAAGTTTTTCTCAGGCCGTCCCAGCGGCTGCCTCTTGCATGTATCCCTCGGTCAGTAACTGATCGATATTCAGCAGCGCCACCAGCTTGTCGCCGGATTTCCCGATGCCGCTCAAGAAACTCGCATCCACTTTGGTTCCAAAGTCCGGCGATGCCTCGATGTCCTTTTGGCTGATAGTGACAACATCCGACACGGAATCCACGACCAACCCCAGGATGCGATCCCGCACGACCACGAGGATGAAGACGGTAAACGCCGTGTAGTCGATGGTCGGCATGCCAAACGCCGTCCGCAATTCGACGATCGGCACAATGGTGCCGCGGAGGTTCAAGACCCCTTTGATGTGCGAGGGCATGTTCGGAATCTTGGTGATGGCCGTATACCCCTTGATCTCTTTGACCCGAAGGATATCCATCCCATACAGTTCATCCCCCAGACAGAAGGTCAGGAACTGGTTGCCCTCCGCCACAATCCCCTGCTGCTGTCCTGGTTCTTGTGCGGCTGCCGCGACTACCATGGCCATGGTGTCCTCCTCCTGGTTTTCTGATTTATCTCGTTAATCTGGTTCATCTGGTACAACCAAACAAACGAGACAAACCAAAGCAACCAGCGCTATCTACACTGCGATTGACTGCTCCTGTCTTGCCAACTTCGCCAAACCCCTGACGTCGAGAATGAGTCCGACCGTGCCGTCGCCGAGAATCGTCGCCCCTGCCACCCCATCGACCTTTCGGAAGTTCTCCTCGATACTTTTAATGACCACTTGCTGCTGCCCCAGGATTTCGTCCACCATGACGACTACGCGCTCCCCTTCAGTTTCCAAAATGAGCAAGATGGCCTCGGCAGGGTTCTTGTGCTCCGGCTGCAGATCGAACACCTCGTACAAACGCACGATGGGGTAAAAGGCCCCCCGGACATTGACAACCTCGCCTTTGCCGATGAGGGTCTTCACCATGTCGGCCTTCGGCTGGATGGACTCCAGGATGGACAACAGCGGCACGATATACGTGTCCTCCCCGACCCGAATCGTCATCCCCTCGATGATGGCGAGAGTCAGCGGCAATTTGAGCGTGAAGATGGTCCCCCGGCCTGTTACGGTCTTGATGGTCACGATGCCGCTCAGCTCTTCGATGTTGCGCTTGACTACGTCCATCCCGACCCCGCGTCCCGACAGGTCCGTGAGCTTCTCGGCGGTCGAGAAGCCGGGCCGGAAGATGAGGGCCCACACCTGGTCGTCGGACAGCGTGTCGTTGCCGGTGATCATTCTCTGCTCGAATGCTTTCGCCAGAATCTTGTCGCGGTTCAAGCCGCGCCCGTCGTCTTCGACCGTGATGCAGATCTTGCCGCCTTCGTGGAACGCATTGAGCCGGATCGTACCCTGCTCCGGTTTGCCGGCAGCGACCCGTTCCTCCGGCGGCTCCAAGCCGTGGTCGCACGCATTTCGGAGCAGGTGCGTCAGCGGATCGCCGATGGATTCGATGACGCTCCGGTCCAGTTCGGTTTCTTCGCCGGAGATGAGGAGTTGAATGTTCTTGCCGACTTTCGCCGACAGGTCTCTGACCAGTCGCGGGAACCGGTTGAAAGCCGCGCTGATGGGCAGCATGCGGATGCCCATGACGCGTTCCTGGATTTCCTGTGTATTGCGCGCCAACTGGAGCAGCCGTTCCTGCAAGATGGGAAGGTGCTTAATTTCGAAATGCCCCCCCAGAGCGCTCAGCATCGACTGGGTGATGGCCAGTTCTCCGACCAGATTGACCAGCTTGTCGACTTTTTCCGTGTCGACGCGCATGGAGGCTTCCGCTTTTTGCTCTTTTGATTTCGCGCGGAGCGAGTCTTGCCGATCCAGCGCCTTGGCAAGCTGCACCGGCGTCACCGCTTTCTGCTCGACAAGAATGGCCCCGAGCCAGTGCTCCGACTTCTTCCCGAAAAAAACTTCGGCGAGCTGCGGATCGTCTTCCTCGCCGACAACCGAACGCGCGGGCTCCGGATCAGGCTCCTGCGTCGGTTGCGCAACAGGACTGGACGAAGACAGCGCCGTGATCGTCAGCCCGCCTGGAGGCGCCGTAAATTCGAAGACGGATTCGATGTCCTCGCGCGGATAGTCGGTCTCCAGCGTGCACGTCCAGGAAAGATAACAGCGTTCCGGATCCAGATCGGCAAGATCCGGCAGGCGGCTCGTAGCGAGCACGCAAGACGTGACGGTTCCCAACCGGCCCATCTCTTCTAACAATTTGAGCGGATTCAATCCCCGTAGGAACAAATCTTCCCCGGGGGTCCAACTAATTTGATAGGTCTGGCGCGCTGATGTGACGGGTGCCGGCGGGGCAGGCGCCGACGACGGGCCGGGAGCCGGTTTCTGACCGGGTATCGGCGCGGTGACCGTCATGCAAGTCTCCAACCTGGCCTCCAGATCGAGCACTGTTTTGTTCTCGTCGATGACCGTTCCGTTCTTTGCCGCCTCGACCAGCATATTCAAGCAATCG
>WNEZ01005038.1_pt1 | contig 12208 bp, 10 predicted proteins | sample 5400521 | NCBI WGS metagenome assembly WNEZ01 (sample SAMN13153339, study PRJNA577476) | soil metagenome | isolation source: 120 cm saprolite under Douglas fir tree site 2 hole 1 replicate 1 | place: USA:California | collected 2015-04-18
CACGGCTACAAGAACCGTTCGCAGCTAGAAGACTAATCCCCGTCACACGGCCCTGTCAAGTGCAGACCCGGAAGCGACGAGTCAGCCGGCGACATTTGGCACTGCACACTTGTCGCCCCCTTGTCCGCGCACGCACCGCGCGCAAATTTCGTTCTGTTTTCGCGCGCGGACCGCGTCCACATAGGGGTTTACTAACTTGACAGGGGTGAGAATTCATCCCGCTGTGTTCTAACCCCTCACCGGGTTTGACCCCTGTTTTCTCCGGACTGTAATATCAAAGTAACCAGCACTCAGCCTTCAGCCCTCAGCCTTCAGCTCCTGACCAACGTATTGGGATCGGACAAATGGGACGGCACCCAACAGCCGTCTCTGGCTGAAAGCTGACAGACTGAGTGCTGACAGCTAGGCCGCGAAAACCATGCCTCACGATCTACCCAAATCGTACGAGCCGGCCGCGATTGAAACGCGCTGGGCTGACTATTGGATCAAAGAAAAGCTCTTCTCGGTGCCCACGCCGCCGCCGGGCGAGACGCGGCCTGTGTTCACGCTGCTGCTTCCGCCGCCCAACGTTACCGGACGCCTGCACATGGGCCACATGCTGAACCACACGCAGATGGACATCATCGTGCGCTGGCATCGCATGCGCGGATTTCTAACCTTGTGGCTTCCCGGCACCGACCACGCGGGTATCGCCACCCAGATGATGGTTGAGCGGCAACTGGCCAGCGAAGGCAAGAATCGACGCGATCTGGGCCGCGAGGCCTTTATCGAGCGCGTCTGGGAATGGAAGCGGCACTACGGCGGCGCGATCCTCGAGCAGATGAAGCGACTTGGAGATTCGGTCGACTGGGACCGCGAATATTTCACCATGGACGAGAACCTTTCCCGCGCGGTCTTGAGGTTAAGCACGAAGAAGTCCCGGGCAAGTTGTACGAGATTCGCTATCCGGTCGTTGGAACTAACGAGTTCATCACCGTGGCCACCACCCGGCCGGAGACGATGCTGGGAGATACTGCGGTCGCGGTAAACGAGAGGGATGAACGTTATAAGCATCTGCACGGGAAAAAAGTCTTGCTGCCGCTGATGAACCGCGAGATTCCGATCATCACCGATGAGCTGGCCAATCCCGAGTTCGGCACCGGCGCGGTGAAAGTCACGCCGGCACACGATCCCAATGACTTTCAGGCCGGCCTGCGCCACAACCTGCCGCAGATTGACGTCATGGACGAGCACGCTCACATGAACCAGAATGCCGGCCCTTACGCTGGGTTGAGCCGCTTTGCCGCTCGCGAGCGCGTGCTCGAAGACCTGCGCAAGGGAAACTTCTTGGTTGGGGAGAAGGACTACACCATCGCTCTCGGCAAGTGCGACCGCTGCGGAACGGTGGTCGAGCCGCGGCTTTCCACTCAATGGTTTATCAAGATCAAGCGCCTGGCGGAGCGGGCGACAGAGGTTGTAGAAAGGGGCGAGATCACGATCGTCCCCGAGAACTACAAAACCATCTATTTAAACTGGATGCACAACATCCACGACTGGTGCATCTCGCGGCAACTGTGGTGGGGACATCGCATTCCCGCATGGCATTGCAAGTGTGGAGAAATTATTGTCGCCCGCGAAGCACCGGCGAAATGTTCGAAGTGCAGCGGTTCCGAATTGACGCAGGATACGGATGTACTCGACACATGGTTTTCTTCCGGGCTGCTGCCGTTCACCACTCTGGGCTGGCCAGAAAAGACGCGCGATCAGGACGTCTTCTATCCCACTACGCTGTTGATCACCGCCTATGAGATTTTGTTCTTCTGGGTGGCGCGCATGATCATGTTCGGCTGCCACTTCATGCACGGTCACCAGCAGGATCCGGTGCTGAAGCAGGCCAGCGGCTGGGCCGGGAAACAAGACGACAGCGTTCCCTTCCGCCAGGTCTACATCCACGCGCTGGTACGCGACGCCGACCGGCAAAAGATGTCGAAGACGAAGGGCAATGTAATCGACCCGCTGGATATCATTCGGCGTTTCGGTACCGATGCCACCCGCTTTACCCTGGCGGCCATGGCGGCCCCGGGGACCGACATCGCGTTCAGCGAAAGCCGCACCGATGGCTACCGAGCGTTCGCCAACAAGATATGGAATGCGGCCCGGTTCATGTTCATGAATGTGGATCGGGTCGAACCCGGCCTTCGGCCCGGGGCGGAGACTGTTCCATCTGATCTGCTGGAAGACGTCTGGATTCGCTCGCGCTTCCATCGCACCACCAAGGACGTGAATGATGCGCTCCGCGACTACCGGTTCCACGAGGCGGCAAATCGCATCTACGATTTTTTCTGGGGAGATTTTTGCGACTGGTACATCGAGCTCATCAAGGCACGGCTGAACGCCGAAGGCCCCGCAGGCACAGACTCCGCGATGATTGCCTGCCGCAATTTGCTCAACCTGTTTGAAGCCTCGTTACGGCTCTTGCATCCAGTCATGCCTTTCATCACGGAAGAAATCTGGCAAGCGATCTACGACGGGAAGCCACCGCTGAAATCCATAGCGCTGGCAGCGTATCCGCAAGCGAACGAAAGGCAATTCGATCTCGCGGCCGAAACCAAGATGGCCATCCTGCAGGACCTGATCGTCGCCGTGCGAACCCTTCGTGCCGAGCTGAAAGTCGAGCAGAAGCAGAAGGTTCCGATCCAGGTTTTCGCACCGGAAGCCGACATCAGATCTTTGCTTGAAGATAACCACGGCGCCATTGAACGACTGGCGAATGTTGAGAGTATTACATTCGCCGAGGGTTCGCTGGCGAAACTGACGGGCGCGCGCTCCACGGCGCGATTCGATGTGCACGTCGTCTACGAAAAGAAAATCGACGTCGCGGCCGAGCGCCTTCGCCTGACCAAGGAACTGGAGCAGATCGAAAAAGAAATTGGCAATGGACAGCGGCAACTCGGCAACCAACAATTTCTGTCCAAGGCCCCTGCGAAAGTAGTCGAGGGCATGCGCAAACGTTCGACGGAACTGGAAGTCTTGCGTGAGAAGATCCGGAGCCAGCTTGACGAATTAGGGCCCGCGTCATCGTAGACTGGGAACTGACATCTCAGAACTGGGAACCGGTTTTAATAAAAGAACAGTTGTCAGTTCTCAGTTGTGAGTTCTCGGTTGCTGAGTTGGCGAACTATGGATTGGAACGGCCGCCGCATCACCGCCATCATCGAGAACGCGCTGCTGGAAGACCGCGCCACCAGCGATGCCACCACCTACGCCTGCATCGACCCGAACCAGCGCGCCGCCGGCACCATCATCGCCAAGCAGGATTGCATTTTGGCGGGAGTCGGGTGCGTGTCCCGTATTCTCGATGTCTACGCCGCACTGGACGGAACTGTGACCTCGCATTACGAAGTCACCAGCCATCCCGAAGTCTTCGACGGGGTGCGTTTACACAGCCGCCAGACGATCGCGGTGGTCCGCCACAACGCACGCGTGATTCTCTCCTGTGAGCGCGTGATCCTGAACTTCCTGCAGCGGCTCAGCGGAATCGCCACCCTGACCCGCCAGTTCGTGGACGCGGTTTCCGGAACCAAGGCGCGAATCCTCGATACCCGAAAGACCGTGCCCGGCCTGCGCATGCTCGATAAGTACGCGGTGCGCTGTGGCGGCGGGCAGAACCATCGCCTCGACCTTTCCGACGGAGTTCTGATCAAGAACAATCATATTGCGCTGTCGGGAGGCATCGTGCCGGTGCTGGAACGGGCCCATCGCAACCGGCGCGGCGCGCAGCCGATTGAAGTCGAGGTACAGACTCTGGCGGAGCTGCAGGAAGCCCTGACCCACGGCGCGGAAGCTGTCCTGCTGGACAACATGTCGGTGGAACAGGTGAAGGAGGCGGTCGCGCGCTGCGCCAGGGAAGGACGGCGCGTCCCGGTGGAATGCTCCGGGGGAATCAATCTAGAAAACGTGCGAGGCTACGCACAGTCCGGCGTAGATTTCATCTCCGTAGGCGCACTGACTCATTCCGCGGTGGCGGTAGATATAAGTTTGCGAGTGACGCCGGTTTAACAGAGCTGTCAGCATTCAGCGAAACCCTTAGGATCGATGGAGGACGGGCGTCCTCGCCCGTCGTTGCACAGTTCCCCGCTGACGGGCGGGGACGCCCGTCCTCCATCTGGATTTGTTCTTTCTATCGCTCTCCCGCATAATTCTGTGCATTACGAAATCCGCCACAGGCCGGAGCACCAGCAAAAGCTCGCGGGCGGGGACGCCCGCGCCACACGAACCTAAGACCGACCTCCGTTTGGGCCGCATTGTCCGGCTGCTGATGGAGAACGCCACCGTCGTGGTGAGCGGCACGAAAATTGCCGAGGAGATCGGGACCAGCCGTTCGGAGGTCTGGCGCCTGGTGCAGCAACTGCGTACCCTGGGAGTCGAGATTGCCGGGCATCCGGCGACCGGTTACCGGCTCAAGTCCGCACCGGACTTGCTGCTGCCTGACATGCTTGCCCCTTTTCTGAAGGGCACAATCTTCGCTCGGGAAATTCACCACTATTACAAGATTGGCTCGACCAACAATGAAGCCATGTCGAGCGCCAGCGCCGGTGCGCCCGAAGGCAGTGTCTTCGTGGCCGAGGAACAAACCGCCGGACGCGGACGCGGCGCGCATCAGTGGGACTCGGCAGCGTCGGCTGGAATCTACTGCTCAGTGGTTTTGCGTCCGGCGTTGCCGCCGGCGGAAGCCTTGATTCTTTCCCTCGCTGCCGGACTCGCGGTACGCGCCGCGGTCCAGCAGATCGATTCGCGAGTCATGCCCGACCTCAAGTGGCCGAACGATCTGCTGATCGAGGGCAAGAAATTCTGTGGCATTTTGACCGAGATGAACGCGGAAGCGACTCGCGTCCGCTACATCGTGGTGGGCATCGGCATCAACGTGAACCAGGCAGGATTTCCCGCCGATCTGCGGGAGACGGCCACGTCCTTGCGCCTGGCCAGCGGTACGGAGTGGTCGCGCGTCGACCTGTGCGCCGCTTTGCTAAAATCTCTCGACCGCGAATATCGCGATCTGCTGCAGAAACCGGACGCGCGCGAGTTGATTTTGAAGCGCTTTCAGGAGCAGTCGTCATCGGCACGAGGCCGGCAGGTGCGAGTTGAAGAGAATGGCGGCTTCGAAGGAGTGACCGAAGGTCTTGATCCGAGGGGGTTTTTGCAGGTAAGAGCAGCGGAGGGGGTGCGGACGGTTTTGAGCGGAACGGTCAGACTGGAGTAGCAGGTCCTGGTCGAGCACATTCGCAAAACTGCCGTCGCACAAACCGCGACGGCCTGTCCGGGTCTGAGACCCGAACCCACACAGTTCACGTGAGTATTGGCTTATGCTTCTTGTCCTCGATGTCGGCAACACCAACACGGTGCTGGGGGTCTTCGCGAAAGCTGCCAAAAACGATGGCGCTGGCTCGCACCAATATGAGCAACTTGTGGCGAACTGGCGCGTCGCCACCGTTGCCACGCAGACCGTGGACGAGTACGGCGTCCTTTTCCGCAATCTGTTCGCCATGGACAAGATTGAAGTCACAGGCATCCACGGAATCATCATTTCCTCGGTGGTGCCGCCTATCGATTCCACGTTACGCCAGGTCTGCGAACGCTATTTCAACAGCAAGCCGCTTTTTATTGAACCGGGCGTGAAGACTGGGATGCCGGTGCTTTACGAGAATCCCGCTGAAGTCGGCGCCGATCGCATCGTCAACTCAGTGGCGGCCTTCGAGAAATTCGGCGGCCCCTGCGTGGTGGTGGATTTCGGCACGGCGACTACTTTCGACTGCGTCTCCGCCAAAGGCGAATATCAAGGTGGCGTGATCTGCCCCGGCATCGGAATTTCCGCCGACGCGCTGTTTGAGAACACCGCGCGCCTGCCGCGTGTGGACATCCGCAAACCTGCCCGCGTGATCGGCAGCACTACGGTTGGCAGCCTGCAGTCCGGCCTCTACTACGGCTATCTCGGTCTGGTGGACGGAATCCTGGAGCGGCTGTTGGGCGAAATGGGGAAGGACGCCACAGTGGTGGCCACCGGCGGACTGGCTGGACTCATCGGCACCGGCTCCAGATACATCAAGCACGTCGACGATCTGCTTACCCTGGACGGCCTGCGCATCATCTGGGAGCGGAACACGGCAGCGAAATCCGGCCATGGGGGCGCAGCCCCAGCTGCGGCTCCGCCCGGCCGCAAGCCGCGGTCTCGCTGAGTCGTCCGTGGAAAACTACTTCAATTATTTCACCGAGATCGAAGAACACTTTCAAGGGCGCCGGGGCGGCAGCCTGCTGCTTTCCACGCTGGATTGGGCTCTGATCGAAACCTGGAAGGATGCCGGCATTCCGCTCGAAGCCGTGTTGCGCGGCATTGACGGAGCTTTTGAGCGCTATGAGAAACGTCCCTCAAAACGTAAGGTAAACAGCCTCGCATATTGCGCCCAGGAAGTGCTGGCCGCAGCCGAAGAGATGAGGGAAGCTGCCGTCGGCGCGTCCAGCGAGAAACCGGGAGAAACGACGGCGGGATTTCAGACTGCTGAAATCGTGGCTTTCCTGCGCCGGAGCGCCGACCAGCTTCTCGTCGCCAAACTGCCTGAGCGTCCCGGCATTTCTGGAGTCGCGCTGACTCGCGAGACCGCCGGCAAACTGCGTGAACTCGCGTCAGAAATGGAAAGCAAGACCACGTCACCTCGGCTGGAAGATTTGGAGCGCCGGCTCACGGTACTGGAGGAGAAGTTGTTTGCGGTGCTGCTGGCGGCAACTCCCGATGAGCAAATCGTGACCGTGCGTGCCGAGGTTGACCGCGAAGTGGCACCCTACCGGCGCAAAATGCCGGCTGCGCAGATCGATCAACTGCAAAAGCAGTACCTCCACAAGCGGTTGCTGGAAAAGTACGGGCTACCCAGATTGAGTCTGTTCTACATGTGAACCCATGTGGCGCGGGCGCCCTCGCCCGCGGCTTTTGACTTCGACTTGTTCGTAACGCAGTCGCGGCCTTTGATCACGAAGAAGGCCCGAATCAACGCAAACATCAGATTCAAGAGCGGCGGACGGGAGTGTCCGCCCCACGTGGTGGCTGTAGAATCAAGCCTTGCAGCTCACCATCGAGAAAATGATTTATGGCGGGGAAGGCCTCGCGCGCTTACCGGCCGATGATCGTGGCCCAGGTAAAGCTGTCTTCGTCCCGTTTGTCCTGCCCGGCGAAAAGGTCGAGGCGACGTTCTGCGAACAGAAACCGAGTTTTGCCCGCGCCCAAGCTGACGAAATCCTCGAAGCCTCACCACGACGCATCCAGCCGCGATGCCCGTACTTCCAGCGCTGCGGCGGCTGCCACTATCAACACACTGGCTACGAACATCAACTCGAGATCAAAGCGGGCATCCTGAAGGAAAACCTTCGCCGCATCGCGAAGCTCGAGCTGGGCACCGAACTGGTGATCCATCCTTCCCCGCCCTGGAACTATCGCAATCGCGCCCGGCTTAAGGTTCAGATCACTCCGGAATTCGCGCTGGGATATTTCAAATTCAATTCCCACGAACTGATGCCCGTGCAAGAGTGCCCCATCAGTTCGCCGTCAATCAACCGGGCGATCGCAGCCATGTGGCAGTTAGGACGCGCGGGCCGAGTGCCATCCGTAATCCAGGAGATCGAGTTCTTCGCCAATGCCGATGACACGGAACTTCTGGCAGAGGTCTACTGCGCGGCGGAAATCGGCAACGCGAAAGAGGCATTCGCGGCGGGACTGAAGGATATTGTGGCTGAGGTTGTGGGTGTGGGTTTCTTCGAAGGCCGGCACTCAAGAGCGGAAGCCCACGCTGATCCGCGGCGGCTTGGCGCAAGCGGGGCTGAGAACCTTACTTACGCCACCAAACTCGCTTCCTACCGGGTGAGCGCCGGAGCATTTTTCCAGGGCAATCGCCATTTGACCGACGAACTGGTGAACATTGTCGGCGGGGCGTGCCCTGAGCAAAGCCGAAGGGACGCCGGCGTCACGGGGACCGCTCTCGATCTCTATGCCGGCGTGGGACTTTTCTCCTCAGTTCTAAATCGGGAATTTGAACGTGTGATTGCGGTTGAGTCGTCACCGACTTCTCATGCCGATCTGCTATACAATTCGCCCGCGAACGTGAAGGCGGTTCGAGCCACCACGGAGCAGTATCTGGAAAATGCGGTGGGGAAATTGCGCCCGGAGCTGGTAGTTGTAGATCCGCCACGCAGTGGCCTGGGAGAAAGGGTAATCCGCGGCCTGGTGAAGTTGAACCCGCCTCGTGTCACTTATGTGTCGTGCGATCCAGCCACGCTCTCCCGCGATCTCGGTCGCTTGCTCTCTTCTGGATACCGGGTGGAGGAGGCGCACCTGGTGGATTTATTTCCGCAGACCTACCACCTGGAGAGCGTGTTTCATCTGGCTCGTTAGTGGCAGAGGTGGCGTGGGGACAGCCGCGTGAATCCACCGGCCAACGCGGGCCCAATTGCACAACAGACTTCCGGCGGGCGACAGCCCTTGCTCTGGGCGGCCCTGGCCTTTGCCGCTGGAATTTCTACAGGTGTCCACGCCTGGCGGCCGGCAGTTTGGTGGCTAGTGGCATGGATGGTCCTGGCCGCATCGAGCGCATACTTGCTGCGTCGGAGGGGCAGTTCCGCTTTCGCCCTCGGACTCGGTGCTCTGTTCGTCCTGGGAGCGCTCATGGTGCAATTGCGCGGCCCGGCTAAGGCAGGCGATTCCGGCTTGCTCCGATTTGCCGACGGGACAGAAGTCGTCGTCACCGCCCACGTCACCAAAGAAGGAACTCTACAAGGGGACGGTCAGCCTGACGCCCACCAGAGGCTGGACGTTGAAACCGAGCAAATAAACGAGGGGAATCAAACATTCGAGGTCCATTCCGGTGTCCGTGTCAGCGCTTATGAACCTCAGCCGAATAGCGACGGACAAGTGCCCAGCGGCGCGGCCCCACGCTTGTTCCGCTACGGGGAACGTCTGAGATTTCCAGCCAAGATTTTCCCTCCACGCAACTTCCGCAATCCCGGCGCCTTCGACTACCGGGGGTATCTGATGGAAAACGGGATTGTAGCCCTGGCTTCCACCAAAGCCGCAAGGGTTGAGGTTCTTCCCGGTTTTGCCGGCGGCGGGATTGAACTCTGGCGCTCGCGAATCCATCACAGCATCATCGAGAGAGTCCACGCCTTGTGGCCAGCGCGCGAAGCCGCGCTGATGGACGCCATGGTGATTGGCGAAGACGCTTTCATCAACCGCTCGACCCGTACCGACTTCCAGCGCTCCGGCACATACCACGTGCTGGTGGTCTCGGGAATGAACGTGAGCATTCTCGCGCTGGTGACGTTTTGGTTCCTGCGGCGGTTGCGGGTGAGTGATCTGATTGCGGGGACGATCACTGTTTTTCTTATGGTGTCCTATGCCTTCCTTACAGCACTTGGGTCTCCCGTCTGGCGCGCCACGCTGATGCTGGGTCTGTATCTGGGAGCACGGTTACTCTATCGCGAGAAGGCGATGCTCAACGCCATCGGGGCTGCAGCTCTGGGGCTCATGATTGTGAATCCACAAGTCTTGTTCAGCGCCAGCTTCCAATTGACCTTTTTGTGCGTGTGGCTGGTCGCGGCCGTGGGAATCCCTATATTGGAGCGAACCACCCAGCCGTTTGCCCGCGGCTCCCGAAACGCGGAGTCAAACGCGTATGACCTGGCCCTTCCCGCCACCGTGGTGCAATTCCGTCTCGATCTACGGATGATTGCACACCGCCTGCAACGCTTCTTCGGCCGCCGCCTTCCCCTGCCGGCGCTTGCGGTAGCGTCACGACTGCTGCTGGGCGCTGGCGAGTTGCTGCTGATTTCCGTCATCATGCAACTCGGTCTTGCCCTTCCCATGGCTTACTACTTTCATCGTGCCACGGTTGTGGGTTTGCCTGCCAACATGCTGGTGGTGCCGCTGATGGAACTTCTGATGCCCGCCGCTGTAGCGGCAATGGCGCTGGGCTACGTTTCCACCGCCCTGGCAAAGATTCCTGTCCTGATCGCGGGTGCAGCCCTCGAAGGAATCGCGGGCACGGTGCGGTGGTTAGGTGGATTGCGTGCCGCCGATCTTCGCGTGCCCACGCCTGGGATCGCGCTCATTCTGTTGACCGCCTTGGCGATAGCCTCGGCCATGATCTTGGTGCGTCGGCGTCCATGGCTGGCTGGACTAGGGCTGGCCGCGTTGGCTGCCAGCGCGCTCTGGATTTGCGCCGTCCCGCCACATCCACATATTCGCCCCGCCGTACTGGAGATGACCGCCATTGATGTCGGCCAGGGCGATTCGATCCTGCTGGTGTCGCCCGGTGGCCGCACTCTGCTGGTGGACACCGGAGGTTTGCCGCATTGGGTACATTCGGACTTGGACATCGGCGAGGATGTGGTGTCGCCCTATCTGTGGTCGCGAGCCATCACCCGCCTGGATGCAGTAGCGATCACCCACGCGCATTCCGACCACATGGGCGGAGCCAGCGCGATTCTGGCCAACTTCCGGCCACGCGAGTTGTGGTTGGGCGATCCCTCGGACCCGGAGATGGAACCATTGCTGCGCCAGGCCAAGGAGCTGGGTGTGCGTGTGGTTCATCGCAAAACCGGTGACAGCTTCGCCTTTGGAGGAGCAGAGATCCGCGTCCTGGCACCGGACGCCGGGAGTCTCGCAAGGCGGCGCAACGATGAATCTCTGGTGATGAAACTGGTTTACGGAAATACGTCCGCTCTGCTGGAAGGGGATGCTGAAAGAAAGTCAGAGGAGCGCATCGCCGAAGAACAGCCGGAAGCGGATTTGCTGAAGGTTGCGCACCATGGCAGTGCAACTTCGACAATTCCGCAGTTGCTGGCCACCGTGCATCCCCGGTTTGCCCTGATTTCCGTGGGACAGCGCAACAGTTATGGCCATCCCCGAATGGAAGTTCTTACCCGGCTGGCAAAAGCTCACGTTCAGACGTACCGGACCGATCTCGACGGGGCAGTCACGTTTTACCTGGACGGCAAGACCGTCAGTCCTGCTCTTCAGGAAGCCCACTGATGTCTATTTCCGCGGTTTCATCGTTGCCGGGCGCCTGCCGGTATGCCTCGATTACGCGCCGGGCTTGGTCCGCGTCCTCTTCACGCACCAGGATGATCGTGCCGCCAACGCCGGGAAGAATATCTTGTTGGGCGTCCAGCGAAGTCACATCGGAATCGATCCCGGAAGACTCCAGCAGGCCATGCACGACCAAGGCTTCAGATTCCTGTTCCGTATCGAACACTCGCACCAGCTTCTCATTGGGGTTGGGGCGGACCGCGGGGCTGTTGTTCATAAGTTCTCCGATCGGAGGCGGACCGGCTGAGCTTCGGCCTACGATCTGATTGTAACTCCAGTTTCCGGGGTAACCGAAGTGCTACACCCCTGGAAGTTGCGTTCAGTTAGGAATGCCGACAGAATAGGGCAAACCGGTCGCTAAAGCAGGAGACTGAGAACCGAGAATAAGAACCGAAAACTGAACTCAACAACTGTAGAAAGCCGGGAAACCCAGCCCGGCTCGACGGGATGAGCGCAACGTCCCGCTTCTGCGGCACATCTAAATGGTAGCGCGTCGTAGCTTGCCCGGTAGCGTGAGTAGAGTGGTCGTGGGAGCCTGATGAGTGCACGGGAATTGCCTTCGAACCTGAGCGAGATGGAACAGGAAGCCAGAAACATCCGGCGGCTGCAGCTCATGATAAGTATGGTCATGTCGGTCATCAGCCAGGACGAAAATCTCACCGTAGAAGAAGCCTCGGAGCTGGTGGCCGGCGCCAAACGCGCGGCCCTGGCCATGTTTCCCGACAAAGAATTTACCTACGATATCCTCTACAAACCTCGGTTGCAGCGGTTGATGAACGAGCGGTTTCGGCTGCAGTAATAAGTAAATTCCGAGACTTGGCGGAATTGACCTCCCACACCCTCCCGACTAGACTCCCTTTTCGGAGGCAATCATGCGAACTTTCATCCTGGCTCTAGCAATCTTTGTATTCTGCACGTGGCCAGCCCTCGCGGATGAAACTCATCACCATGAAGACCTGAGTGTGGAGCAGCTTGGCACGGTACATTTTCCCGTCTCTTGCGCGGCGTCCGTACAGAAGCCGTTTGAACGCGGCGTCGCCCTGCTGCATTCGTTCTGGTACGAGGAAGCGGAAAAACAATTCGTGCAGGTCGCGAGTGACGACC
>WNEZ01028675.1_pt1 | contig 12208 bp, 8 predicted proteins | sample 5400521 | NCBI WGS metagenome assembly WNEZ01 (sample SAMN13153339, study PRJNA577476) | soil metagenome | isolation source: 120 cm saprolite under Douglas fir tree site 2 hole 1 replicate 1 | place: USA:California | collected 2015-04-18
CAAGATCTCATCTCGAAGGGATACCGGATTCGCCGCCAGCAGATGGAACCACTGGTCATCGCGGCTGGACGCTCTTCAGGGCAGCGCGTGTCAACGTCGCCCCGTGCGCGCGAGCTCCGCAGCCGCCAAGCCGCGTCGAGCGTCACTGTTGTCCGGATCGATCTTGAGGATGTCGCGCCACGACGCCTCCGCCTCCACCCAGCGTTGCTGCGTCGCGAGGAGCGCCGCCAGCGGTACGAGGGCGTCGCGGTAATCCGGACGCAGTCGTAGCGCGTCGCGGAGATGCCGCTCGGCGCGGTCGAACTCTCCGAACTGATGCAACGCGAGGAGCCCGAGGTTGAGGTGGATCTGCGGCTCGTCCGCAACGCGCAGCAGGGCCTGGTCGAACGCCGCCGCCGCCTCGTGGCGATTTCCCTCGCGCGCGCGCGCGATCGCGACGTCATTCCACGCGAACCCCTGGAGCCGACGGAGGACGGAAGGGTCCCCGCCGCCGGTCCGCTCGGCCTCCGCGAGGGCCGTGATCGCCGCTTCGGGCATCTTCAGGAGAAGCTTCTGGCGGCCGATGGCCTCGAGCATCGACGCACGCTCGCGCCCCTGAGCGCCCGTCAACGGGAGGCTGGAGCGGCCGGCGAGGCGGCGGAGCCGGCTCAGGATCTGAGGCGCGGACTCGCGGTAGAGGGTTTTCGGCGCCGAGAACTCCAGCAGCGGATAGGTGTCCGTGTGCAACGGCCATCCCACGCCGGCGAACTCCCGGACGCGTTCGGGATCCAGCATGAAGAACCCGAGGAGCGCCGGACCGTCGCGGATGCCGGTCTCCTGAAGGCTCCGCGTGATCCGAGCATCCGCCGATCGGGCCAGGAACCTCGGAGTGTCCACGGCGGGCGGTCGGGTCCAGCCGACCAGGAGGACATCGCCACCGGAGAACCACACCGTCAGGTCGGGGAACACCGTCTGGAATGTCCGCAGCGCCGCCGCGAAGTCGGCCTCGTCCATCCGATAGAACGGTAGCCACTGGCAGAAGAGGCCTCCGGGCGCGAGCCTCGCCCGGGTCAGGCGGTAGTGCTCGAGCGTGAACAGCGTGGCGTTGCCGGTCTGCCATGGGTTGGACGGCTCCGAGATGATCACGTCGTACTTCGTGGTGCCGGCCATGAGCCACGTGCGCGCGTCGAGGACGCGAAGGCGTGTTCGCCGGTCCTGCAGCGCCGCGCCATTGGGCTCCACGAAGAAGCGTGACGCCTCCACCACCTCGGAGGAGATCTCTACGGTATCGGCCCGGTCGATCGGATACAGGAGGGTCGTTCCGAGAGTAATGCCAGTCCCCAGGCCGACGACGAGGACGGATCGCGGCTCGGGATGGAGGAGTAGCGGGACGTGGGCGAGCAGGCGCTGCGTGAGGTTGTCAGGAGAATCACCGGCGTCGGTCTTGCCGTTGATGCGGAGGAAACGATACCGGCCCTCTATCACAGTGACGGTAGCGGTCATGCCTTCCCGGTGGAAGAGGACGCGCTGCGGGTCGAGCATCCGCTCGAACCCCCCGGCGCTGTACCGGTCGGCGTAGACGTACACGCCGCTGGCCATCACCTTCGCGCTCCACGGCGGCAGAGCGGAGACGACCGCCGCGAGAGCCACTGCGGGCAGCGGGAGCACCCAGCGCAGCCAGCCACCCGGTGACGTCGCTCTCACGAGCAGCAGGCACGCGGCCAGCGTGTTGAGGCAGGCGAGCACTACGAGGCTGCCGCGGAAGCCGAGCCATGGAATCAACGCGAAGCCGGTCGCCGCCGCTCCGACGATGGCGCCGTACGTGTTGGCCGCGTAGGCGTAGCCGACCGCGCCCTCCGCCCCGTGCTCCGCCCCGAGAATTCGCGCGACGAAGGGGAACGTCGCGCCCATGGCGGTCGTGGGAACGATCATCAGTCCGAAGGCCATGAGGAACTCGAGGGTGGTCAGCGCCCACCAGGTGCCCCCGGTCACCCGGAAGGCTTCGAGGAAGAGCCGGGGGAGCCGGTCGAACCAGGGCGCGCCGGCGAGAACGGTGGCGCCGATAATCACCTGGAGCGCGGCAGCGAGGACGACGGGGTGTTGTCCTCGTCCGGCGAGCCAGCCCCCCACTAGGCCGCCGAGCCCCAGACCTAGGAGGAACCCCGCAAGCATCACCGCAAAGGCGTACACCGAGCTGCCGAAGAGAAGGACAAGAAGTCGGGTCCAGACGACCTCGTACCCCAGCGCGGCGAGCCCCGAGCACCCGTAGGCGATGACCACGGTCCATTGCCAGGGCGTGTCGGGTGAAGCATGGGCGCTGTTGCGGACGCCGGGGATGGGCGGCCACCGCCGGGCCCACCGCAGGGCCGCGCCGCCAACCGCTGCGTTGAGCGCCGCGGCCGAGAGCCATCCTCCAGTGAGACCCACGTTGGGAATGAGGAAGAACGTCGCGAGATAGACGCCGGCCGCTGCGCCGAGCGCGTTGAGCCCGTACAGCGTGCCGGCCTCTCGTCCCAAGCGGGAGACATCGCTCACCAGGGCGCGCGTCAACAGCGGGAGCGAGGCGCCCATCAGCATGGTGGGCGGGAGCAGGAGTCCGGCGACGAGGATGACACGGACCAGGCCCAACGCTATCGGGGCCTCCGCGAGAAGCCGAAAGAGAGGGACGTGAACGAGGGTGAGGACCTCGAGGAGGAACGGGAACGCTACCGCATAGGCGGCGATCCCGAGCTCGATGAGACCGTACGCACGCAGCGGGTTGCCCCACCGACGAGCCCAGCGCCCGGCAGCGTGGCTGCCGAGGGCGAGGCCGAGCATGAACGCGGCGAGCACGCTGGTGATCGCGGCGCTGGTCGAGCCGAAGACGAGGGTGAGCTGGCGGGCCCAGATGACCTGGTAGATCAGGCCGCTCACGCCGGACAGCGCGAACAGAAGGAGGAGAAGCCTCCGCGACCGGGTATCTTCTATCAGCGTCTGCGCGACGGCGGTCATCCTCCGGCGGCGGCGTTTCGCGCGAGACATGGTCCGGGCGCGGCTCCTTGCTATGAGCCCGTTTCGCCAGCGGACAGCCGGGAGGTGGCGCTCACCGGGCGCACGCGAGCGAGGCGCCGCCGCCCTCGCCCGTGGCAGCCGTCATGACGGTTACTGATCTGCGCACAGCCTGGATGTCCTCCGATGTCTCCGAGCCCTCCATCATACTTACGTCGGTGTTCGCACTACGCCTTGAGGATTCTATCGCTGCCGCCCGTGTCAATGTGTTCGACTCGCACGAGCAGGAAGGGCCGACCCTCAAAACGGCATGAGACGCAGTCGGAAGACGCGGTCGATGAGCCAGAACAACCCCAGCAGCAGGATGGGCATCGAGCCCACCCGGACCAGCACACGCTGACGCCGCTCGACCGCGGCCTCGTCGGGTGCCCTGCGGAGCCAGACGAGGACGGGAAGCGCGATGAGCAGGATCGCAACCTGGCCCACCTCCACGCCGAGGTTGAACGCCACGACGGGCACCAGGACGCCCTGCAGGTCCTGCAGCCGCTCGCGCAGCACGCTGGAGAACCCCAGCCCGTGAACCAGGCCGAACCCGAAGGTGAGGATCCACCGGTGGCGGCCCAGCGTGATGAAGTAGTTCTCTGCGGCCACGTAAACGATCGACGCCGCGATCAGCGACTCCGTCACCTGCCCGGGAATGCGGATCACGTCCAGCGCCGCGAGCAGCAGCGTGAGGCTGTGGGCCACGGTGAACGACGTCACCACGCGCAGCATGTCGCCTAGCTTCCGCGCCGCCAGGAGCAACGCCAGGAGAAACGCGATGTGGTCATACCCGATGAAGATGTGGTGCATCCCCCAGAGGAGGAACTCCCCGACGGTGCCCCAGAGCCCCTGGTTGAAGCGCGACTGGGTGAGCTCGAGCTCGAACGGGCCGAACCGGGAGAAGGGCCTCTGGATCCCGCTCCACGACAGGGTGAGCGCTGCGTGGTGGTTGTTGGTGAGGGTCAAGAAGAGCGCCGCCGAGAGCTTCACCTGCTTCACCTCGGCCGTCGAGCGGAATCGGAACTGCTGTCGCGCGTAGGAGATGTACTGCTCTCCAGTCGCCACCGCTTTGTCGTAGACCGGCTGGAGCGCTCCGGGCTCTGCCTCCACGGAGTCGCCGTTGATCTCGACCTTGAGACACTCGAGCAGGTAGGCGACGATGTCGATTTTCGCGTCCTGGAGCTCGGCATCGCTGAGCTTGAACGGATTGGCGGGGAGCCGCACGACCTTTGCGAGGCCCTCGGTCGCCACATCCACCGTCCAGAGGACCTCGTGCTGCCTCACCTCTACGTTCGAGGCCGAGAAGCGCTCATCGTGGGCCCAGGCGGCGGTCCCGGTGAGGAGGACGAGGAGGAGGGCGGCGAGCGCGCGCGTCTACTTGTCCAGCCAGGCGGCCACGAGCCGCCCGCCATAGTCGGGCCCGATGTTCGGCCCGAAGTCCCTCACGTAGGGCATCCACGTCGCCACGGCGCTCACCGAGGGGCCAAACGTGAAGTAGACCTGCTGGGAGAAATAGCGCTGGATGTCGTAGACGATCTCCCGGCGCTTCCTCTCCTTGTCGGTGCGGCGCTGGAGCTTGATCATCTCGGTGAGCTTGGGGTCGTTGACGCCGGACCAGTTGAGGGGGTGGCCGGGCACATCCATCCAGTCGGGGCCGTACCCCGCCGTGGTCTCGACGGGGATCGCGATGCCGCCTTGGTGCCCGGCCTCGGCAAGCAGCTGCCGAGCGCCCGCCGGATCGGGCTCGTAGAGCTTCCGCCCCTCGGGGGGTAGCTTGTTGATGGGCACCGACCAGTCCTTGAGAGCGGCGGGGACGAGCGGGTTGGGTGCCCCCTTGCCCTTTGACAAGACATTGCGCTCGAGCATCTCGTGCCAGTTGTCGGCCATGGCGATGGCCCGGCGCACCCGCACATCCTTGAACGGATCCTGATCGAGCTTCATCGCCGCGAGGCCGCCGAAATCAACGAGCAACTCGCGAGTCTGCAGGTACCAGCCGATCGTTTTCTTGGCAACGCTGAGGTCGCTCCGGCGAACCGCCATGCCGTACTCCGGGCCGAAATCGTACTTCCCGGCCACGAAGGTCGCGAAGGCCGAGGCCGGGTCGGGGTCGACCGTCAGCTCCACCGCATCCACGTACGGCAAGCCGGACTGGAAGTAGTTCGGGTTGCGGACGAAGCTCATCTTGGTGGTCGGCTCGTAGCGCTCCAGCATCCAGGGACCCGTGCCGACCACCGACTCCCACTTCTTGAGGTCGCCGTGCTTCTCCACGCACTCCCTGGCGACGATCCACGTCGAGGTGGAGGCCAGGCGGTCGACGAACCACACATTGGGTTCCTTGAGCGTGAACTTCACCGTGTACTTGTCCGGTGCTTCCACTTTATCCACCATCTCGAGGATGGCCTGATTGCTGCCGCCCTTCGTGGCCAGCAAGCGCTCGTAGGTGTACTTGACGTCGTCGGCGGTGAGCTCGCGCCCGTTCACCGGGGGCTTGGGATGCCATCGTATGCCCTTGCGAAGCTTGAAGACGTAGACCGTTTCCCCCTGCGAGTCCCAGGAGTCAGCCAGGTCACCCTCGATGGGCTGTGTGCCGGGCGCCACGCTCGAGCCGTTCTGGACCTTCACCAGTCGGTTATACGCGAACGACAAGGGCACCATCGTCGAGTAGGCAGCCGTCTGATGGGGGTCGAAGTGAACGGGCGGCTGGTTAATGCGCACGCGGAACGTGCCTCCGCGCTTCACGGCAACGGGTTTGGATGGTGCGTCGCCGTTCGCAAGGCCTTCGTCGGGCCCGAGACCGAGGGTACTCGCGGCCGCCGCCGCGCCCCCAAGCTTGAGCAGGGTGCGGCGGGACAAGGGTGCGGTCACGCGTGACACCATCATTGTGTCCTCCCGGCGCCGTGTCGGTCATGACCGCTACGGCGAGCGTCGACCGATGTCGAGGGCGCGAACACGCGCGCGAAGATGCCTGCCAACATTGGCAAACTCTAGCATCAAAAGACTGCGAAGAGACTCGCGGAACGTTTCATAGTCCCTCGCCAGCGGGCCCTTCGCCCGGTTTCGATGTCCCCGGATGTCGCCACCCGCCGAGCGACGACGTGATCCGAGGTCTCCGGGTACGCGAGCGAAGGAACGAACCCGTTGACCCGCAGAAGAATTACAGGACCCTACCTGAAGAAATCCTGAAGGAAGTGACTTCTGGCCCCGAACCCAAGGGTGAGCCGATTGCCCGCTACACGACTCGAGAGTATCGTACGACTACTGGATGCGAATCCTGATCATCGACGACGATCGTAAGGCCGCGCGCCTGCTCGCCACGGGTCTGCGGGAAGAGCGCTTTATCGTGGACGTCGCTTACTCCGGCGAAGCAGGCGATGAGATGGCAAGCGTCAACGACTACGACGTGATCGTGTTGGATCGGCTCCTGCCGGACGGGGACGGAAGTGTCATTTGCCGGGATCTGCGGGAGCGGGGGATCTCGACGCTAATCCTCATGCTCACGGCTCGCGACTCACTCGAGGATCGGGTCACGGGACTCAACGCCGGCGCCGACGACTATCTCACCAAACCGTTTGGGTTCTCGGAACTCTTGGCCCGCATCCATGCCCTCTTGCGACGCTCGGACTTGACTCGATCCGTCGTCCTCAGGGTCGCCGATCTCACGCTCGACCCACTGAGCCATCGCGTGACGCGCGGTGGCGTGCCGATCAACCTGACACCGAAGGAGTACGCGATTCTCGAAGTTCTCATGCGTCACGCAGGTGAAGTGGTGAGTCGCGCCTCGCTCGCCGAACGAGTCTGGGAGGCGGAGCCTGAAACACTCACGAACCTGCTGGACGTACACGTGAGCCACCTGCGGAGGAAGATAGACGAGGAGCGTACACCGCAGCTCCTCCATACAGTTCGAGGAGGCGGCTACCTGGTGGGCCCCTCGGGCCCATGATCCAGCTCACTCTCAAGCGGAGAGTCTTCGTTCGGCACGTCGTGGCCGTCGGCCTCATCCTGGCGATGGCATCGCTCGGTGCCGATTGGGCGTTTTCTCGCATGGTGCTTGGCCAAGTCGACCAGGCGCTCCTGGATCTGGCCCTCGCGGAAGCCAATGCGACGACGGCCGACTTGAGCCACCCGCTCCACATCCATGAGATGTCCCCGGGCACGGCGCCGCCGTCCTTTCCTCGGCTCGACAAATTCATCCAGTTCGTGGACCTGGACAGCCGAGTCATCGCCCGCAGCGCGAACTTGGGCACCGCGCGTCTTCCGACGTCAGCGTCCCTCCTCGCGAAGTTACGCACCGGCGAGAAGGCCTTCGAAACCTTGAACGATTTCGGCGGCGAACCGGTTCGACTTATCTCGGTTCCCCTCCAGATCGGTGATCACGTGTATGCGATTCAGGTTGCAACATCTCTCGACGACGCCAACGCAACTCTGCGCTTGGCGCGAATCCTCTTTCTCGCGATGTCGACAGGCATCCTCGGCGCAGTCGTGCTGACGGGCGCCATGCTGGCGCGGACAGTACTGCGTCCGATTGATCGTATCGTCGCGCGCGCGAGGGTGATCGGGGAGTCGGCGCTCGCCGAGCGGCTCCCGCATCCGGGCACCCAGGATGAGATGGCTCGCCTGGTCGAGACGCTCAACGACATGCTTGCTCGAATCGAGCGGAGCTTCGAAGCTCAGCGTCGCTTCACCGCAGATGCCTCGCACGAGCTCCGGTCGCCACTGTCGCGCCTCCGCGCGGAGCTTGAGGTGACGTTGCGCCGGGCACGAGAACGTGCCGAGTACGAGGAAGCGCTGCGATCGTGCCTGAGCGAGGTCGAACGGCTCTCTCACCTGACCGATGAGCTACTCATGCTGGCTCGCCTGGACGCGGGTGGATCGTCCGGGGCACCGCGGTCAGTGGACTTGATATCGATCCTCCACGAGGCCGTGAAACTTCTGGGCCCTGAGGCGCTTCGCCGAAACGTGGCGCTCGTGACCGATATCCCGCCGGAACTGGCAGTGAACGTTGCCCCGGCCGCGGTGAGCCATGTCGTCGCGAACGTATTGGACAACGCGGTCAAATTCTCGCCTCTGGGCGGTGACGTCACGATCGGCGTCGCGATCGAGGGGAGCTCGGCTGTGGTCGCCGTGTCCAATAGTGGTCCAGGAATCCCCGAGGACGAGCTACCCCGGCTCTTCGAGAGGTTCTACCGGGGAAGTGCCGCCCGCCACATGGAGGCGCCCGGCGTCGGCCTGGGCTTGGCGATTTGCCGCGCACTCGTCGAAGGGCAGGGCGGGAGAATCTCCGTGAACAGCGCCATCGATAGCGGAGTAACCTTCACGATCCGGCTACCCCTAGCCTCCTGATCTCGCCAGCTTCGCGCCGCCACACGTGCTCAACGACGTGAAGACCGACTTTATAGCCTGCCGAACCAAACGGCTGCGGGTCCTGATGCTGCGTGATACCTATCTGCCGACGCGGCGAATAAAGCCGCCCCGGCTTCAACGTATCCAGCACGCGGTGTCACTTCGCCGGGGCAGTCGGGGCGTGCTTGGCTTTGATCGTCCTCGCGCGAGCCTCCATTCCTTCTGCCTCGGCCGTTCTGTTCGTCTTCCGCAGAACCGCGGCCAAGTGCTCCAGCACGGTGGCCACGTTCGGGTGCTCCGGCCCCAGCGCCTTCTCCAGGATGGCGAGCGCGCGCAGATACTGCGGCCCGGCCTCCGCATACTTGCCCTGCGCCTTGTAGAGCCCGGCCAAGCTGTCGAGGACCGTGGCCACATCGGGGTGCTCCCGCCCCAGCGCCTTTTCCAGGATGGCGAGCGCGCGCCGATACCGCGGCTCGGCCTGCGCGTACTTGCCCTGGGCGTCGTAGAGCTCTGCGAGATTGTTGAGGCTCTCAGCCACCGCCGGGTGCTCCGGTCCCAGCGCCTTCTCCCTGATCGTGAGCGCACGCCGATACAGGGGCTCGGCCTGCGCGTACTTGCCCTGGGCGTGGTAGAGCTCCGCGAGGTTGTTGAGGCTCGTGGCCACGTCCGGATGCTCTGGCCCCAGCGCCTTCTCCTGGATCGCAAGCGCGCGCCGCTGGAGCGGCTCGGCCTCCGCATACTTGCCCTGCGCGCCGTAGAGCAGCGCCAGGTTGTTGAGACTCGCCGCGACGTTCGGGTGCTCCGGCCCGACGGTCTTCTCCCCGATCGCGAGAGCGCGCTGATAGAGCGGTCCGGCCTGCGCGTACTTGCCCTGGGCGTGGTAGAGCCCCGCGAGGTTGTTGAGGCTCGCGGCCACGCCCGGGTGCTCCGGCCCCAGGACCTTCTCTCCGATCGCCAGCGCACGCCGGTACAGCGGCTCGGCCTCGGCGTACTTGCCCTGATCGCGGTACAGCCCAGCCAGGTTGTCGAGGCTCGCAGCGACGTCCGGGTGCTCCGGCCCCAGGATCTTCTCCTGGATCGCGAGCGCACGCTGGACGAGTGGAACTGCCTCCGAGAACTTTCCGGAGCTCCGGATCGCGGTGGCCTCCTGATTCAGGCGCCGGGCCTCCGCGAGCTCATCGTCGGCGCGAGATCCTTGGGCCAGCGCGATCGAGGGCGGCGTCGCCGCGAGGCCCACCGGCAGCACCCGCGCTACGTACACGACGAGTCCCACGAGAACGGCGCATGTGCGCCTGGAAAGAGACTGCGACGTCGCGGACGTCGTGACAGTCATCCCGGGTCTCGGGGGTTAGTCGGGACGAGCCAGCCCGAATGCGACGCCGAGCGGGATCGCCGTGGCGGCGTCGGCAAAGTTGTGAATGACCCTGCCGGTGCCCGCGATCAGCCGAGTCGCCACCGCTGCACGAGCGTCCGTAAGCCGCCGGGGATGAGAAACAACCCGGCCGTGGTCAGCATGGCCGGTCCGGTCGGCAGCGAGAAGACGAACGACAGATAGAAACCGACGAGGGCCGCCGAAACGCCGAACACGACGGACAGGAGAAACGCGTTCCTGAGGCGCTCCGTGAGCGTCAGCGCCGCGGACGCCGGGATCACCATGAACGCGAACACCGGCAGCGCTCCGACGGACATGATGGACACGGAGATCGTGAAGGCGATGGTCAGGAGCAGGATCCGGTTGAAGAGCCGCGTTCTCATGCCGCAGGCGGTGGCGGTCTCGGGATCGAGCGACGTGAAGATGAATTCCTTGTAGAGAAGTAGATGGATCAGCAGCACCGCGACGGCGGTGACCACCTGCACCCGGAGCTGGGCCACGGAGACGAAGACCGAATTGCCGAAGAGGATATCCTCGATGGCGTGCGCCTCAGCGCTCAGCACGTCGAGAATGAGCAACGTGAGCCCGGCGGGCAGGAGATAGCCGATGCCCAGGATGCTTTCTCTGGTGATCCTCTTCTCGCTCACCTGCCGGGCCAGGATGATCGCCGCCACACAGGCGAACACGACCGAAGTCAACCCCGGTCCGCTCAGGAACTGTGACTTCACGTCGCTCGCGTGATGTCCGAAGAATACCGCGACCAGGAAGGCGCAGGCCACCCCCAGGGAGGAGATCTGGGAGATTGCCGCGCTGACGAACACGATGCGCTTGAGGATCACGTAGACGCCCAGGAAAGCGCTCACGAGCGCCACGACCACGCCGGCCAGGATTCCGTTCTGGAGGATCGGCAGCGCGTCGAGGAAGGTCATCCCGTTCCGCTCGACGAGGAGGAGGTTGGACAAGACAGGTACCGATCTCACGAAGTCCACGGCTACGCCTTCTCCTTCGTGTCCGTCGACCCGTGCGCGAAGAGGAACCGCCGGCCCGCGAACGAGTGCACGTCGACACTCAGGTGATATATCTCCTCGAGGGTCTTGCTGTTCAGCAACTCGTCGGTCATCCCTGTTCTGAAGACGCCTTCGTCGCCGTGGATGAGCATCAACTGCTTCGCGTGGTTCGCGACGAGGTTCAACGAGTGGCTGATCATCAGCAGGGTCCGGCCGGAGCCGCGCTGCAGATCCGAGATCAATTCCATGATCCCGGTCTCCCCCGCGAGGTCCATCCCATCCGTGGGCTCGTCGAGCACGAGCACGTCCGGCTCCGGCACGAGTCCTCGGGCGATCAAGGTCCGCTGTTTCTGCCCCCCCGACAGCGAGCGAAAGGGCTTGCGCGCGAGATGGGCGATCCCCACCCGGTTCATGTAGTGGAGGGCGAGCTCTCGATCGGCCCGTGTCACTGGCCGGCACGGCCCGATGCGCGGGTAGCGTCCCATCACCACGACGTCCAGGGCGGGGAGCGGGAAGATGTCGTCGATCACCCCGCGCTGGGGGACGTATCCGAAGCTCAGACCCGGTCTGCGCTCGATCTTCCCCCGGAGCGCCGGGATGATCCCGAGGAGCGTTTTCAGGAGGGTCGTCTTGCCGGCGCCGTTGGGACCGACGACGCCCCACCAGTCGCCCTGCTCGATCGAGAGGTCGATGTCCGACAGGAGGGGGCGCCCGCCGTAGCCGATGGAGAGATCGTGCGCCGCGAGGAGCGGTGACATCAGCGGGGCGCCCTCTCGGCGCCCAGCGCCTGGCTCAGGTTCCGATAGAGCTGATCGAACAGGGCGAAGTAGTCGTCCACCCCGTCGGTATGGCTCACCGATGACGGCAGCGTCAGCACGGAGGCCCCGGTGGCGTGGGCGATCTCCTGGAGGAGGGCCGGATCCTGATACGTCTCGGCCACGATCAGCTTCACGCGATTCTGGCTCATCTTCGCGATCAGCGCGGCTTTCTCGTCCCGATCGGGCGGGTTGGACAGGTTCGTCACGCTGAGAACGAGAGGCTCGCTCGGCTCGACGTAGGCCACGATCTTCAGGCCGTGCCGCCGGGCCAGATAGGTCCAGCTCCGATGGTAGCTGACGATCTCGGTCCCCTCGAAGGGCTTCATCTGGGAGTCCCACTCGACCAGCTTCTCCCTCAGATGTGCGGCGAAGCGATCGTGGTTCTCCTGGAAGAAGGTTGCGTTCGATGGATCGAGCAGCGAGAGCCTGTCGAGGATGGCCTTTGCGATCGCGATCCCGTTCTCCGGGTCGAGCCAGTAGTGGTGGTTGTTCGCGTTCGCGACTTCCGGCGCCTTCGGGATGACGAGGGACTGCAGCGCGACGAGCGTCCTGACGAGGGGGGATGCCTTCAGCTCGGCGGGATCGTACGGGATCAGCGTCGCCCCGGTCGAGGCATCGAGGTAGCCCGGCTTGCCCTCCCGGATCCGGTTGTTCGTGCACTC
>WNEZ01015857.1_pt1 | contig 12206 bp, 8 predicted proteins | sample 5400521 | NCBI WGS metagenome assembly WNEZ01 (sample SAMN13153339, study PRJNA577476) | soil metagenome | isolation source: 120 cm saprolite under Douglas fir tree site 2 hole 1 replicate 1 | place: USA:California | collected 2015-04-18
GAGTTCGTAAAGCGCTGAGGGCTGACGACGCACACCATACTGGGTGATGGCCCATGGAAGGTTGCTGGGCAAGCCAAACGGATCTCCCCCCATAAGGTTGCCGAGTCGTCCGATGGCCTGAGCTAGAGGCAATGCGGGAGCAAAGATATCACCTGTAGAGTAATTGATGTGGTTCATGCGTTTGACTATCAGCACGCCTAGATAGCCGCCAAAGAAGGCTCCAGTCCATGCCTGGCCGCTGTACCACAAATAAGGAAGATCTTTGATGAACGTCGCGGGTCCCAGGAAAATAAACATACTGAGTTTGGCACCAATCACTCCACCGATTAAAGCGCCAAGGGCCACGCGCAAAATGACCTCGGTGGCGCGGTGCTGGCGTTTCGATTCGTAATAAGTCATGATACCGCCAACAATGAAAGCGCAGAGGAATAAGACTGAGTATGTAGAGATAGTGATGGGTCCCAGGTGTAGCCATGGATACATAAGCAAGCGTCCTTTCTTGCTCTCTAAAGCAACAATGCCCGGCCGAGGATACCCTGTCTATACTACGTTGTTATAAGCTGATCTATCACGTGAGTTTGTGGAGAGGCAAGAAAAGGTGGCCCATAACAATCCTCGAACAACTTTTAACATTTGAATAATGTGTTGTTAATACCCGCAAGCTATACTCTCAACAGAGAAATCCCTGAGCAAATGAAGTGAACTGGATACCTACATTGGTATATCCGGTAAAAGTGGATGCTATTACTAGCAGATTTTTTCAGCATCCTCACTCACATCTTCATCAAGTCACACTTACGTGACGGCAGTTGCCACCTCGACTGCGGTCGCGCCTCGTTCTATAACGACGCTTTGCTATTCGTGGAGGTAGGGCGCTCGTTCAAAGAGCGAGAGGTAGACTCCGAGCCTCTCGCTCAGTTGGTACAAAGATAGGACAATTGATGTGCTGGGCCGAGCATCCGCCTGGGATGCGCCTGCATCTCACCCATCAAAACCAGGTTGACTGGTAGATAAGAGGACGCAGTTATCTGAATATGCGCCTGTAGTGTTCAGCAACGAGTTCAGGGGGGAAGAAACGGAACAGCGTTACGATAGCAATGGCGAATGCCAGCCAATCGAAACCTGCATCGAGTGGAACACCAAGCACTGTACCTGCAAGAGGAAGGACTGTACTCATAATTGTTTCATTGAGCAGGTCCGGAAAGAGCAGGATGAAGAGCAAACCACCTATAGCGCCGAAAAAGAATGCTTTACGCCAGATAGATACGCGCCGATCAAGCATTAATGCTTTAATAAGTCTTCCCGTTTTGGCTATGTGCAAGAAGATTTCTATGCGTCTGGGGCGAGTGCGCTGCTGCCCGTTGTAATTCTGGGATACCCCTTGCAAAGACTCTTCTACTACTCGAGGATTGTAGTAATCATCTCTATTATGTCGCATTGAACTGTATGATTTCACAGATTGACTCCTTCCTAAAACACTATCTTATACGAAAGAAACAGCATATGAGTTTCAAATGGCAGGCGGATGAGAATGTATAATAGGCTATGCACACAATCTACACAGTAGGCCACTCAACACGCACTACCGAGCAGTTTTTAGCACTGCTCAAGGCACATGGCATCGAGGAACTTGTTGATGTGCGCACCATTCCGAGATCCAGGCACAACCCGCAGTTCGGTACGGAGGATCTTGCTGCTTCTTTACAACGGGCAGGAATTGCTTATACGCATCTTGGAAAGCTGGGAGGATTGCGACATGCCAGCAAAGACTCTGTTAATCTCGGCTGGCAAAATACTTCTTTTCGCGGCTTTGCGGACTACATGGCTACACCAGAATTTACATTGGGGCTGGATGAACTAAAAGCGCTTGCCGAGCAGAAGACGGTCGCAATCATGTGTGCGGAGGCTGTCCCGTGGCGCTGTCACCGTTCGCTTATCTCCGATGCATTAACGATCCGGGGCTGGCAAGTGCGGCACATCCAGAGCAGAAAAACGGCCAACCTTCATAAACTAACGCCGTTTCTCGAGGTGCAAGATGGGAAGATTACGTATCCTGCACCCGAAGAGTAAATATGAGAGGATTTCAGTCAAGAACAATCTCATTCTATAGGTCTATTCCTCTCGCGCTGCCTTGAAGCAAGTGCTACAAAGCCATACCAGGTGAGGCAATTTCTTGTAGCGATTACGAAACCAGGCAGCGCGCTCCTGTGTCCAGTAGGTGTATTCACCTTCAGCATCAAGACTCACCTGTATCATCGCCATCGATGAAAACTTGTGCCCGCACCGGTGACAAACATGTTGCATCGTTTGGTACCACTCGCTTTCTTATGTATGCGAAACTCAAAAAAGAAGGTTTGGAGATATGTTACATTATATCTCCAAATCTTGCTTGTTTTCCTGCTGGTCCAGAATCGCAGCCAGATCCTCACGATTACTGTTGTTCCTGAGTCCCTGGTACCATCGCTTGTGCTCCTATAGAAAAGACCCAATCTTATGTCCATGCCAATTGGCGCTCAGCAGGAAGGTTGGAGAGTAGTTTGTTGTGGGAGGGTCATCTGAATCTGTCGAGGTACCGTTTGCCGTAATGCCCATAAAGTTATGTATATTACTAAAAAAGGGTAGTGTTTGTATCATGCGTGTCAAGTGAGTGAGGTGAAAACAATGGGTCTTTTTGAGCCAACAAAAAAGCAGTTGGGTGAACGTGCTCAGGCGCACGTTATTGCGAAGTTCCTGGAAGTTGGGTACAACGTACTCGTTCCTTATGGGGACAGTTCTCGGTATGATCTGGTCATTGAAGATGCTGAAGGGCGGTTCTGGCGTGTGCAGGTCAAAACTGCCTGGATAGAGGGAGGCAATGAGGGATACATCAAGTTTGCAACTACCTCGATGCGCTCACGCTCAACTAACGGGCGGGTTGCATACAGTAGGGCAGGATACCAGGGGCAGGTAGATTATTTTGCAGTCTACAGCCACGAGTTACGGAAAGTGTATCTTCTGCCAGTAAACGAGGTGTCACAAACACGAATGCATTTGCGGCTTGCACCCTCGAAAAATAAGCAGGAGCGCGGAGTCCATTGGGCTGCTGACTATGAGATATAGTAGCGGCGACTGGAATCGAACCAGTGACACAGAGCTTATGAGTCTCTTGCTCTACCGACTGAGCTACGCCGCCAGGGAAGTAGCGGGAACAGGATTCGAACCTGCGACCTCCGGGTTATGAGCCCGACGAGCTAACCACTGCTCTATCCCGCGTCATTGTTGGATCTCTTGCCGACTTGTCGAAGATTGGTAGCGGGGGGAGGATTCGAACCTCCGACCTTTGGGTTATGAGCCCAACGAGCTAACCACTGCTCCACCCCGCGTCGGCCTATGTATCATACAACAGACTTTGCGACCTGTCAACTCTCGATGACTTCCGTTTGCCAGACGCGTACGGCCCCGTCTTCGGCACTATTTGCCAACAGGCCATTGGCCCCAAAGGCCACGCCGTATACCTCTATCCTGTGATTAATGGTTTGTAATTCGCGTCCCTGGTAGACATCCCACAACTTCAATGAGCCATCCTCGGAGCCTGAAACCAGCAAACGACCGTCGGCTGAGAAGTCGACGGTCCAGACAGCCCCATTGTGGCCTCTCAGCGTATGTACTAGCTGCCCAGACGTTGTATCCCACAGGCAAATCATGCCATCGGCCGAACAGGAGGCTAGCAAGTCTCCATCTGGCGACCAGGCTACGCCGTACACTATATCGCTGTAGCGAAAACGACGCAGTATTGTGCCATTACCGACATCCCATATACAAATCGTCTTATCAAAAGAGCAGGAGGCTAGCAGTTTGCTATCGTATGAAAAATCGACGCCAACAACTACGTTGTGATGCCCCTGCAATAGTTGCTGCGTTTCTCCCGTAGCCGGGTTCCAGATACGCACCGTTTCATCATTTGAGCAGGAGGCTAGCATGCGATTATCAAGAGAGAAAGCCACCGTCCATACTGCGCTGCTATGCCCTTCTAAGACCCGCAGAGCCTCTCCGCTGTGGGCATCCCATAGACGTACTGTCTTATCCTCTGAACAGGAAGCGATTCTTTTGCCATCGGGCGAGATATCTACGCCCATCACGGCCCCCTCATGTCCGGTTATTGTTTGAAGCAGTTCACCCGAGTCCGTTGACCACAGACGCACCGTCATATCTTCACCGCATGACGCAATGCGCTTACCATCGGGCGAGAAGACCACATCATCTGCATGACCGCGATGCCCGATCAGAATATGCAGTGGCGTGACTGCAACTCCAACCAGTTGCTTTCCTTTGCCCAATGATTGTGAAGCATAGGCCGTCTTCCACTCTGGCCATTCAATTAAGACGACCGAGCCATACTCATAACCGAACTTCTGCGGATACTGCGGCAAATCCCGACCTATGTGTTCATCAAAATAATCATAGAGCGTACCTAGCGTAATGCGCCCTGTACGAGGATTGGCAGCCGCTCCCTCTAAAGCATCAAGCAGGTGGACCATAAAGGTGCCGTGTCCTTGCTCCATTTGACTTTTCGATACCTCGCCCTGGCGACTAGAGGTTAAGATTACACGTCCTTTTGTTCTTGGCAAGTCAAGGAGGGATTCCCCAAACAGAAGTGAGGCATCCGGCTCGCTTTTGCGACGTCTCCATCCCGAGCCTGCATGCGAAATATCCAGCAGGGTCAGGATGTTTCCAGCTTTCGAATCATATAAATAGTGATCGACGAGGGTTGGAACGTGTAAACCGGTGGCCGGGCGATCCGCGTGTGTAGCTCGCAAGGCCAGGTAGCCATCCTGCGTCGCTGGATCAATCAACGCGTGCCCTGCAAAATAGAGCAATACCAGGTCATCCTGTTGAGCACGTACCAGGCAAAGTTCACGTAACTGGCTCTCAATTTCATCGCGTGAAGCTTCTTCACCTGCAAGATAGACAACATCTTCAGGGTGCCACCCTCCACGTTCAGGATCGACCAGTAGTTCAAACAGGGCCTGAGAATCTGCCTGGGCAAGTGGTAAGGGAATAAAATGGGTTGTATCATTGTAATTATTTATGCCGACTATGAGCGCATAACGATGTTTCACTTCGTACCTCTGTAGTGTATTTTGCTTGTACTGTCATTTGACCTGATTATACTACTTCAGGGCATCTCAATGGTAATAGAAGGAAGCGGGTCCTCTGCACTTCCTTACGGGGCTGTTAGCAGTCACTTGTGAAGATTGCTAAATGCAGCAACTTATGGTAGTCTAAAAACGTATAATAAACGTATCTATAGTATCGATGGTTTTGTATGTAGATACAGCAGCCCTTGCGGAAAACATCGAAAAAAAGATATTATCACATAAAAGAGATCATCACGTATTAGTAAACTTAAGGTTGGACGCTGTAGTAAGCGCCCGCTCAGATCAAGAAAGCAGGTCTGAATCTATGGATGCTCAGGCTATACATATGTACCAGCGCAACCCGAATGAGCAGGGGCCGAATAGTCCGCAGGTACCTAAAAATGGGAGCAATGGGAACAATGGTGGGCCGCCACGCTTCACCGGAACGGCGCTCATTGTTCGCTCATTGATTATCATTGGTGTGATCTTGTTGGGTTGGTACATATTTCAGTACTTTTTTACCCAAAATTCAAGCAGCAACACTGCCACTGTAATTGAAGTACCCTATAGCACTTTCTACCAGCAAGTCCAGGCAGGTCATGTCAAAGATGTAACCTTTCAGGGACCGGACGCCACTGGAGATTTTACACAGTCTGTAACTGTTACCGATCCCAGCAGCGGCACAACCAAGAGTGGAACCAGCTTCCACTTCACACAGTTGCCCAATGGCGATCCAAACCTTATCACGTTGTTAAACACTTACCATGTGAGTTATACGGCTAAGCCGCCTGCGGATAATACGTTAATCAACACTTTAATCAGCTTTTTACCCTGGGTCCTTCTCATTGGTGTCTTCTTCTTCATTGCTCGGCGTGCTACGCAAGGTCAGCAGAACATTTTCAGCTTCGGTAAGAGCAAAGCCAAGGTCATCTTAGAAGATAAACCGAGTACTACATTTGCTGATGTGGCAGGTGTCGATGAGTCAAAGGACGATCTCGTTGAAGTTGTTGAGTTTTTAAAGACACCTACGAAGTTCCAGAAATTGGGCGGCAAGATTCCGCGTGGCATACTACTGGTAGGCCCTCCTGGAACAGGTAAGACGCTGCTGGCCCGAGCTGTTTCAGGCGAAGCCGGCGTGCCTTTCTTCTCGATAAGTGGCTCTGAGTTTGTCGAAGTGCTGGTGGGCGTGGGAGCCAGTCGTGTGCGGGATCTTTTCGACCAGGCTAAGAAAGCAGCGCCGAGCATCATCTTCATCGACGAAATCGATGCTGTGGGTCGCCAGCGCGGCTCTAGCATCAATAGCAACGATGAGCGTGAGCAGACCCTGAACCAGTTGCTCGTTGAGATGGATGGTTTTGATGTTCGCCAGGCAGTAGTCGTCATTGCTGCCACAAACAGGCCGGATGGCCTGGATAAAGCGCTGTTGCGCCCAGGACGCTTCGACCGCCGTGTGACTGTCGAACGCCCCGACTGGAATGGCCGCCTGGCAATACTCAAGATTCACTCAAAGGGCGTACCTCTGGCCAGTGATGTAGACTTGATTACGATTGCTCGCGCCACTCCAGGCATGGTAGGCGCAGATCTTGCGAATCTCATAAATGAAGCAGCCTTGCTCGCCGCCCGCCGCAATCTGGATGCAGTCACCCAGTCCTGCTTCGATGAGGCACTGGATAAAATCCTTGTTAACAGAAAATGTTGATCCAGTCACTAAAGTAACCATTGTCCCGCGTGGACAGGCTCTGGGTGTGACACAATATTCGCCGCTGGATGATCGCTATAACTACTCGAAGGAATACCTGGAATCTCAACTGGTTACGGCTCTTGGTGGTCGCGCCGCCGAACAAGTGGCGATTGGACAAATCACGACTGGAGCAGAAAACGATCTACAACGTGTGACAGCCATCGCGCGACAGATGGTGGCTCGTTGGGGTATGAGCGAGCGACTCGGTACTATCTCGTATAGCGAGCGCGAAGACCCGTTCGCAGGTACTGCGCTGGCTACAGGCTCGCGTGAATACAGCGAAAAGACCGCCAGCATCATCGATGAGGAAGTCAATCGTATTGTGAAGTGGGCGTATGATCAGGCAGTCAAGCTACTTACGGATCACCGCGAAACGCTTGACCGCATTGCACGAGCACTGCGTTTGTACGAGACACTCGACGCCAAACAGTTACGCGCAATCATGGAAGAGACTGGCTCGATCAATTCCGCGCCAGCATCGTACCGTTAAAATAGACAACAAAGCAAGAAATCGCCTGGGAGCATGCTCCCAGGCGATTTCTTGCTTTGTTGTTTAGCACCTTTATCCTGTCGTTTGTTCGCCGGTAACCTGAGCGATGACCTCCTCGTCACTCACAGTGGTCTTGATGGTCGCCTGGCCGATAAAGAAGACCATTATACCCACGAGCAGCGAAATTACGCCGATACCTCCAATCCAAAGAATCCACTGCTGACCATTCAGCAAAGGCGTCCATGGGCCTGTAAAGGTTACATAGACAGCAAAACCGCTGGCAAAAAGACCGATCACGGAGCAGAGGTAGAACACCCAGTCAGGAGCAAGCCGGGCACGTGTAAAGGCGTCATAGTACTTGTAACGAATAATGATCACATCAACGAACAGGATCACCATCGAGACGCACCAGATCACCGTCACCGCAGCCTGGAGAATATCGTACACGACCGTTGAAAGATCGCTGGGTTTAAAACCTGTCTGCAGCGTGTAGGGCATGATAATGAATGCCAAAAGCGTGAAGATTCCTGAGATAATACTCTGAACCAGTACAGCCACCCAGGGTACATTGTTGGCATTCACCTTACTCATCCACATTGGCAAACGACGATCGAGGCCGGAAACGAAGATGAGCCGTCCGAACGAGTAATTGTAGACAACGGTAACAAAGATGAAAAAGCCAATAAAGATGATGTCGACAATCGCCCCAAGTATATTGCCGGCACTACCAAACCCATTCTGTACGGCTGCTGCTACCGCGGCTGGATTGCCCTGGACTATCACATTCGGGTTGCTAGAACTCACAGGCACGGCCATCATCACGCCAAACGTACCGATGAGGTAAGCCAGCATGACCACGACTGACCCCCAGAGGAGATAGCGCGTAATTGAGCGCATGTTATTGATCTCGACGCCCATGTTCAGCGGCACTTCGATACCTAGCAAAGCCAGCACCACCAGGCCGAAGAAGGTGAAGTTGGTCTTATTCAAGCTCCAGCTTTGCGCAGAAAAGTTAGATTGTGGTGCATGACCACCAACTAGCCAGAGCACACCAGCCAGGCCAATCAGCAGAATAGCGCCTCCGTACGCAACGAAGATAATGTTGACGAAGTTCTGTGTGACACGGAAGCGCAAGATGGACATAATGAACGAGAAAGCAATGACGACGATGATCACCAGGCCTTGCTGCCAGGCATCAGTGAGTAGGCTCACGTTGAACTGACCACCGAGGTGCTGAATGAAAGTGACGACAGCAACACCTGTAGCAATCATCACCAGGACGCCAGGCCACCAGGCACAGAAACCAGCGAAAAAGCCCAGGAATGTGCCAAAAGCCTTGTTGGTCCAGACGTAAATGGAGCCTTCTCCAGGGAACATTAAGCCGAGTTGCCCGGTAACAATGGCGCCCGGAATGAGGAAGGCGAGGAAACCCAGAATCCAGTAGACATAGGCGGCTGCACCCGCAACCGCTATAACGCTAGCATTCGTAATAAAGAGGACGATTGCGACGAAGATGGCGATCATGTCGAAGGTGTTCAGGACTTTGGGGAGGATGCCTCCCGCGATCCGCTCGGAGCGCAGGACTTCGCCGCCACCACTGTCAGTTGTTGTTGCCATTGAGCCAAACCTCCTAAAAAAGTTCTGTAGCAAATATGGCTACAGACACTTGAATCCATATTCACAAAACGACTAAAGAGAGAATACAGTTCTAAGTGGAAAAACTTACGAAGAGTGCTAGAAAGCCCTTGCTTCCAATCCAGGCAAGGAGAAAGGTCACCTCCTTTCTGCTTGAAAAGGCCCTATTACAAACCGACACTTTTACGATTGGTTACAATTCTGGTGAGGTACTTGTATGTAATGATAGATTGCTTGGTTTGATAAGTCAAGCTCTTGAATCTGACATCCACTCATAATTCTCTGTGCGGGCCTGCGGCCCGCGAGCAAAAATGGATGCGAGGGACACCCTCGCGCTCCCAGCAAGGGACTTCGTCCCATAGGCGCGAACTTAAGCGAGTTCTCTCCCCAAAATGGCTCCTGATCATGACAGCCCTGCTCGTTTCCCCAAGCCTGTCGCTGGCATCCCAAGCCAGCGGCACACTTGGCTGTAGAGATGGGGCCTCTTGCGATGCCCGATGCACAGAAACCGTTGCAAGCGGGGCAAACAGGCGCGATAGCGTGCTGCGGTATACCTGCCTCGAATCTGCTGGCAGAAGAGATCCACACTGACTTCTGTCAGCATCCACTCGACTCCGTGGAGCCTGCTGATCCTCACGCCAGCACGAGGCCGTTGTTCCCGCTTGCTCGACTGACTGCTCCGCTTCTGCCAGCTGCGTGCAGCTCATGGCATCAGCGATGGTTAGACGCACGGCGCTGCTTTCCTCTTCGAGCAAGGCCCACCCCAATAAGAGTGCCGTGAGGCTGGCTTGGGCCGTCGCCGCCGTCTTGCAGCGTAACTGCTGCAGGTGGAGCAGCTGCTTGATCCGTTTGAACAGCAGCTCGATGTGCCAACGCGCTTGATACAAGCGCAGCACCTGCTGGTCACTCCACTGCTCACTAGGCAAAGTGGTCACCAGCAGCACCCAGCCTGCCACATACAACGTGTCGGCCTGCACCTGCTGTTGTTTCCTGGTCGCCGTCCGCTTCTTGCGCCGTTGCGCCGCCTCCCGTTGCTGCTGGCTCAAGCGTAAGGCGACCCAGCGTAAGCCGATGCGGCTTCCCTTGTACGTGATCCAGACCGGACGACTCAGCACTCGGCCCGCCGGCGCATGGCGTCCTTTGAGCCACTTCACCACCGCAATGGCCCTGCCCTGCTCATCTTCCAGCGGCAGATTATGGGGCGTGAAGCGCACCAGCAGATCGGCCCCTTTGCTCAGCACAAAGGCAATGCGTGGGCGCAAGCCATTGGCCCGATCGGTGATCACCAGATCACCTGCTTGCAGCTCGAAGACCTCCAGATGTTCTCCCTCATGCCGATCGGTCACTTTGAGTTGCGTCAGCCGCCCTGCCAGCAGATCAAAGGCCGTGTGGACCCGCCAGATCATCCCCAGCGGACCGGGACAGCTGAAATGGGTGCCATCGATCAACAAGACGCGTCGCCAGCCGCCTCGCACCACCCAAGGCGAGACCGAGCTGGAAGTCGCCAGCACTTCTTGCAACAGCCACGTGAGCCAGCCACTGGCTCGTTGCAGGCGTTTGCGCCAGTCGTTGGCTGAGACATCGGCGACTCCCAGCAGCAGGCTCCAGATGCTCAAGTGCTGAAAAGAATGCACGGTGTACACATAGGCCAGCAGTCCCCGTAACAGATCGCTCGCCGAGCGGATCTGGCGGCTGCGCTCAAAGGCTTTGAGCACGCGGGCCTGCTGCTGCATGTTCTCGGGCAGACGGGTCACCACTTCTGTGGCCCACTCGTCAGCTAGAGTGGCAGTCGCTTGCATCGGCTCCTGTGATATCATATCCTGAGTTTTGCGTGGCATAGCCGTTCTCCTGGTAGCTCTCGTAGGTTTTTTTTGACTCTACCACGAGACGGCTTGCCACTTGCTTTTTCTCCCCCTTTTTTCCTATGGTTTTTCCCTTAAGTTCGCGCCTATGGGACAAAGTCCCCTGCACCCCTTATTTTACCCTTGCTTCGAGGGCTTCGAGTTGCTCTTTTTGCTTGCGGTTCTCCTCACGCACCTGGTCGAGGTCTTTGCGTAACTGCTTTAGTTGTTCATCGGTTTTGTCGCCAGTGCGCAGGGTATAGGCAGCAACACGCATTTCGCGCTGTGCAGACGAATCCAGTTCGTGACGGGCAACACGCTCTAGCACATTGATTGCTCGTTTCTCGCCAAGGGACATGAGTGCCAGTGCGGAGATAGTACGCACGGGGTCCCAGCTATCATGCTCGATGGCCTGACTGAGCGCGGTGACTGCACGTTGGCGTGCCTCCTCGCTGTAAAGGTAGCGATTCTGTCCCAGTGCCCACATGCCCCGGGCTGCGGACCGACGCATAGTCGGATGGTTCGCTTCGCTTCGCCCATCGACCGCGTGTGTGTCACCGAGATACGCGGCAATGTAATCGACCACGCGATCCTCCCCTGTTGCAGCCAGGCCACTGAAGATGCCGCGCTGCACATTGTTCATCCACGATGGGCGATCAATCAATTTCACAAGTTGATCGACACATCCAGCCGTCCGTGTCTTGCCCAGCGCTTGCGCAGCCGCAGACTCCACCAGGTAGCTAACATCGCCTTTCTCCAACAAGGCGCTGAGGGCCTGTGCTGAACGCTCAGCAAGCTCTGCCTGAGCTGGTGACTGGAACTTTCCTAACGTTTTGGCAATTTCCGCGCGCACCCGCGAGAACTCTGTCGGATCTAGCTCCTGGAGTCCTTGCAAGAGGGCATCCTGCGCTTTCCTGGTACCAACGACGCCTAATGCTGAGGCCGCAGCGTTCCGCACTCCCCAGAAAGCATCTGTGAGCAATGCATTTTTCACAGCTTCAATGCTCTCATCGTCACCTACCTCACCCAATACTTCTGCTGCCTCGATGCGTCCAAGCACATCAGGATCGTGAGCAAGCTGGTAGCGCATCATTTTGGCGGGACGCTCAAACTTAAGCGTTTTGAGCAGCCAGCCATTGGGATCGAAGCGCACCATAACAGGCTGGCGTTCCAGGGGCACGTAGAAAGTCTGCTCCACCTGCTCATCTTCACCCACCATGACTCGCATCTCTACCGCGCGTGTTTCTGCAGTGTTGTCATCTTTGGCGGCTTCATCAGAGGTCGGAATGGTAAAGGCCAGGTCAACAGGTGTGACAAAACAGGGGGTCAGGTCATTGATCTGCTGTGTTTGCTTGATCTTGACCTTCGCCATGTTGTGCTCG
>WNEZ01019299.1_pt1 | contig 12206 bp, 10 predicted proteins | sample 5400521 | NCBI WGS metagenome assembly WNEZ01 (sample SAMN13153339, study PRJNA577476) | soil metagenome | isolation source: 120 cm saprolite under Douglas fir tree site 2 hole 1 replicate 1 | place: USA:California | collected 2015-04-18
TCTCGTAAACGGACTAGTACGCTTTCCGGCACCCTCGGCCTGCCATCCGCAAATCGGTCTCCATGCCAATCGGGAGTGAATTGAATCCGCTGTTCGCCGGAGAATGTTCCCAACTGCGCTCTTGCAGTTGGGGCCCAAACCAGAAACATGATGGCAAATGACAGCACTGTGTCGCGCATTTTGCTCATGAGATCTCCCTACTCAGTTCTCAGGTTTCACAGTTACAGATGATCGTTGCGGAAAATATCACAAGCGCAGAAAGTCAACAATGTATTCCGGCGGTGATGGAGGCGCTGAAGAAATCAATCTTCAGTTTTTATCTTTCCACGCACCAGAAACTCTTCCGGGAAATCCGAAGCGTTACCTTTTGGAACATTAACTGTATGGGTGGTTGTGATTGTTCCTGCGGTCCTGATCACTCTGATCAGATTCGAGCGCTGCTCCCGAAGAGTTTCGATACTGATTCGTTCTGGGGAACGGATTGCATCATCGGACGGCAGAAATCCCACGCTTTGATTTCTGCCTAACGACTTTGCGAGATACAAGGCAGTGTCAGCTAATTCAATCACTTCCTCGGCGCAAATTGCTTCGTAGGCGGATTCACACCATGGGTAGGGCGACCATCCGATCGAACACGTCTTGCGGACCTTAACCCCACCCAGCAAATCGAACGGCGCTGAAGCCATGACGTCCAGAATGCGACTGCAAAAAACTGGCGTTCCTGAACGATCCGCGGCGCGGCTCATAATCAGGAATTCTTCTCCGCCCCAGCGGACCAGCAGGTCGGATTTGCGCATGACAGTGGAAAGACGCTGAGCAATTTTTCGTAACAGTTCGTCTCCAGCGGCATGCCCATAGTCGTCGTTAACCCTCTTAAAAAAATCGACATCAACCATAATAAACACCAGATCCCGCTGTTCATCCTTCTTGGAATCAGAATCCTGGTTGCGTTGGTAGCTCCGCAGGACCAAAGTGGCATCTGCGGCGAGAGTCTCTTCCAGATAACGGCGATTCCAGACTCCGGTAAGAGGATCGGTGAAGGAGACTTGCTGGAGTTCGAGGTTTTTTCGTTGCAGTTCCATGCTGTGCCACCGCAACGACTGTTCCTTGTTTACCAGGTCGTCCTTGAGTCGACACATTTCCTGCAAATTTTGATGTGACGCTGCCAACAGGTGAATTAGTTCCCGATCGAGCAGGTGCTGTTTCAGGAAGACCAGCAAGCCCATGACAAGCATAGCGCCCACGGTTAAGAGGAGCCGATAGGTGCGAACCCGTTGCGGAGTGTGTCCGTCGAACACTACCCAAGCGATCATGAGCGGAGTGGAAAAAACCGCCAGCATCGCCAGGCGCGCTGCCCATATACCGTGTGCTCCCGCCGCCGTTTCTGTAGCCAGGCTCTGCCGCAATAGGCGACGGCCGGTTAAGGCGAAATATGCAAACCAAGCCATGGCAACCACGAGCGGTAGATCATAGAGACTGCCCGTGTAGTAGAGATGCAAGTCAATCGCTGTGCTAGCGGCCAGGGAGCCAACAGCGTACAACAAGGCCGCTCCAAAACATTGAGCGTAGATCGCCCTCCAGGCGCCCGAACTGCGTCGCAGGAGGAATGCCAAAGCAAAAAGGAGGACCAAGTGCTCCGAAAGATATAAGAGATTGAAGTTGTGGCCATATGTGGTTTCACTGGGAGCGACATATTGCCAAGGAATAACCAGGAAAAGATATAGATATAGCCACCAGATCAGCAGCAATAAGAAATCCAGTGAACCAAAATGAGCCGACTGATTGCCTTGTTTTATGTGTGGCTGCACGGCAAGCGCACCCATCATAGGCACGATATGCAGGAACAAAATCACATCGCCCACGAATGGATTGGGGACGTCCTGACGCAGAAAAATTTCGAAGTAAGTCCACAAACCTTGCGCCCATAGCCACATTCCGCAAGCAAAGGCCATCAGGGCCCAGAACAGTCTCGCCTTGCTTTCCGCTTTTCGCGCGGTGGCGAAACTAAAAACAGTGCATAACAGCAGGAGAGCGCATTGGGTCAAGTCTCCCAGCGCCGTCAATTTGAAACTGCGCGCTAACAGCAAGGAGCCAAATACCTGAAGGCACACCAGCAGGACAATGGCGACAAGCCAATTCTTACCAGCTTCGATTGTACGGAGAGCCACCCCGTCATTGTAGGGGCGTCAAAGCTGAATGGACGCGTTACGGAGGTAATGAGCCTCTGTCCCATTCCGAACATCAGCGTCCATGGTCCCACGAGTCAATTTATTCCTGTGCTGCTCACGCTCTCGCAGCGTCGATCTCCGATTCTTCCCCTGATTACTTAGTACTTCATCGGACACAAGCTATCGTAATTTTTGTCGTGTGCTCGAGTTTGTCCGCCAGCAAAGATGTGAAGTCTCAAATTGAAGAACTCTGCTTCGCTAGCAGTCTCCGCGGCGGGACATCTCACGCCACTACAAAGCCATCTTAGGAACGTTACTTTGGATAAAGGCGGTGGTATGAGCAAAGCATTAGTTCGATCTTTGAGTTTCCTCTTAGTTCTCTTCAGTAGTTTAACTTTCATCTGGGCGCAGGAACCCGAAAGCAAGCAAAATCAGCCAGCCTCAGATAACACCAAAATTAACCAGCGTGATCGAAGTAAGTCTGAACCAACTGCGGATCAGCAGAAGGAAAACCGGTCGGATCGCGAGCTCGCCCGGCAGATTCGACGCGCGATCGTGAAAGACAAGTCTCTTTCGACGTACGCGCACAACATCAGGATCGTCGCAGAGGACGGAATGGTGACACTTAAGGGGCCCGTAAATACGCAAGAAGAAAAGCAAGCAATTGAAGCAAAAGCTGCGGAAATTGCGGGACAAGGCAAGATCACCAATGAAATCGAGGTGGGCAGCAAAGAGGCCCGCAAACCTTCCCCCAGTCACTACCGATAAGTACAACGATTACAAAACAAAAAGGAGCTCAAGTGGCAGGCAAAAATACAGCAGTGTTTGGAATTTATCGGGACCGCACCAGCGTAGAGAACGCGGTCGACGTCCTGCGTCAGGAAAACTTCCGCAACACCGATATTTCGGTTCTGTTTCCTGAAAATCAGGGAACGAAAGATTTTGCTCACGAAAAAAATACTAAGGCGCCTGAGGGAGCCGCGACGGGTGCAGGTTCGGGAGCTGTGATCGGCGGGACATTGGGATGGCTTACCGGCATCGGCGCGCTGGCGATTCCCGGCGTTGGGCCGTGCATTGCGGCGGGACCCATCGTGGCTGCTCTGGCAGGAGTGGGTGTCGGCGGCGCGATTGGTGGCATCGCTGGAGCCTTGATTGGATTCTGCTTTCCGTGCATTGCGACGACTCTAACTGGACCAAACGGGCAAAGGAAATCCTCGAACGCACTGGCGCTCAGGATGTGTCGTCAAGCGGCGAAGCTAATGCCGACTTCCAGAAGACTGACAAACCCATGCCGCGCGCAAGCTAAGACGAATCAGGGTTTCATGGCAGGCATCATCACCGGTTGTAAAAGAAAAAAAGGAGGCTTAGTAATGGACAACGAGAAACAGCAAGGCCAGCAGGGCCAGGGCCAAAACCGCCAGGGCGGCCAGCAAGACCAGCAACGGCAAGGTGGTCAGCAGGACCAGCAGCGTCGTCAGCCCGGCAGTGACGTGGATGACGAACAAGAGAACGAACGGAAGCGAGCCTAGAGAAAGAGCGGAACTTCCCGAACCCCCTCGCCGAAGAGGGGGTCCGGAAGTCTCGCGGAAGGTGATATATGAGCATTTTCACTATTCTCTTTATTGTGTTGCTTGTCGCTTGGCTACTGGGATGGGGTGTATTTCACGTGGCAACCGGTCTGATTCATATCCTGCTCATTGTCGCCGTCATCGCGCTCATTCTCCACTTTGTGCGCGGAGGCAGAGGTCCAGCTTAGCCATTCAAACCGAACTTCCCCTCAACCACGTTGCGCACGGATGCTGGCGCGCAGTTCTTGCACGATTTCGTTCGCAGCTTTGCGAGCAGCCTCGTGTTGGGTCACATCGAATGAAATAGCTCCGACGCGGGCGTGACCTCCTCCACCGTAGCGCTCACAGATCTTGGCCAGATTCACTAGACGTTCAGAGTTTGCCCACGGATTCGAGCCCACCGAAACTTTCACTCGAAAACTGCTTTTGCTCAGGCCCACGCTATAAACCGACTCCGGATGCAGATAGTAGGGAATAAATTTGTTGTAGCCTTCCAAGTCTTGATCGGTGACATCGAAGAAAAGTGTGGCATCTTTTGATTGCGTGCGGTCTTTCAGAATCGTAATGGAGCGTTGGTGACGCTCGAGCAAGGGAGCTAACAGCGGTGCGACAAACGGCTGTTCGAGGATCTTTGCCAGAGGCATGCTTGCCAGCAGTGGAATCAACCGGGGGACAAACGTGTGGTCCTGGGCCGACTCAATGACCATGGTCAGCTTCATAGCAGGCTCTTTCATCTCCACTGCAGTTTTGGCGTCGGGATACATGGCGCCGTCGATAATGTCGGTCCAACGGATAAGATCAGCCAGCGGCAACGGATTAAAACCGAAGCGCTGCTCCGTTATCATGGCAATGAAGCTGGTACAGGACTTGAAATCGGGATCGTAGAACTTGCGATTACTCTGATCCTGCTCAAAGTGCGCCGCGTCCTCCGGAGTCAGGAAAGCACTCTGATGATGATCGAACCACCAGGTGATTTTCGCTGAACTGGAATATTTGAAATCCACAATAGCGTTCTCATCCCCGTCAAAATGATCCTCGTTGAACAGGGCGCCGGCGCGGTGTAGCAGACCTGAAAAAACAAACTCAACGTCATTGCGGATGCGTTCCCGATAAAAACGCGAGAAGACGGCAGCGGACGATGCCCCGTCAAAGCATTTGTCATGATAGAAGACGCGGACCTTCAAAAGAGTCCTTTCCAAGCCTGGCGCATGGCGACAGTAATTGCTGCAACCCGACCACAACCGAAAGTAAATAGGAATGCCACTCCGGGGAGATTCTGTCAAGCAGACAAAACGGCCGTTCTCGCCACTAAGATAGCCGTTTCTAGGGATTAGCTAAATCGCGTCGGCTTGCTTCTCCGCCATATCGCCAATGACCGGCACTTTGAACGTCTGCCCCTGATTGGCTTTGAGCAGCAGAATGATCCAGAGAATGAACCCTCCGACCCACACGATTAGGTGCAGCGGCAGTGTTATCAAAACCAGGAAAGGGATGACCGACAGGATTGAAAGGGCGATCCCAATGGCGATCATGGCCACACAAAAAAAGATGCTTTGGAACGAGTGAAAGCGGATGAAGCGACTACGGTTGTAAGGCGCCGTCACTAGAAAAATGATGGCGGGGATTGGTGTGACATAGGCGAGCATCCCGGCGACGTTGTCCGTCAATCCTCCGGTACTGCTTTGGGAAGTTCCTGCGGAGGTGGCGGAGGCGCGACTGCTGCAAGCGGGACAAGTCGTTGCTCCATCGGCTATCTGGGTTCCGCAAACGCTGCAAAAGGCCATGGTTCCCCCTTCTTTTTACTCAAGTGACAAACAAGTCGCGGCGATTTCCGAGTTCCATATCGCGCGGAAGGTATCAGAATCATTGCAGCATAGCAATCGGAATCGCAACTTGACGGTTATGGCCTCGCTACACTTTGCTCGCTTGCCGTAACGCCAGCTCCCCAATAAAGGGCAATTTGAACAGTTCACCCTGAAGGGCCTTTACTAGAAGCAACAGCCAAAGGATCACGCATCCGAGAAAAATGATCACGGAAATCAGTAATAGAAGTAGATGGCCTAACCAAGGAATCAGAGACAAAATCAGAAATACCAGTTTCAGCGCGAGGCCGGCCGCAAGCCCTACTATAGTCATGAAGATGGATTGCAACGCGTGGAAGCGGATAAACCGATTGTTCTTAAATGGTTCCACCACTAGAAATATAATTGCGGGAATAAATGTGAAATAAGCCAGCGCGCCAGCGATGTTGTCACGGATTCCGCCGGTCGTCCCTAACACGGGTTGAGCTGTGTTCCGGCCACAACCAGGACAGAAAGCAGTGTTGTCTGGGATTTCAATCCCGCATTGCGGACAAAAAGGTTTCACACCACTCGCCGTGTGGCGTTTTTCTTACGACAGTCCTCGCAAACTCCATAAACCTGGAAGGTGTGGCGAGTGGTGAGGTAGTGATGTTTACGTCCGATTTCCTGCTCCAGGCGATCCACCTCGGGAGAGAAGAATTCCACCGAACTGCCGCACTCGGTACATACCATGTGGTGATGGCTCCGGCGATTGTACTGGTGCTCGTAGCGCGCGATGCCGTCATGAAACGCGACCTCGCTCGCCAATCCGCATTCGGCCAAGAGCTTGAGCGTGCGATACACAGTGGTAAAGCCGATTTTGGGATCCTTTTTCTTTACCAGTCGGTGCAGTTCGTCGGTGGAAAGATGTTCTCGAGTTTCCAGAAAGGTTCTCAGAATCGTATCGCGCTGTTCTGTATGCTTCAGTCCGACACGTTTCAGATGGCGATGCAAGATGGCTTGCGCCTCGCGGATCATTTCCCGTGAGATGGTGGGCTGATCGTCAATTCGTTTTTGCAACATGAGTTCTGCCGGTTTCAAGTGGCAGGATCAAAAAACGCTCGGCATGCGCTCCGGCCCTGATCCACTCCAAATTACCACCTGGAGCAGTCATCAGAATAATACTGGCCTTTGGGAATCGCGCCAACCATTTTGCCCAATACTCGGCTGAGCGGGGCGGACTCATGAAGAAAGGCTTGGTCAGCGCGTCGGCAATTTCGGCGTCGTCCAATAACACGGTGACGCTGACCGCACCCCCGATGGCCTCGTCAGTCCGCGGATCGATGATATGCGAATGGCGGGACTTACCGACGCTAACTGTCTTTTCATAAGTGCCGGAGGTAGCCAGTGATTCGCCATCATGGAGGTCAATCCAAGCGGCGGGGGATTCTCCGTCCCGAGGATCGCGGATGAACACGCGCCACCCTGTGGCCCCGGGCGCATTACCTATGGCGGTGATTGAACTTGCTCCCAGGCTCACCAGCCCGCTTTGGATGCTGTGCTCGCGAAGCACCTGTGCAGCTTTTCCTGCGGCATATCCCTTGGCGATGCCTCCGAGGTCAATTTCCATGTCGGGCGCGGCGAACTGAACCGTGTGCTCGACGGTGTCTAGCTTCACCTTCTCCCAGCCAACTTTGGCGCTGCGGCCACTACCCGAGCGCGATTCTGAGGCTTAGTCGGTGATGGCAGGAATCCCCAGGCGCGAACCAGCGGCCCGACCGTGGGGTCGAAAAGTCCTTGGGAGTCGCGGGCGACATCCAGGGCGATTTTTATCCGCTCGAACAACTCGGGGCTTAGCGTTACCGCTGGTCGAATACCGCCAACGTCAGGACGGCTGGCCGCGGAGTTCATACGCATCAATTCGGAGTTCGGATTCCAGTTCGATAGTACAGAGTCGATACGTTTAAGTTCATCGAAGGCCGCGTTGATGGCGATGTCAGTGTTGTCCTTGTCCTGGTCGGTCGGGTATGCGGTGATCTCGCACAGCGTACCCATTATGTAACGAATCTGAGTATGCCGCCGCCGTGCCGGAGTATCAGAACCCGATGAGAGCGCGGCAGTGAACAGCAAGCAAAAAAGCAGCTTCTTCCCTGCAAAACGCGGATGAAATAAGAATCTCGACTTTGACGAAAGCTTCATGGCTGTTTGTTGCCGGCAGGTTGCAAATAAAATGCTTGGACCAGCGAAAGCGCTTTCTTCACTCCGCGTGCTATGGCATGCGAGGACAGCGTCGCGCCGGGTATAGTTCACTATGTCGCGGTCTACCGTAATGGGATCGGCCAAGCTTTTTCCCCGGAACTGGCGCAGAAATCTCTGCTCTTTGACCTCCCATCCCCGAGTTTCGCGGTAGTCCATTACAGCCACGTCACGGATCTCTCCCTTGGGACTGACGCCCACGATGAAGGTGATGTACTCATGCTTTCCGATCTGGTTCATGATGACCGCATAACCATCGACACCCTCTTTGCCGTGCCCGATGAACATGCGGTATTCGGTTTCGGGGAAACGTAGGCCAGCCTTCTTTTGCAGGGCGTCACGTTGGGACGCAGCCAGAGTTCGGACCTGTGTCTCAACCGATTGCGATTTCGGAAAGACGATCTTCAACGCCTCCGGTTCGGTAAGCAGAGTTTCGGCAGAGCTGAAGAGGGGCAACGCCGCAAATAACCATCCAGTGAAAATGATTGTCTTCAGTTTTCGAAAACTCTTGCTATCCCTCTGGTGCATCGTCTCCCACCCCGCCGCTTCAAAATCCAAATGACATTCCCAGAATCAGTCCGTTGGTTGAGTCCTGCGATATCCTGGGGAAAATCAGTTGCGACCCATCCACTCGACGGTTGTGTTCATAGGCTGCCTGCATGGCAAATTGCGTCACCGGGCGATAGCTGATACCCGCGGTCACTCGTTCCTGTTGTAAGTTCTCTTGGGTAAACGAAATAAGCCTCACCGGTCCGAATCCGGAAACGTTGACATTATTAGTTACCCCATTGAGCCATACCCGCTCGTAACGCAAGATCGGAATGATTTGCGGATCTTCAAAACTCTCACCCAGGAATGAGTCCTTCAACCATCGGGGACGCGCATGGTATTTGAAGTCGGTCCAAAAGCCGTAGCGCCTGCGGGACAGATTCGCTAGCTCCATCTCAACGGTCGCCGAAGTCAGCCCGCCTGAGGAAGACGACCGGATAGTGCTATTTGCCGAATTAAATGCCGTTTCGGCAAAGCCAGTCAGGACGTTGTTCAAATTTCCCAAACTTGTGTAAACCGCTTCTGCTTCGGTTTCGAATCCCTTCCAGCGCCATTTATGATCGTAAGCCAGCGTGGTTAGCGATTCGCGGAAGCTTAGGAAAGACGGCGCATACTTCCCGTGATATCCGGAAATCGCGAATTCTCCGCGAAGAGTTGGACTGTAGGAGGCTCGCCAGGCGAACGCTGTGGCCGACTTGCTACCATCGAAAAAACCACTTGTGAGTTGCAACTCGCTATTCAGCACCAACTCGGCGGTGCCGGGAGAACCGGCCGTGCTGGTCAATTCGTGTTCCAGGTTGAAATCGAGAGCGGTGCCATTCAGTGCGTAGATCTGATAGTCCAGTTTACCGGTCTGGCCAACATTGAAACTGCCAGTAAAGCCAGCGCCCCAAGTCGCGCCAGGTTGTCCCCAAGCTTGTTCCAGGGCAAGTTCCCCGCCGTTGTTGCCTTCCAGCGTTTGCTTAAGGTTCAAGCTGCCGGGTACGCGACTGGATCGTTTCTCGGATCCAATTTCGAAAAGGCGCTCGAATTCAACTTCGGTGTAAACACGCAGGCGGGATGCAGGGCGGGCATCCCCTATGAGCACAAGACGGCGGAAGGTAAAACCGGCGGCAGAGCCTCCAGGGACGTTGTTTCCGCTAGCTACATCGTTCGTCTCAAAGCGCACGGAACCATATCCGCCGAGGCGAACCCGGTCTCCCAGATGTATCCCCTGGCCTTGATCCCCGCGCTGGGCGTAGTCCAGTCTGCGAGAGTCCGAAGCCCCGCTTGCGTCCTGACTTGATTGCATCCGAACCAATGCGGAATTCTCCGTCGACGCATTGACCTCGTTAGATTGTGGGGTTGACGATTGCGAACGTGAGCCTCGCAATTCCTGGAGCAACTCAGCCTGCGATCGTTTCAGCGCATCGATCTCTTGCTGTTGTTTTTCGATCAACGCTGACAGATGGGCGAGTTGCGCAATCAGATCGCCGGGAGTAGCGACCGACGTCTGTTGGCCCGCTAGCGGCAAGGTCAGCCCTAAAAGTGATAAGACCAGGCTGAGTGCGCAACGAAAGTAGGACATTAGTGCTTCCTCCTCCAGCTCATCTTGAAAATGAAATTGAATTTCATTTTCAATTCGCACTCACGCTAGGAGGGGCTGTGTTCCGATGTCAAGCCAGACAGGTCACATTTCTGTAATAGATTCAGCGGATGGCTGATTGTTTTGCCGTGCAGCAAACACTAGAATCGAACGTCCGTCATGGCCACTCCGGCAATTCGTGAAATTCGCCGCCGCTCACATTTTCCGTGGTGGCGGCTGATTACATGTTTGTTGGTTGCCGGGGTGTTCGCAGCTTTGGGTGCGATCGCCTGGGCGTACTTTCTGGCACACTCTGCCCTGCCCCAACTCGATGGCGCAGTGCAGGTGCGTGGACTATCAACGCAGGTAAGAGTCACGCGAGATGCACAAGGAGTTCCCACCATTGAAGCGTCAACTCTGCAAGATCTATTTTTCGCCCAAGGTTATGTAACGGCCCAGGATCGGCTGTGGCAAATGGATATCATGCGGCGCTTCGCCGCGGGCGAACTCGCAGAAATCCTGGGCGACGACCTTCTCAAGCATGACCGGGAACAACGGATTCTGGGCTTGAGGATTGCGTCACAAAAAGCGCTTGAAATCACGTCGGAGGCAGAGCGGTCCCGACTCTCGGCGTACGCCCTTGGTGTGAATGCCTATATCGAATCACATCGTGATAAGTTGCCGCTGGAATTTCGCGTCCTGCATTACTCGCCGCGCTTATGGACTCCGGAGGATTCCACCCTCATCGCGGCGCAAATGGTGAAGGATCTTAATCATGGTCCTTACCGGCAGGCACTGACGCGCGAGAAAATTCTGGCCAAGCTAGGCCCGGAACTGACCGCAGACCTGTATGTGAATTCTTCCGTACGCGATCATCCGCCAACGATGTCCAGTCCTCACCTCCCGAAAAACGAGGACGGGAAAATAACTGCTGAAGCGGCGGATTCGTCATCAGGGGAAAAACCGATATCCGCGATTTTCGAATTTTCATCCATCGCGCGTTTGGATATGGGCCAACCGTCGGCGGTCGGCTCCAACAATTGGGTAATCTCTGGAGCACACACGGTTTCGGGCAAGCCGCTGCTATCGAATGACATGCATCTCGGACATCAGATGCCTAATCTTTGGTACGAAGCTCATCTGCACTGCGGCACTTTCGATGCAGCAGGCGTGACCTTGCCCGGTGTGCCGTACGTCATCGTCGGGCACAATCAGCGTATTGCATGGGGGTTTACCAATGTCGGCCCAACCGTGGAAGACGTGTACGTGGAGACTCTCAACCAGAATGGACAATACCTCACGCCCGAGGGCTGGATGGAACCTCATCGTCGCCGCGAAGTGATTCACCGCAAAGGTCAACCAGATGTGACAACCGATGTTGTCTTGACGCGGCATGGCCCCATCATCAGCAAACTCGTGCCCGGAGAAACTCGCCAGGTGGCGCTTCGTTGGACGTTGTACGAAGGCACTCGAAATCCATTTTTTGAAGTGAATTCAGCACAGAATTGGGATGAATTCCGGCGCGCATTTTCCAAATTCGACGCACCCGGCCAAAATGTGGTGTACGCAGATGCAGATGGAAATATTGGCTATCAAGCCACCGGAAAAATTCCTATCCGCGCTACCGGCGATGGCAGCCTGCCGGAGAACGGCAGTGACAATCTGCACGAGTGGACTGGCTACATGCCGTTTGAAAAGCTGCCTAGTGTCTTCAATCTTGCTTCCGGCATTATTGCGACGGCCAACAGCCAGATCACCCCCGATGGATACCCTTACTCAATCAGCACAGGCTGGGAGGCGCCCTGGCGGTCAGCGCGTATCTACAGTGTTCTGGAATCGGGCAAGAAGTTTTCCGTAGCCGACATGCTAGCCCTTCAAACCGATATCTATTCGGAATGGGAACACTATTCGGCGGTACGCTTTGTGGACAGCGTGGATCATGCCAAAAATCCATCTCCGCGCGTCCGGCAGGCGGCGGATATCCTTCGACGCTGGGATGGACGCATGAGTGCGGATTCATCGGCGCCAACCATCGCAGCCCTCGCTCGGGCGCAACTCACTCGCCTGTTGCTGGAACCCAAGCTGGGCAATGCTCCGAAGGACCCTCATCAGCTCGACGCAACATTAAGCTGGAAGACCTATAGCTGGCCCATGCAATCCGTGTGGTTGGAGAATGTAATTCGGCAGCGTCCTGCGCGTTGGCTTCCAGAAGGCTGCGCGAATTACGATGAGCTTCTCACCGCTGCAGTGGAAGCTGCCCTTAGCGATTCAGATGGAGGACGGGAGCTGAAGTCATGGAAGTGGGGAGAATTCCATCCGG
>WNEZ01004447.1_pt1 | contig 12205 bp, 11 predicted proteins | sample 5400521 | NCBI WGS metagenome assembly WNEZ01 (sample SAMN13153339, study PRJNA577476) | soil metagenome | isolation source: 120 cm saprolite under Douglas fir tree site 2 hole 1 replicate 1 | place: USA:California | collected 2015-04-18
GCCTGTTGCGCGATGACGGGCGTTCCTTCGAGGGGTTCTGGCTGCACGGCGCCCGTTGCGCGCCGGTCGCGGCCAGCGCGCACCTGCTCGGGCAACCCGATTCGTCGTCCGTGGACGCGTCGATACCGTTCAGTTGTGACGAGCCTACACCGCCTGCGGCGCCCGGCAAGGGGATGCCCCTTCCACGCTCTCGCATTGCAGCGGTGCGAGCCTTCCTCTTCGACCGTACGTTCTCCGAGAACGTGGTGGGCCACGGCGGCGAGCTCTGGAACATCGGGCCAGTCGGCACCTTCGTCGTCGTCGAGGTGCGAGGCCGGGGCGGCTCAGGCGCGACCGGTCGCAAGCTGCAGCTAATTGCTTCCGAGAACAGCAAGGTCGTTCTCGACAGGACGGTCCCCGTGGGTGAACTGGGTCTTGAAGGACGATACTTCGGAGGATTCTGGGTTTACGCGGGCGGCTGCGTGACCCTCGACTTGAGAGCGCGACTCACCGGACAGACGGACTCAGCGGCGGTTCGCCAGGCGGTCCCGTTCGCGTGCGGCGAATAGACCGCCCTGTCTTAGAGTAAGCCCTGGCCCGCCACCGCCGCGCCCATGGAGTGGTACCCCTTGTCCACGTAGATCGTCGTGCCCGTGATCCCGCTGCCGAGAGGGCTCGCGAGGAACGCAGCGGTCGTGCCGACCTCCCGGGCGGTCAGAGGCTCGGTGAGTGGTGCGTTGGCGGCATAGTACTCGACCATCCGCTCGATCTTCCCGATGGCGCTGGCGGCGCGTGACGCGAGCGGTCCCGCCGAGATGGTGTTCACCCGCAGGCCGTACTTGCGACCGGCCTCGAACGCCAGGGTCCGCGTGTCGCTCTCGAGCGCCGCCTTCGCGGAGGACATACCGCCCCCATAGCCCGGCACCACGCGCTCGCTCGCCATGTACGTCAGCGACAGGAACGAGCCACCGGGACGCGTCAGCGGTCCCAGCCGCGCCACGAGCGAGACGAGGGAATAGGCGCTCGCGCTCACTGCCGCGAGGTAGCCCGCCCGGCTCGTGTCGAGCAAGGGCTTCTTGACCTCGGGACCATTGGCGAGCGAGTGGACGACGATGTCGAGCGGCCGGTCGCCGAAGTCCTGCACCAGCCGCGCTGCGAGTCCGGCGATCGAGAAATCGCCCACGTCCTTGTAGCGTTTGTTGGTGCGGATCTCCTCCGGAGCCTCCGCCAGCGTGTCGAACGCGGCATCGAGGGGATAGATCTTCTCGAACTGGAGCAGCGAGCCGTCCGGCATGCGGCGCGATTCGTCGATCTTGCCACGCTCGAGCAGGTTCAAGAAGATGTTCAGGGCCGGAGGCCAGGTGCCGGCGCACACCGTCGCACCCGCCTCGGCCAGCGCCTTGGCGATCGCGAAGCCGTAGCCCGCATCGTCGGCCACCCCCGCCACCAATGCTCGTTTGCCTTTCAGATCAATGCTCAGCATTTCCCCCCCCCAAGAACTCGGAACTCGGAAGCCGGAACGCGGAACAGTCGGGCGCGTTTCGTTCCGCGTTCCGCGTTCCCACTTCCGCGTTAAAGGAAAAACCGCGCCGCCACCGGAATCAGCTGCGGGTGCCGCACGAGTGCATGCGCGAAGATCCGACCCAGCGTCCGCTTCTCCGGCGGGATCGTGTTCGCGGTACGCGCAAGGGAGTTGAAAAACTGGTCATCCAGCTCCTCGAGCGCCCGCTTGAGCCGATAATACTTGAGGTGATCGTCCCCCAGCAGCTCCATCCACTCGGCGTGATACGCCGATAACCGGCTCGCACTGGTGTCCCCGGCCCGGATGGCCGCCGCCGCGACGCCGCCGGCGAGTCGCCCGGCCTTCATCGCGTTCACGATGCCGCCGCCGGACAGCGGATTGATCATGTGAGCCGCGTCGCCCGCCACCAAGACGCCGTCGGCGTAGGTCTGTCGGATGGTCGTGTGGGCAATGACGCCACCCACCGTGCAGGCCGTCTTGGCGCCCCGCGGATAGCGACGGGCGATCCAGGCGTCGAGGTATTGTCGGGCGTTGCGGGCGTCGGCCTTCAAGGCGACGAGGCCGAGGCCCACGTTCGCCACGCCCGGGCTCTTGGGGAAGACCCAGGCGTATCCGCCCGGTGCGATGTCGACGCCGAATTGCAGGTAGATGGCGTCGGGATCGAAGTCGATCCCCTCGACGACGTACTGCGCGCACGACTCCATGTCGCGGGCGGGGACCCGGGTTTCGAGGCCGGCCCAGCGACCGACCATCGCTTCGACCCCGTCCGTCCCGATCACGACGCGCGCCCGGCAGGTCTCGTCGCCCCCGGCGCCGCGCAGCCGGACCCGCCAGCGGCCGTCCGGCTCACACGTCATGCCGGCTGCCTCGGTGCTCACGCGGAGCTCGGCCCCGAGCCCCACGGCGCGCTCGGCGAGATGGGCGTCGAACCGGGAACGATCGAGAATCCAGCCGACGTCGCGCTCGGCGACCTTTACCTCCGTGTCGTCGGGTGCGACGAACACGACCCGCGTGATCTTGCGAGCCGCCCAGGGAGCGCCGTCGGGGTCGGCGAATTCACGCAGGCCTGCGTTCCCGACGCCTTCGGCGCAGCGCACCGGCGTGCCCACTTGGGCGTCGCGCTCGAGCAACACGACGTCGAGCTCGGGTGCGGCGCGCTTCGCCTCCCACGCCGCCACCGCGCCCGCCGGCCCCGCACCAATGACCAGCACATCGGTGTCGTGCATCACGCGGGAACCATGGTAAGCGCGCCGACGGGGCAGGGGGCGATGCATTTGCGGCAGCCCGTGCAGGTGCTGCGATCGACGACCAGGTCGGTGAGCTCGAGATGAATCGCTTCCGGCGGGCACAGCGGGAGGCACAGACCGCACCGGTCGCACACCTGGAGATCCACTACGGCAATCTCGGGGAAGGCCGGCGCGGGTCGCATGCGCGAACGCTAGCCGCCACCATCAGGGGCGTCAAGCATCAGCCTTGCTTGGAGTTACGCTTTTCATTAGCTTGATGCGCTCGCACGCGCCCCCCTAACGACTTTCACTCGACGACCTCGTGCCCCTACGCTGGCCGAAATGGACGCTCGGTGCTTGGAGTCCGGCGAATGAGATCGCCGTGGATCTGGGCACAGCCAACACGCTGATCTACGTGAAGGGCGAGGGCATCGTGCTCAACGAGCCCTCCGTCGTCGCGATCGAAAAGGCGACCGGGAAGATCAAAGGCATCGGGCTCGAGGCGAAGCGGATGCTGGGGCGGACCCCGGACGGCATCCTGGCCGTGCGCCCGCTCAAGGACGGCGTGATCGCCGACTTCGACGTCACCGAGAAGATGCTCCGCTTCTTTTTGAAGACCATCATCGACCGCCATCTGTTTCGCGTGAAGCCCAAGGTGATCGTGTGCGTGCCATCGGGCATCACCGAGGTAGAAAAGCGTGCCGTGCGGGACTCGGCGCAGTCGGCCGGAGCGAAAGAGGTCTACATGGTCGCCGAGCCGATGGCGGCGGCGATCGGCGTGGGGCTGCCCGTCGAGACGCCCACGGGCAACATGGTGATCGACATCGGCGGCGGCACGACCGAGATCGCGGTGATCGCCCTTTCCGGGATCGTATCGGATACGTCGATCCGCACCGGCGGTGACGAGCTGGACCAGGCGATCGTACAGTTCATGCGCAAGAACTACAACCTCCTGATCGGCGAGCCCACGGCCGAGCAGATCAAGATCCAGATCGGGTCGGCCGCACCCGTCGGGGAAGAGCGGGAGATGGAAGTGAAAGGCCGCGACCTCGTCTCGGGGATTCCGAAGATCGTGCGGGTGCACTCGAGCGAGATCCGGGAGGCCGTGCAGGAGCCGATCCAGCAGATCGTCGACGCGGTGCGGCGGGCGCTCGAGATCACGCCCCCCGAGCTGGCGTCGGACATCGTGGATCGCGGCATCGTCATGACCGGCGGGGGCGCGCTGATCCGCGGCCTCGACGTGCTGCTGCAGCAGGAGACGGGCCTGCCGATCCACCTCGACGAGGACCCGATGACCTGCGTCGTGCGGGGGACGGGGCGGATCCTCGACGATCCGGAGAAATACCGCAACGTCCTGACGACCTAGGGCGATGGCGCTCGGAGCAGACCGCTACGCCTCGCGAGGCGACACCTTCGCGTTCCTCGTCTGCGTCTTGCTTTCCGTCGCCGCTATGAGTTTGCCCGAGCGCATTCGCGATCCCCTCGCGCGCGGCCTGCGGCAGACCGTGCTCGCGCCGTTCCTGACGCTGCAGCAGCAAACCGAGCTCCTTTCCGCCTCGCTCGCCCGCTACGACGCGGTGGTGGCCCAGCGCGACTCCGCCGCCCTGGCCGCGACCTTCCTCCCCGAGCTGCGGGGCGAGAACGCCCGGCTCCGCGGCTTGCTCGGTCTGGGCACACGACTCTCCAGCGGTTACGTGCCTGCCGAAGTGCTGCATGAGCCCGAGCCTTCGAGTGCCCTCACCTTCATCGTGTCCGCCGGGAAGAAACAGGGAGTGAAGCCCTTGTCCGCGGTTGTGAGCCCGGAAGGGCTCGTAGGGATTGTGAGCTCGGTGGACGCGAAGACCAGCGTGGTCGTGAGCTGGGCGCATCCCGAATTCCGCGCCAGCGCGATGGCGGCGGATGGAAGCGTCTACGGTATCGTCGCGCCCCACGGCAGCGAAGGGCCGCGTATCTGGCTGCTCGAGCTGCAGGGCGTGGCCTACCGGCAGCTCGTGCCCACCGGCACGATGATCCTCACGTCGGGTCTCGGAGGCGTGCTGCCGCGCGGCGTTCCGATCGGCACCGTGCTGGGCGTCGCGGGGGAAGCGGAGGGGTGGGAGCGCGCCTACCTGATCCGGCCCGCCGTCCACCCCGCCGCGGTCACGCACGTGATGATTCTCACCGGACCACCGGTCCGCGGGGACCTGCGCGCCCTGTTCGAATCGAGCGGAGAGACGCCGTGAGGCGCAGCGACAAGTACCGCTTCTACGTGATTCTCGCGGCGCTCGTGGTGCTGCAGTTCTCTGTCCGGGGACGGCTGGGGGGCGACCGCGTGGCGCCCGATTTCCTGCTGCTGGCGCTGCTCATTTACACCATCCGGGCGCGGCCGGGCCCGAGCGCCGCGGCGGGCTTCCTGGTCGGCCTACTGCGCGACGCGCTCACGCCGGCGTCGTTCGGCGCAGGAGCGCTCGCGCACACGCTCGTGGGGTACCTTTCCTCGTGGAGCAAGGCGGTGTTCTTCGCGGAGAACCTGTTCGTGAACGGCTGCCTGTTCTTCGCCGGCACCTGGTGCCGTAACCTTGCCGTGGCGCTCGCATCGGGGAAGCTCAAGGGAGGGCTCTTGGGCTGGGAGCTGCTCGTGTGGTCCCCGATCCAGAGCCTGACGACAGCCGTGGCGGGCGTCCTCGTGCTGTGGCTGTTCGGGCGACACCTCGCGATCCGGCTGAGCGACGCATGAGCGCCTTCCACCCGCACCTGCTCGAGCGGCGGCTCCGCCTGACGCGGACCGTGGTGTTGGGAGCGTGGGCCGCCCTCGTGTTGGTGTTCTTTCGTACGCAGATCCTGGACCACTCGAAATACCAGCTGCAGTCGGAGACGAACCGGCTGCGACCCATCCCGCTGCCCGCCCCGCGCGGCATTATCACCGATCGCAACGGTAAAATCCTCGCGGAGAATCTGACCGGCTACACCGTGTCGCTCCTTCCGGCGGCGGACGAAGACTCGCTGCGGGCCACCCTGCGGCGCATCGCGTCGATCGTCAAGCTCGACAACACCGCCATCGAGCGGTTGCTGATCCGGTACCGCCGGACACCCTACTTGCCGATCACCGTTCTCCCGAACGCGACCTTCGACGTGGTCTCAGCGCTCGAGGAGCGGCGACTGATCTTCCCGGGCCTGCTGATCCAGGCGGAGCCGAAGCGGCACTACCCGGACAGCTCGGTGATTGCCCACCTGGTGGGCTACGTCGGCGAGATCACCGAGACGGAGCGGGCCCAGCGGCGCTTCGCGTCGGTGCGGCTCGGCGGCCTCCTGGGGAAGGGAGGGCTCGAGCGTCAGTACGACGACTCGCTCCGGGGCGCCGACGGCGTGCGCTTCGTCGAGGTGAGCGCGTTGGGGCGGGTTGTGCGCGAGGGAGGCACGGCCTCCCGGCTGCCCCCGGTGCCGGGCCGGGCGGTGCACACCACGATCGACCTCGAGCTGCAGCGCTACATCGCGCAGATCTTCCCGGCGGGACAACGCGGGGCGGTGCTCGCGCTGAACCCCAATACCGGGGAGATCCTCGCCCTGTACAGCGCCCCGGGCTTCGACCCCAACGCCTTCGTGGGCGGCGTCGATCCGGATTACTGGCGCCGCCTCAACGTGAGTGAGGCCCACCCGCTGTTCGACCGGACCATCCAGGCGCGGTATCCACCAGGATCCACCTGGAAGCTGGCCCTGGCGACGATGGCGCTGCGGCGCGGCATCGTCACGCTGCGGTCGCGCATGCCGATCCCCTGCCGCGGCGGCTTCCAATACGGCAACCGGTTCTTCCACTGCTGGTCGGCCCAAGGTCACGGCGAGCTGGCCCTCGCCGATGCGATCGCCCAGAGTTGCGATGTGTACTTCTATCAGCTGGGACTGAAGCTCGGCCTGACGTCGATGCTGGAGGACGCCACAGGTCTGGGGTTCCATTCCCGCACTGGCATCGACCTCCCCGGCGAGATCACCTCCGAATTCCCGGGTGGCACCGACTATTACGACCGCGTCTACGGCCCGCGCCGTTGGACAGCGGCGGTGACCCTCAACCTCGCCATCGGGCAGGGGGAGAATGCCCAGACCCTGGTCAACATGATCCGGTTCTACCAGATGCTCGCGAGCGACGGCCGGGCGCGATCTCCCTATCTCGTGCATCCCGCCCCCGATGCGAACGTGAGCCTGGCGCTGGCGCCCGACCAGCTGGCCGGCCTGCGCCAGGCGATGATCAGCGTGGTGGAGCGCGGCACGGCGCGCGGCGCGGGACGGTTCGGCGGCAGCGTCGCCATCGCCGGGAAGACCGGCACGGCCCAAAACCCGCACGGGCCGGCGCACGGCTGGTTCATCGGGTTTGCGCCCGCCGAGAAGCCGGAGATCGTGGTGGGCGCGATCGTGGAGTTCGCCCGCGAGGGCCCCTACGTAGCGCCCCTCGTGACCCGCGTGATCGGACACTACCTCGGGGTGGACACGACCCTCGCCTCGAAGATTCGGATCGTGCTTCCGACCGACACCGCCCCGCACGCCACGCAGATCCTCCCGGGCATCCCGGAAGAGGACAGCATGGTCGTGCCCCCCATCCTTCCCCCGAGCCTGCCACCGGACAGCGGTAATGCGCCTCCGCCTCACTGAGATCGACCGACCGCTCACGGCGGTGGTGGTGACCCTCGCCGCGTACGGGCTCGCGACGCTCTACTCCGCGGGACAAACCGACCTGCCCACGTTCGTCACCACTATCTGGCAAAAGCAGCTGATCTGGCTGGGTGTGGGGATGGTGGCCGTCGTGTTGATGTTCCGGACGTCGCCCCGGCTGCTCGAATGGGCCACCCCGTACGCCTACGGGATCGGCGTCCTGGTGCTGCTGCTCACGCTCGCCGCCGGCACGGGGGCGGGCACTGCCGCGAGCGAGCGGTCGTGGATCGCGATCGGGGGGGTACGCCTGGGCCAGCCAGTCGAGCTGGCCAAGCTGGCCGTGGTTCTCATGCTGGCGCGCTGGCTCGCCGAGCGCCGGGAGGCACCGGCCACGCTCCGCGAGCTGCTGCCCCCCTGCCTCATCGCCGGCGTACCGACCTTGCTGGTCGCCAAGCAGCCCGATCTGGGAAGCGCCATCGTGTTCATCGCGATCCTGTTTGCGATGCTCTACTGGGCCGGCACGAAGCCCTCCCTACTGGTGCTCCTCGGGTCGCCGGTGATCGGCCTGGTGCTCGCCTTCTCCACGGTGGCCTGGGGTGCCTGGATCATCGTGCTGCTCGCCCTGCTGCTCTGGTGGCGGCCGTACGTGTGGGAAGGCCTGACCGTGATGCTGGCAAACGTCGTCATGGGCGTCGTGGCGGTGCCGTTCTGGCGTCGCCTCGCCCCCTACCAGCAGAACCGCCTGCTCGCCTTCCTGAACCCCGAGGTGGACCCCCGCGCGACCGGGTGGCACGTCATTCAGTCGAAGATCGCCATCGGTTCGGGCGGCCTCCTGGGCCAGGGGTTCACCCATGGCCCACAGAAGCGGCTCGCATTTCTGCCAGCCCAGCACACCGATTTCATCTTTCCGGTGGTGGGAGAGGAGCTCGGGTTCGTCGGCGTGCTGATCGCGCTGGTGCTCCTCATGGCGCTGATCCTCATTTTGCTGCGGATCGCACGGCGCGCCACCGATCCCTACTCCAGTTTGTGCGTCTTCGGGGTCGCCGGCCTGTTGTTCACCCACATCATCGAGAACGTGGGGATGACGGTGAATCTGCTCCCGATCACCGGGATCCCGCTGCCGTTCTTCTCCTATGGGGGCTCGTTCCTGCTCGCGTGCTCGATCGCCGTGGGCATCTCGCTCCGCGTCGCGTGGGAGTCTCGGCAGTCGGGCTACGCCGAGCTCTGACAACGAGTTACGCGGTCGGGGCTGGCGCGGGGGGAGGGCCCCTCCCAAATTGTCGCCTTCAAGTTCCCCACTGTGGCGCGAATGGCCTGGTTCAAAAAAGAGCGTAAGCCCCGCACCTCCGAACGGATCAAGCTGGAGATTCCAGCCGACGCCTGGGAGAAATGCGACGAGTGCGGGCACATCGACATCAAGGACCGGTTCGTTCGCGCGCAGAATGTGTGCCCCAATTGCGGGCACCATCGGCGCATTTCGGCCCAGGAGTACATCGACCTCCTCGTCGATGAAGGGTCCTGGCACGAGCTCGACGCCAGGCTCCGCTCCACCGATCCCCTCCACTTTGAGCACTACCAGCAGCGCCTCGAGACAGCGATTCAGAAGGCGGGTCCCCTCGAAGCCGTGCGTACCGGCTACGGCCGCTTGGACGGCATGCCGCTGGACGTCGCCGTGATGGATTTCAACTTCATGGGCGGGTCCATGGGCTCGGTGGTCGGAGAAAAAATCGCCCGGCTGACCCGGCGGTCGGTCGAGCGGCACGTCCCGCTGGTCATCGTGTCGGCCTCGGGCGGGGCGCGGATGCAGGAGGGCGTGCTCTCCCTGATGCAGATGGCCAAGAGCTCGGTCGAGATCGCTCGATTGCGGTCGGCCCGAGTGCCTTTCATCTCCGTGCTGACGAACCCAACCACGGGAGGCGTGTCGGCGTCCTACGCCATGCAGGGAGACGTGATCCTGGCGGAGCCGGGGGCAGTGGTCGGGTTCGCCGGCCCGCGAGTCATCAAGCAGACTATCGGCCAGGACCTGCCCCCCGGCTTCCAGACCGCCGAGTTCCTGCTCGAGCATGGGATGATCGACGCAGTGGTACCGCGCAGCGAGCTGCGGGACACCACCGCCCAGCTGCTCCGTCACATGGCCGGCCGGCAACCGGCGGAGGCTGCCGACTGACCCGGTTGTCCTTCGAGGACGCCTGCCGCTTTCTCTTCGCGCGACAAGGAAGCCGCATAAAGTGGAGCCTCGGGCCGACCGAGGGGCTCCTCGACGTGCTGGGCCATCCGGAGCGGCACTTTCCCTCGATTCATATCGCGGGCACCAACGGTAAGGGCTCGACCTGCGCGTTCACCGCGGCCGAGCTGCGCGCCCGGGGGCGCAGGGTGGGCGTCTACACCTCGCCGCATCTCGTATCAGTACGAGAGCGCGTGGAGGTGGACGGCGTGCCGATCGGCGAGGACGCCTTCGCCGAATGGACCGCGTTTCTACGTCCCCACATCGAGCGGCTGGACGCGAGCTTCTTCGAGGCCACCACGGCCATCGCCTTCGCCGACCTCGCGGCGCGAGGGGTGGACGTGGCCGTGATCGAAGTCGGATTGGGCGGGCGGCTGGACTCGACCAACGTCATCACGCCGCTCGTGTCGGTCGTCACCAAAATCGCGCGGGAGCACACCGATTACCTCGGGAACGACCTCGCGTCTATCGCCCGGGAAAAGGCGGGAATCGCGAAGCGCGACGTTCCGTTCGTCACGGGCGAGATGGATCCGGCCGTGCGCCAGGTGCTCGTCGCCGAGGCGGAGCGGCGCGGGGCACACCCGCTGGTGCCCGTGGACGTGCGCGGCGCGCCGACGCGGCCGCTCGGCTTGAAGGGACGGCACCAGCACGCGAACGCCTGGGTCGCCTTGGGGGCGCTGAACGCCCTCGCGCCACCGTTCGGGCCCGTCGGCGACGAGTGGCCGGACAGCTTCGCGCACGCATACGTGCCGGGGCGATTCGACGTGCGCGGCCGGTGGATCTTCGATGTGGCGCATAATCCCGACGGCGCCCGCGTGCTGGCCGACACGCTGCGGGAGTACGATCCGCCGCACCCGCGGCGTGCGCTGGTCGGCGTGCTGGGCGACAAGGACTACCTCGGGATGATTGACTGCCTCACACCGGAAGTCGACAGCTTCGTGTTCACGATGCCCGATACGGCACCCGAGCGACGGCGCTGGGACCTCGGCCGGTTGGAGCGAGAGCTCGGGCATCTCGCGGTGGCCCATGAGCTCGAGCCGCAGTTCGAGCGCGCGTTGGAGCGCGTGCAGGACGACGCCGCGACGGTGATCGTCACCGGATCGTTTCACACCGTGGGCGACGCGCTCGCCCGCTTGCCCGGGTTCGCGCCGGTCGCCTGATTCACCCGGGCCACGTGGGCATACTGGAGTTTCAATGCCTCGTAGTCTCTCGCGCGCTCAGGCTCAGCGATGCATACGATTGGGAATCTGGCTCTCGCTCTTGGGATTGCCCCTCCTGGTCCTATACCTTGCCGCGCACCGCATGGAGCGACGTGAGCTCGCACGCTCGCGGACGTGGCTCTCGACCGAAGGGACGCTCCTAGAGCTCCGGTGGGAATGTTCGAGGGTGGGTCGCCGGGAAGCCTGCCATCCGCGCGTCGCTTACGACTACCACGTTTCCGAACCTCGCTTAACGCCCGATGGGATCAGGGATGTCGGTCGCACCTACAGTGGGACCAAGATCACCTTCGGGGATGGCGAGCTGTCAGGCCGGGAAGATTGGGACGACATCGTCCGTCGGTATCGTAGGGGTGCTCGAGTCGGTGTGCTCTACGATCCTCATGAGCCCAGCAACGCTGTACTCGAGCGGCGCATTCCCCGGCAGTCTACGGTGCCGCTCTGGCTCGCATGCGCGAACGTTGGCGCGGGCACGCTCCTCCTTCTGTACGGTCGATGGTTGTTGCGGAGACAAGGGGCGCAAACGGAGTCCCAACTCGGTCACACTGGGACTAACGTAGGTCCATAAGAGCGTCTCAGCGCGCCCACGCGGGCTCGCGCCCGTCGCCAGGGGACACGGATTCTTCGAAGGGGCCATGCAGGCCATGCCGGAGCTGCATTGGTTTGAAAACGACGGCGGCCCGCTCGCCGTGATGCCGCGAGACCCCGCTCCACTGTGGGAAGGTGGAGCGCTACCCTCTCGCGGTCGTGTTGTGCACGCAGACTTCAGATATGATGGGGAAGTTGCGACGGACTACGACCGCGCCTGCGACGTCAACGAGCCCGCGCAGGTGCTCGACGCAGGAGACGGCTGGGTGCTCGTGCTCGGCGGAGTCGTTCAACGCGCCGCGTGGTATCCCCTAGCCCGCAGGTCCGAGTTCGCGGTCATCAGCGTCGAGTGGTTGCCAGACACTGGCGTCGCCGCCCTCGCTGCGCTGTACTCGGAGCAGCCGGCGAGCAACTGGAAGCGCATCGGTTCCGAGGTTCGAGTGGGGGACGGCGGCCTCGTCCTCATGCACGCAGCAGGGCGCGTCGGGGAGGATGCGGAGCGCTCGTACGACGCTCCGGGCCCGTCATACATCGGGGACGCGATTGTATTTCCAGCCGCGCCGGGACGATATGGTCTCGAGGCGTGCCAGATCATCGATCACAGGGATCCGCGAGTCACGAGCGCCGCGGCGTTCGTTCGGTTCTCTCGCGTGCCGAGGTGAGTCCGCCACGCCCATTGCTCGTCCTTGGCGGGGTCGGCTAAATTGTTGCGATGCAAGGACAAGCCTTACCAGGCTTCCGTGACTTCTACCCCGACGAACTGGCTCTCCGTAACCACATCTTCGGCACCTGGCGCGAGGTCGCGCGGCGCTACGGATTTCAGGAATAC
>WNEZ01004449.1_pt1 | contig 12203 bp, 9 predicted proteins | sample 5400521 | NCBI WGS metagenome assembly WNEZ01 (sample SAMN13153339, study PRJNA577476) | soil metagenome | isolation source: 120 cm saprolite under Douglas fir tree site 2 hole 1 replicate 1 | place: USA:California | collected 2015-04-18
GCGGTCGCCCGTAATGTCGATGACGTTTCGCACCACCGCACGAAGCAGACGTGCCATTTCCGCTTCGGCGGTATGAGCATGCCTGTCAAGAGCGAGTGGAGAAGTTCAGTCGCGTTCTCGCCAGGCGGAACAGGGCGAGCTGTGCCAGCGTGTGCGAAATAGCCTCGGCACATTCTGGCGAATCGATCGTGAGGGCTGCGACCTCGGGGTCCCAGCGTTGTAGCTCCTGCTGGCTGATCGTCCATCGCACACATCGATGCTCACTCACTGCTCCTGCCCATCGAATTGCCCCCAAATCGTTACCTATCTTCAGCCAATGGGGGTCCCAAGCGGCTCCTCCCCAGGGCGTCCATAAGAGCGCCAAAAGAGGAAGATCGGCAGGCAACGGAATTGGACAAGGGATAGGTGTCATTTCAGGTGTATCCTGTCGCCAGCACCACCAGTGTGGCTCATCTTCTCCAAGAGTGGTGGGCAGCCAATTGCGGATGCGCTCGTCAACCATCCGAGCAAGCAGCAAAGCGGCTGCACTATCAGCGTCGGGGCGACCCCATTCTCGATAGCGCAGCAGATTACGCTCGCGCCACAGGGAGAGCGTTTGGGAAGGCACAGGTTGTCTCCCTGGCATGTGAGCCGTTAACGCTTGCAGCATCCAGGTTGTCGAGAGACCTGTCTCTCTTGAACTCTTCTCAGCTTGCATTACGGGATTCATCAGAGTATAGACTGCATCTCGCTTTTCCCGTACTTTGTTTTCGAGCAGTAACCAAGCCGCGTGATCCAGTTCCTCAGGTGCGAGTGCCTTTGCATGTTTCTTCAGGTGCTTGCGCTGCCACTTGAAAAGATGCAACGCCATGGGAATAGGAAGAGGTGCAAGCAATGGCATCTTCAATGCTATGTAGTTCATACTCGTTGCTCTCCTTCAAACAACCCTTTTCCCATCATACCATGATATAGGTCAAAGGGTTTCAGAAGAAGACACGTGTAACACGTATCGTGACAAGTGTCTTGACAAATGTCACGATATTTATAAGCAATGTAAATATATACCTATTCAATTGAACTTCTTTATTTCTAATAAAAAAGCTCTATTGATAATAACTGGGTTTTGTGGTATCATAGATATGGTTATGCGCTTGTAGGTAAGCATGTGCTCGTCTTCTGCTACGATATAGTCAAGTGTTTCTCCTCGATTGTGTTTTGGGAAATAGGTGCCTTTACGCCTGGTGCCGGTGGGCCATGATGAAAGTCGAAAGGAGGCTCAATACCGCAGAAAATCATGCGTTGAGAAGTATGAAGACTTGTCAGAATTCAGTTCACTTCTCCCTTTTTTTATAGAAGTTCTACGATTTTCTTGCCGTATTTTACATCATTCTTCGAGATGATCGCCAGGAGGCAAGTATTATCATGGCTAGACATGAATCAACGGATACTTCGGACCAAGATACACTGCTATCTGTTGCTGAATCTATTGTGCAAAGTCTGCTTCCTTCCGATTATAAATTGGAGTTAAATGCAAAGGCTCGGATGCTCAGTCTTCTTAACACGCATGCTCCTCATATCCTTGCCCAGCAGCAGTTCACAAGGAACGAGTGGAGTCTTCTTCTCACCCTTCTGGCGTCTTACCCCTACTATGCCCCTCACGAGGTCCTCCTCGCAAGCCTTACGTCGCTTTCTCCCGCCGATTGTCGCGAAAGATTACAAGAGGCACAACAATTAGGATCGAAGGCCTTCAAGCAAGAGCTCAAATCAGTCCATCGAGCTTTATCTGGCATCCGTGCTAAGCTCGACAAACTGTATCCACCTCTAAAAATTTCTCCGATCCGTGAGGTAGGATATGTTCTCACCAGCTCGCACAACAAGGATCTTTAGCAGCAAGGGCTTGTCCTGAGCTTGCTAGGTCCAAAAGCAAACAGATCGCAGTTCAGTGCCTTCAAAAATGCCTATCCTTGCTTTAGGACAATTGTCAGATGTACCCAAATGGGGTCTCAGTTCCTCACCAAATCGGGTCTTGGTTCCTCTTCAGATCGGGTCTCAGTTCCGCGCAAAGTCGGGTCTTAGTTCCCCTCAAAGTCGGGTCCCCGCTCTCTCACTCTTGTTCTCTTTTCAGGTATGCTTCTGTTTGGGATAAAAGAACCTGGGAGCTACCAGACCGGAAAAACAAGCTGGCAGAAATATGCTTTTTGGCGAGGTAATTATGCTCACGACGATGATGTCACTGTACATGCTCGCTTTTTGCAGGGTGGTGATTGGATTAGTGTTTGTGGTGTCGAGCGTTAGCAAAGTGCTACATATGGCCCAATTTAGGCAGGCCATTAGCAATTTTCACATCCTTCCAAGACGGCTCTGCGGCGCTGCTGCAATCCTTTTCATATGCGGGGAATTTGCCGTCGTTGTATTTGTTATCATTGGTGGTCCGCTTCTCCTTTTTGGCTTTGCCCTTGCAATCTTCCTCCTGCTCCTTTTTTGTATTGCACTTGTATCTGTTTTAGTCAGAAGGATTCGTACCTCCTGTAACTGTTTTGGCGCAAGCACGAAACAAGTATCTCACGTTGATGTCTGGCGGAATGTTGGGTTGATCCTCTGTGCTCTTGGAGGCTACGGAGTCTTTGCTTGGACAAAGAATACTCAGGGAAGCTTGAATCTAGTCGAGTGGGTACTAACTGGACTTGGAGCAGTTGTATTTGTAGTGATCTGGATACAGTCTGACGAGATTGTACAACTCTTTCGTCAGGGATGATTATTTGCGTGACATGCAAGAGAAGGAGAGAACCGTTGGAAACCATGTTCGTTGTGAACTTCATCCTCTTGTGGTTGGTCGTCTTATTTAATCTTCTTTTAACTCTGGCGCTTATACACCGCGGTGATGCTAGCTCTCAAAGCATACAAAAGACGGGACTCAAAGCAGGAGAAATCGCCCCGGATTTCACAGCCCAGAGCTTGACCGGCGAAACAGTTCACCTCTCTACCTATTTGGGATGCAAGGTAGCCTTCTTCTTTATCTCCACAACATGTACCCCCTATCGCAAAGTAATGCCTGATCTCTTGGCGTTAGCACCCAAAGCAACGCAGGCTAGCGTTGAATTGGTTCTAGTAAGCAGTAGTGAAGTACAAGAGACGCGCTCCTTTGTGGAAGAATTTGACATCCACACTCCTGTTCTGGTCGCGCCACGCCTTCAGTCTTCATTCTTCAGCGATTATCGAGCAGTAGGTGTCCCGTCTTATTGCGTTGTCAACGAACGGGGAATGGTGCAAGCATCAGGATTCCTAGCGGATAATATGTGGAAAATGTTTGTTGAGTCTTGGGTACACGATCAGGAAGTTTTCTCCTCTCAAGAAATACTTCTCTCTTCCAATCACTAGTGAAAAAGCAGTAAGGAGGTGATATGCATCGGTTTTGTTAAGTTGAAATTTTTTCAAATGGTAGTAGATCATAATTTCACAGGAGGAAAGTTCCATGCAGCAGATTAATGCCGGATTACTCCAGGCTGTTGACCGTTTTAGTAGGCGGATAGCTTTTTTGAGTATTGTGATTGACAGAATGGTAGATCGGATTCTTCCAAAGACGGCGGCTCTGGCAGTAAACTGCTATTATTGTGAAACTGCCTGCTTCCACTTGGATTGTGCTGAAGGCGATAAGGGAAAAATCGCAGATCTCTATACCTTTTTGCCTGGTTGCGGCGGAGGCGCTTGCCTTTACATTGCTAGGACTATCTGTGAATATTGTTAAAACTCCTCAGGAGTTCCTTCAAGTCCTTACGTAATGGAAAAACAGTAGAGCATTAGAAATAGATATCTATTTCTAATGCTCTACGCGGGAGTTAAGCTTAAAGGAGTTTTTCGTTGCTCATCCCACTTTGGCTTGGCATTACATATTGTATTGTAACGTTACTGCTTATCGTAATCCTTTGTGCTCGGTATTTACTCGTTGTGGTCACCGTTGCTCTTCAGAGCATGTCTCCTACATTAGAACATGGTGATCGCGTGCTTGTTTTGCGCCGTTGGCCCAAAAAATGGTTGCGGAAGGGTCAGATTGTATTAGTCACACCCGAGCATCTTCCAACTACAGGACAGCATCTTTTTAATACTACCTCATATATTAAGCGCATTATAGCAGTAGGAGGAGAAATATTTACTTACCCAGCAAACGATAAGATAAATAGCAATATCTTTCCTCAAACTAGCGTGGGGAATTACTCTCAGCAAATCTGGCATGTCCCTCGGGGGCATGTTTTTGTCAGTGGTGATAATCATCGAGCTAGCATCGATTCTTTTACCTGGGGACCTCTGCCATTTAATCATATTCTTGGTGTGATGTTGCTAAAATTGCCATATAAGGGCAAAAACGCTCTCTTTTTTTCATCCTCTAAAAAGTTTAATTCCGTCCCTATAGGCCTATTAACGGGAGAGGATGCTCCGATGTTTACTGCTCAAACCTTGAGTGTTGAAGTCGTTACCCGCAATACTTTTAGTGGATACCCAGTGGTCTTTGTATTCTTTGCTCCTGAGCGACACTCCTCTAAGGCTCTCCAAATATGCACAGCTCTGGCACCCCAACTGAAGGCAAATGGTTTTGACATGGTTTATGTGAGCAGTACTGCTAGAGAAACCACCGCTGCCTTTGTGAAAAAACTTCACATTCATTTGCAGATCTTGCTTGCCCCTCGTTCTTGTAATTCTTTTCTTTACGATTACAAGATTCATATGACTCCTGCCTATTGTGCCATTGATGCTCACGGCAAAGTTCTATCAACTGGATTACTCTACCCAAGTAAGAGTATTCGGGATAAACTAACAAATGCCCTGATTCCTCAGGACATGATAAACTAGAAGAAGGTATTGCTACAATATCGGTTGTACGTGTAATGGCTGTATTTCAAAAGAAAGAGGCAAATATGTGGCTCTACATTCTTTTGACGCTGCAACGTCAACGAGGAAAAAATATCCTGGTAAGCAGTGGTTTTTTGCTGGCTGCTTGTGGACTCGTGCTATTGAGCGCGACAACTAATACGGTCGATTTGCAAGGAACCCAGGCCATTAGCCAGAACTGGCGGCCAACCTATGACCTGGTGGTCGTGCCATCGCAGACAGCTATTGCTGGGCAGCAAACCGTACCCTCAGATGTTCTGTCAGGCTATAACGGAGGGATTAGCATGACACAATATGAGCAAATTAAGACCTTGCCAGGTATCGCTATTGCTGCGCCTATTGCTTATATTGGCTATTTCAATCTACCCACGCCGGCGATCCACATTTATAATGATTCTGCTTCGCCAGGATATTATCGGGAAGTATGGACACAAACCTCTTATAATGGTCAACACAAGATCGTCGAACAGCAAATCACCTCTTTCATTTTCCTTGATGGTTCCAATGCCTGTCATTTCGCGCCGAGTGACGCCGCCGCATGGAGGCGATACAATGAGCGCGTTGCAGCCTATGCGAAGCAAGGTATTGAGTATGCCTGCGCTTCGTATGGCAATAATGTCTCGTTCTATGCGCAACATATATCACCAATCACGGAGAAGTTTCTTCTCGCAGCTATTGATCCTACCGCAGAAAACCTACTGGTTCACTTAGGTGCCAGTATTAACAAAGGACGGATGCTGACCGAACAAGATACAGCCCAGGTTGTTTCGCAAGGCTCTACGATCTATGGACAAAAATCCTATTCGTACCAGTTTCCTATCCTGATTAATGCACAGTTACCTAGTCAGACAACAACCCATCTCAGCTATGCTCGCCTGTTAACGGGAACGCTCACCCCTGACCAGGTGACGAAGCAGGGAGGGGTCCAGTATCTGAAAACGCTGCACGACCAGCAGCGTTTCTTAAACCAGGATATACCGCCTGCTGCGAATAGTTACGATGAATTCTCGAACATTAATTTAGAGTGGGATGGTCATGCGTGGACAACCGACATATCTGGTCCTCAAGCGGGGAATGCTGTGTTTAGTTATCCATACCAACCCTCTAGTCTCACATATCAGACTGCGAGTGGTCCAACAGAGAATACTGACCCTGCTTATAAGCTCTTACCAACAGGGACGCAGGGACCAGAGGTGACGTTCCGTAATCTCAATACTCCGAGAAATATACAAAAGCCCTCGGCCAATGCTGTTGTCGACTATCTGGATCAGCCCATTGGGCAGTTTGCAGGTGCTCAATTAACCGCTCAGTTTAATAATCCGCTGAATTGGCTCCCTGAAAATACCTACACGGTTCCACCAGGCGTATTACGTTATGACGCTCAGGGGCGATCCATAGCGCCGGTGACGATGTTGCCAACAGCCAATACCGCCGGGTATGTCATTCAGCCGCCGCTCGCCTTAACTACCTTGAAGGCGGCGGAACATTTGCTGGGAGATAACTTTATCAATGCGATACGCATAAGGGTGTCTGGCGTGGAGCAAGCAAATCAGGAAAGCTGGATGCGTATTCAGCAGGTTGCAGCGCAAATAGAGCAAAAAACCCACCTTCGTGTTCTGGTAACCCTGGGATCGTCCCCCAAACCGGTCTTGGTCTTTGTACCCGGGCTAAAGAAAGGAAAGTTGGGAGCAACACAGGATATTGCTCCCGTGGGCTGGGTAGAAGAACGTTGGATTTTCATCGGCGCAAGTATCCACTTTTTGCAGCAATTGAGCTTGATACGCATCCTCCTGCTTGGAGCGGTTTTAGGCGTGTGTCTGTGTTATTTCCAGGTCTCTCTTAGTGCCCTTGAGAGCGCTCAAAGGCGTGAGTTTACACTTCTAAGCGCGCTGGGCTGGCGTCCCTGGCAGCCAGCCTTCCTTTTCTTGATACAGGCGTTGGTGCTGGCTTTGCTGGGCGGAACCATTGGTCTCCTCCTCGGTTTGCTGGCAACGATCTTCTTGAAAGTCACCCCACTCTGGCCAGTGGTCTTCGGGACGTTACCAGTGATGTTAGGGTTGGCAGCTCTCAGTGCTCTTGCCCCGCTCAGACGACTTGGGCGTCTGCAACCTGCGAAAATTGTAGAGAGGGACGCATCGTTTCCGCCATCAAGCCATGTAGGGAGACGAAGACGATTGCCAGGATCAGGTTCGATCTCGCTGGGATCATTGAGTGTGCATAATCTGACCCGTGCGTACACACGAACGTTGATTACCGGCAGCACGCTCTTTCTCTCAGCAGCCCTGTTGGTATTGATGATCAACAGTATTCTCTCGCTACGCCAACAACTCTCTGGCAGCCTCCTGGGTGATTTTGTATTGTTGCAAACTGCTATTCCGCAGCTAGCAGGGTGCTTGGTCGCAGTAATGCTGGCTTTCCTAAGTGTTGCCGATCTTCTGTTGCTTCAAGTGCGTGAGCGACGGCACGAGGTTGGGCTCTTACAGGCAGTGGGATGGCAAGCGCGCCACGTGCAGCGCCTTTTTGTGCGGGAAGGAATAATGCTGGCCGCGCTTAGTACGCTGCCTGGTGTTCTGGTGGCACAGGGACTCCTCGTGTTCTTGCAACCGGCAAGCCAGCAATTGCTTCCGACGCTGTTCATTGCATTCGCTGTGCTGGCATTCCTGATTTCCGTGGCTGCGATGGCTTCGCTTCCTGCGCTATATGTTCTACGTCGTATGCCAGTTGTGACGACGCTCCAAGCTGGATAGCCGAAGACGTGAAGAAAATCAAGGCGAAAAAACTATACATGGAGAAAAGGAACATATGAAGCCGGGTATCGCCTGAAACATTCTCTTGCTAGCAACTTAGATCCCAAAACTGGAGCTAAGGCATTAGAATAACTGCGCGAATTACATCGCAGTGAAAGTCAAACGCTGATTATCGTGACGCATAATCCAGAGCTGGTATCTTTAGTGGATTAGTGTGTACAGTTTAAAAGCGGCGAAACTGAAACAAATGTTTTTGATAGTTTTTTCAAGTAGTCTTCAAAAAAGAGGTGCTTCTAGCTTCTTGAGAGTGATCTCTTTACAGTAAACGATAAATAGGCTGGAGGGCAGCTATCATATGGCTATACTCATCAAAAACAATTATTCCGATAAAAATAAGCAAAAGCAAGAATTTAAGCTTTCCAAAGTATTTACGGCTTTCTCTAGTTTACCTCGCATTATGCACCTGGTTTTCTCCACCAGTTCCTCTTTGACTACTGGTATGGCATCTATTAGCCTTCTGCGAGGTTGTACTCCCGCTGTATCTGCTATAATTACCAAACAGGTTATTGATAGCGTAGTATATGGCATTAATATTCACAGCATCAATCCCATTTGGTTGCCGGTATGCTTGCAACTCGCAATTGGTCTGCTGGATCAATTTTTAAGCGTGTCTGGAAGTTTTACACAAGAGTTGTTACAAGAACGTGTGTCTAATCGCCTGCAGCTTATGATCCTAGAGAAGGCCAAGACACTGGATCTCCAGTTTTTCGAAGAACCGGAGTTTTATGACAAGCTCCGTCATGCTTCTGGAGAAGCAAACTATAAACCGGTATTAATGGTTTCGCAAACCTTCGATTTGGTACGCAGTATCATCACTTTAGCATCAATGCTTTTTTTGCTCCTTCATCTGGCGTGGTGGCTGGCAATTGTGGCTCTTGTGGTTCCCATTCCGTCTTTTATAGCCAGCGCTCGTTACGGCTGGATCGGCTATCGGCGTGTGCTTCAACAGTCTCCAGAACGTCGCAAAATGGCCTATTTTAATCAGATTATGACCGTTGATCGTTACAACAAAGAGATCAAGCTTTTCAATTTGGGAGACTTCTTTATCGGCCAGTATCGCCGCTTGGCCGAAAAGTTTTATAAGGAAAATAAAGAAATTCTTACATGTCGCTCCAGGATCAGTTTTCTGTGGAGGGCTTTGAGTGTGGGTTCCAATGCAGGGATTTATTTCTATGTGACGTTGCAAGCGGTGCTGGGGCGTATCAGCCTTGGTAGCTTGACACTTTATACACAGTCAGCAATCCAAGTTGGTCAGAGCTTTCAGGGAGTGTTGGATGGTATTTCCAATATGTATGAAAATAACTTATTTGTAAACTCTCTATTTGAGTTTCTCGACTACAAACCCAATATTGTTTCTCCAACATTACCTCAATCAATTATAACACAACCAGAAAGCAAGGGGTTAGAAATAGAATTCCGCAATGTAAGCTTTACCTATCCAGGGAAAGATCCATTGACGCAAGCTACGTTGAAAGATGTGAGCTTTACAATAAAGACCGGTGAGGCTATCGCATTAGTCGGACGCAATGGTGCAGGTAAAACGACGCTCGTCAAGTTGTTGGCTCGTCTCTATGATCCAGATCAAGGTGAAATTTTTGTCGGTGGATGCAATATCAAAAACTATGATCTGAAGGAATTGCGTGAGTGCATAGGCGTAATATTCCAGGATTACATCGACTATTACATGAGTGCGCGTGAAAATATTGGTATAGGTTATATAGATGAGATTGAAAATCTGGCGTTGGTGATTAGCTCTGCTCGAAAGAGTGGTGCTGCTGCTGTAATCGAGCGGCTTCCAGATAGATATGAAACGATGCTCGGCAAATGGTTTGATGAAGGAGTGCAGTTGAGTGGTGGTGAATGGCAGAAGATAGCTCTGGCACGGGCATTTATGCGGGAAGTTAGTATCCTTATTCTGGATGAACCGACCAGCTCACTCGATGCACAGGCAGAATATGGAGTGTTTAGACAGTTTCGGACTATGACCGAGGGCAAGACCGCCATTTTCATCAGCCATCGCTTCAGTACAGTACGTTTGGCTGATCGCATTTTTGTGCTTGAAAATGGCAGAATTATCGAAACTGGTTCACACCAGGAATTGATGGAGCTGGGCGGTTGTTACGCTGAGTTGTTCAACATCCAGGCTCAAGCATACAAGTAACGATCTGGTCCTCTTATTTGTCTCATTCTCTCTCTGTTTATCAGTTGCTCCTCTCAAAAAACATTGAATCACTCCAGATATTTGGAGATAAGGAATTAGGTGGGAGCATCAGAGAAAGAGCTCTTTGCCAAGGTAGGAAGAAGACTTTCGCGAGGGGGCGTGCCCGGCAAGCGGAGCAACTCTTCCAAAGAGAAGACACCATAGCAGCCCGCAACGTAGATGACCGCCGGAGCGGTGCCAAGGTCCCGCTGTCGGAGACGACGCAGGCGTCGAATGGCTAATCCTCTGACAGCTCTGGCCCGGCCTGCTAGCTGTCCTTGTGCTTGCTGCGTAATAGTTAACCTGGGATGTGATGTGGATTCCTGCACATGTTGTTCTTGCTCGAGTAAGTGTTATGTGACGGCATGTCGGTATGATTACTACGATTCTATCTGTAGTACCTTTTGTAGTTCTCAGTATCAGACGAAATGTGGTTGTGTTTCCTGTTATGAACTTTAAGTAAATAACCAGGATATGGGACACGATACAGATGAACGAACCGTCTGGTACGTTCATTCGCAACATTCGCCATTTTATACCCCGATTAATTTTTTAAAGTTCATAACAGGAAGCATTGTTTTTCAATCGACACCGATCTGCTCGCTGCCGACCAACGCCAGCGAACAGATCGATGGAGAAACCACTCGATATATTTCTAGCTGGCATTTTATTGTCCTCTGCACCAGAGTCGCAGGTGGATAGAGGCAGTCATGAGGATCAATTCTTTTGTCAACGCTACATTGACTGCTAAATGAACAAATGCCTCTAAACGACGCATGCCTTCGGCATCCAAAAAGACAATCACTATGGAGCCTTACTCTTATCAGAGGCAATGGTCTGCCGGTAGCTTTTTGGTGGAACCCTAACTACTAATATATACTAGAGAAGACCTCGCATTGTAGCCAGTGCTATACTACTGGCATGGAAGATGTAATCTCCATGTGAGAGAGAGAGGGATGAGCACATGTGGCAATACGTCTTTCTGCAACTGCGAAGACAGCCCGGTAAAAGTGCCCTGGCCAGCAGCGGTTTTCTCCTGGCCGCCTGTGCCCTCATCCTCCTGAGCGCGACGACGCAAACCACCCTTGTCCGGGGCAACCAGATCATCAGCCAGAACTGGCGGCCAACCTACGACCTGGTGGTCCTGCCGCCACAGGCAAAGATCCCCGCCGATCCAAGAGTGCCATCTGATCTGCTCGCAGGCTATGGCGGTGGGATCAGTATGCAGCAATACAAACAAATCAAGAGCCTCCCAGGCATAGAGGTTGCAGCTCCTATTGCCTATGTGGGATATGTACAGATGCCCGTACCGGTGGTCTATCTTTCGGACCACAGCCTTCCCAGCGGTTACTACGAGTTGGACTGGGTCCTGAGTGCTTTCAATGGACAACGGAATATTGTCGAAACGCAAGAGACGGACATGATCTACATCAACGCTGGCGGTGGTAATGTAAACCCTAACGGCGATAATACTCAACAAGTTCCCGATGTGTTAGCGGCATTTGGTGAACAGATTCAGGAAGAACAGTTTGAAACGGGCGATAATCCTCCGCCTATGCCGACACCTGCCGTTGGAACATTTCTGCTTGCCGGGATTGACCCGCAGGCGGAAAACCAGCTTGTTCATCTCGACAAGAGTATTCAAAGTGGTCGCATGCTGACTGAGCAAGATACTATCCACCTCGACAAGAGTATACCTGACAATCCAGGGTATAATCCATATCTGCATAAGACCATTCCCTACGTGCAAATTCCGATGCTGATTCATCGATCACTTCCTGGGCAGATCACGCTCAATGCGAAGCTCACACTTCTTTATCATGGTCCATTGACTCCTGATCAGATTGTGGCAAAGGGAGGGATTGCTTATCTGCAACAACTACCTGGCAAGCAGATACTTTTCAATGGATCTGTCCCACTTGTACAAAACGATCCCCAACGGTTCTCCGGCGCCAGTCTGCTCTGGGATGGTCACACCTGGCAGACCATTCGATCCTCATCCAGTAAAGGGATTGAACCGTTCTATATCCTGGATTTTTCCTCAGCATCCGCTCCTGCTGGCTTAAGCTATCAATCTGCAAAGGCACCTGATGGCAGCACAGCTTATACGCTTGTGCCGAAAGGGATACAAGGAGGAGAGGTAACATTTCGCGATCTCACTCCTCTGCACACGCTCAAGTCTGATTCTATTCAGAACCGGAGTGGCCCAGATATCTTCTACGAGTATGAAGCGATCGGGGAGTTCACTGATAATGGGCTGGCGGCCCAGATAAACAACCCCCTGAACTGGTTGCCAGAAAACACGTATTCCGTGCCGCCTGTGATCTTGCGCT
>WNEZ01008408.1_pt1 | contig 12203 bp, 10 predicted proteins | sample 5400521 | NCBI WGS metagenome assembly WNEZ01 (sample SAMN13153339, study PRJNA577476) | soil metagenome | isolation source: 120 cm saprolite under Douglas fir tree site 2 hole 1 replicate 1 | place: USA:California | collected 2015-04-18
CGGCCAGGATGCCGGGCAGAGAGAGCGGCAGGGTCACCTCGAGGAAGGCGCGAAAGGGCGAGGCGCCCAGCGTCATGGCCGCCTCGAGGAGATGTGGATCGAGACGCTTGAGGACGCCCGTGAGCGACAGGACCATGAAGGGCAGGAAGACGTGGACGAGCGCCACGATGACCCCGAAGCGGCTGTACATGAGGGGGAGCGGCTTGGTGCGCCAGCCGCCGTCGATCAGCATGGCGTTGACGAGGCCGCGGTCGGCGAGGAGGATCATCCAGCCGTAGCAGCGGATAACGATGCCCACAAGGAGCGGCGAGAGCACGAAGACGAGGAGCAGGGGCTTCCAGCGGCTCGTCGTCCGGGCGAGGTGCCAGGCGAGCGGATATCCCATGACGAGGGCGACGGCCGTGGTGATGGCGCCCAGGACCAGGGTGTCCCAGAGCACGCCCAGGTAGAAGCTGTCGGAGAAGAAGCGCGCGTACTGCACGAGCGTGGGCTGCCACGAGATCTGGCCGAAGGACTCGCGCGTGAAGCTGATCCCGAGCATCAAAGCGAGGGGGGCGCTGAAGAAGACCACGAGAAGCAGGACGAGCGGCCCGAGGAGCATGGCCGCGGGCGGCACCCGGCTCAGAGCCCGCACAGCTCCGCCACCACGCGCGCCACGAGGAGATTGGCGACGAGCACGGGAACGCCGAGCTCGCGCTGGAGGGTGTCGCGCGTCTTCCGCCTGAACCCGATGCAATCCATGACGACGAGCCCGGCCTGGCCCTCGCTCAGGGCGAGGCGGGCGGCGTGCAGAGCGGCCGGATCCTCCTCTTCGTAGGGGGAGATCGGCACGACGACGGGGTCGAAGCCCGCGGCGCGCCAGCGCGCGTCCGTCTGAGGGACGTGAGGCACCGACGGCGTGAGGACGCCCAGCCGTCCTTCCCACGACAGACCGCGAAGAAGGCCGAGCAAGACTTCCTGAGGCTCGACGAAGGGACGACGCGAGCGGAATCGCGGGAAGGCGCCCGTGCACAGCAGCGCGGTCATGGTCACACCTCCGGTTTCAAGCTCATCGATGAGAGCCTGCACCCGCGCCACCATGTGGCGCTTGGCCACGAACACGCTCGAGCCGTCGGCGAGACGGGTGACGAGGAGGTCGTCGTCGGGTTTCGGGGCGAGGGCGGCGATCTCCCGTGGAGACAGGCCGTCGAGAGCGCCCCGCTCGCGGATCTCCACACCCGGGCCGAGGATCTCGACCATGTCCGGCACCACGTCCGAGCGCGGCGACTGGCCGATCGTGATCATGCCGACGATGATGGGTTTCACGTTTCTTGACCTCTCTAGCGCCAACTACTCATGAGCAAGCCATCCCTGTTTGGACCGCCCCCTCGCCCTGCGCTCTCCCCCGCGACGGGGGAGAGGGATAAGGATGGTCTCACGCGACGCCTTCTTGTCTTGATCCCTCTCCCCCATCGGGGGAGAGGGCAGGGTGAGGGGGCCCAGCTCCTTGCGCACTGTTCAGGTTATCTCTCGAGGACCCGGGCGTCGTCCGCGGCCCAGCCGGCCCGCACGCGCGCACCCGGCGCGAAGCGCGTCTGTCCCAGCTCCACCGCCTGGAGCTCGAGCCCTTCCTCCGTCCGGAGCACGTACCGCACGGTCTCGCCCTGGTACACGACGTGCGCGACGGCCGCCGCGACCACATTGTCGGCCCGCCCGTCGGGCTCGAGCCTGACGCGCTCCGGCCGGAGGGCGAGCGTCACCGAGGCGCCGGGGCCGCCCGCGGGGGTGGCCGTACGCACGCGCACCCGTCCCCACTCGACCTCGGTGCCCGTGAGGACGCGCACGGGCAAGAGATTCGTGGTCCCGATGAAGCCGGCCACGAAGACCGTGCGCGGACTCTCGTAGATGTCGCGCGGCGTGCCGATCTGCTCGAGCCGGCCGCCCCGCATGACGGCGATGCGATCGGACATGGTCAGCGCCTCGCCCTGGTCGTGGGTAACGTAGATGGTGGTGATGCCGACCTCGCGCTGCAGGCTCTTGAGCTCGATCTGCATGTGGTCGCGAAGCTGCTTGTCGAGGGCGCCGAGCGGCTCGTCGAGAAGGAGCACGGCGGGGCGCGTGACGAGGGCCCGGGCGAGGGCGACCCGCTGCTGCTCGCCGCCGGAGAGCTCGCGAGGATACCGCGCGCCATACGCGGGCAGCCGGACGAGCTCGAGCGCCTCCCCGACCCGCCGCTCGAGCTCACCGCGCTCCACGCCCGCCATGCGGAGCCCGAAGGCCACGTTCTGAAATACGGTGCGATGCGGGAAGAGCGCGTAGTGCTGGAAGACCATGCCCACGCGCCGGCGATGGGGCGGGACGTCATTCACCCGGCCGCCCTTGATCAGGACGTCGCCCGCGGACGGATCGACGAAGCCCGCCACCGCGCGGAGGGTCGTGGTCTTGCCACAGCCCGACGGACCCAGGAGCGTGAAGAACTCGCCGGCGTGGACGGCGAGCGACACGCCGTCGAGGGCCAGGGTCTCACCGTAGCGCTTGACGAGTGAGCGGAGCTCGACGTCCGGCGGGGAAGCGACGCTCAGCGCAGCTCCTTGTTCCAGCGCTCGGTCCACTGGGGACGCTGCCGGGCGACCTTGGCCCAGTCGAAGAGCACGAGCTTGTCCACGTCGGCGGGGCCGCTGATGATCTTCCGCGCCACCTCGGGCGGCAGCTTGACCGTCTTGTTGGTGGGGCTGAAGAAGAGCTCGGTGGCGAAGGCGGTCTGGACCTCGGGGGAGAGATAGGCGTCCACGAGCTTCCACGCGAGCTCCTTGTTCTTCGAGCCCTTGGTCACCTGGATGACCTGGTCGAGGATGGGCACGCCTTCCGACGGCGCCGCCCAGTCCAGCGGAATGCCCCGCTTCTGGAGATCGTACGTCGAGCCGTCGTGGAGGACGGCGATCACGACCTCCTTGGACTCGAGGTACTTCTCGATCGTGCCCGTGAAGTCCACGAGCTTGGGCTGCATGCGTTTGATGGCCGCGATGCCCGCGTCCACGTCGAAGAAGTCCTTGCCGTAGATCTTCGACGTCATGAACAGGAAGTTGATGCCGAGGGTGTTGCCGATGACGTAGGTGCCACGCCGCCCGACGTACGCCTCGTCCCAGAGGTCTTTCCAGGAGGTAGGCTTCTTGGCCACCGCGTCGGTGCGGTAGGCGATGCCGATCCGCGACCAGAAGATCGCCACGCTCGTGTCGCCGACGAGGGCCTTCTCGTACACGTTCTTGATGTTGGGGGCGAGGGCCAGATTGCGGGGCTCGAAGAAGCCGCGCTCGCGCGGGATGGGGAAGGGCGGCTCGTTGCCCATGACGACGTCGAAGGGCGGGTTATCGGGACCGCCCGCCATGAGCTTGGCCACCCACTCGGTGGTGATGCCCGTGACCAGCTCGATCTTCACGCCGTGCTGCTTCTCGAAGGGCTCGATGAGCGCCTTCTTCATGACCTCTGACCAGCGTCCGCCGTAGCCCGTGACGACCAGCGTCTTCTGCTGGGCAGGGGCGTAGACGGCGACGGCGGGAAGCAGCAGGGCGGCAAGAAGAACCAGCAGCGAGGCGATGCGTGTCATGAAAGCTCCTTCCGTTCGGCGTGCTCGGTGCGCGGGAGTGTAACACGAGTAACGAAGAAGCTCCGGCAGGTCGAACCCGATTCGATCGCGGCGCGAGCCGCCAGGTCAGGGCGGCTCCGACTCCGTGAGCTTGGCCAGGGTGACGCCGAGGGCACGCGCCAGTCTCCCCAGGATGGCCGGGGCAGGATTGTGGCCCGACTGACCGCCCTCGAGGATGGACACGAAGCTCACGGAGAGCTGCGCGCGCTCGGCGAGCTGGGCTTGGGTCATCCCTCGCGCCTCGCGCAATTGCTGGACGACTTCCCCAAGCTTTCTGGTGGCCATGCACTCTCCCTGCACCTGAGAGTTTAGGCTGGCTGTCGAGGCCCGTCACCTATATTCTTGCTTCCCCATACATCCGTGGCTCTCGAGGAGGAGTGCCGTGTCCTGGACGCTGGGTCGAATCGTCAGGGAGCATGCGCGAGGGCGGGGCGACCGGCCGATGATCACCTACGGCGAGCGCGTGATCACGTGGTCGGAGATGGACGCGCGGTCGAGCCGCGTGGCGCAGGGGCTCCTCGCCGCGGGGCTCGCCGAGCAGAGCCGGATCGCCTTCCTGGACAAGAACGGCCCCGAGTATTTCGAGGTGCTCTTCGGGGGCGGCAAGGCCAATGTCGTCAACGTGGCCGTGAACTGGCGGCTGACGCCCGGCGAGATGGCCTATGTCATCAATGACGCCGAGGCCAAGATCCTCGTCGTGGGTCCCGACTTCCTCGGACACCTCGAGGAGATGGAAGGCAGCCTCAAGAGCGTCGAGAAGATCGTCGTGCTGGGCGCCCACGCGCGCCACGAATCCTACGAGGCGTGGCTGACACGCCATCCCCCCGACGACCCCGGAAGGACCTCCGCGCCGGAAGACGTCGCCATGCAGCTCTACACGTCGGGCACCACCGGCCTGCCCAAGGGCGCCATGCTCACCAACGCGAGCCTCGGCACCCTCCTGCCCTACGTCGGGCCCTTCTGGCATTTCGACGAGACTTCCGTGAACCTCGTCTGCATGCCGCTCTTTCACATCGGCGGCTCGGGCTGGGCCCTCGTCGGCATGGGCAGAGGCTGTCACTCCATCCTCGTCCGCGAGTTCGTGCCACAGGAGATCCTCGCCATCCTGGAGCGGCATCGCGTCACCAACGCGCTCTTTGTGCCCGCCATGCTCCAGTTCCTCACCATGGTCCCGGGCGCCCCCGACCGGGATTATTCCGCGCTCCGCTCCGTCGTCTACGGCGCCTCCCCGATCACGAACGAGGTGCTCGTCCGCTCGATGAAGGCGCTGCGCTGCCCCTTCATCCAGGTCTACGGGCTCACGGAGACGACGGGCGCCATCACCCAGCTTCCCGCCGCGGACCATGAGCCCGAGGGACCACGCGCGCGCCTCCTCCGCTCGGCCGGCAAGCCTTTCCCCTGGGTCGAGCTTCGTATCGTCGAGCCGGGGGGCGGACAGGACTGTGCGCGAGGGACGGTGGGAGAGATCTGGACGCGCTCGGTGCAGAACTTCAAGGGCTACTGGGGCAAGCCGGAGGAGACGGCCCGGACCCTCGACGCCGACGGATGGCTCCGCACGGGCGACGCGGGCTTTCTCGATGAGGACGGCTATCTCTTCCTCACCGACCGCGTGAAGGACATGATCATCTCGGGCGGCGAGAACGTGTACCCCGCCGAGGTCGAGAACGCGCTGTTCGACCATCCCGCCATCGCGGATGTCGCCATCATCGGCGTGCCCGACGATCGATGGGGCGAGACGGTCAAGGCTATCGTCGTCCAAAAAGCCGGAGTGGACGCGCAGCCCCGGGACATCATCGCCTTCGCCCGCGAGCGGCTCGCGCACTACAAGTGCCCGACCTCCGTCGACTTCGCGGAGTCGCTGCCCCGCAACCCTTCCGGCAAGCTCCTCAAGCGCGAGCTGCGCGAGCCCTACTGGAAAGGGCGTGAGCGCCGCATCAACTGAGCGCACTGGGCAAATTTACTTCGCCACATCTACTCAGCCCTTGCCTCGCAGCAGGGCTGCTCAGCTCGAAATGCCACGTTCTCGGTCGCCAGCAACGCTCGACGTACGACTGATTCAGCCCTCGCCTCGTGGCTTCGCCCCTCAGCTCGAACTGCCACGCACGCCTCGCGTTGCTGGCTCCCTCGGGCGTGGCATTTCGAGCTGAGGGCGTAGCCCGAGGCGAGAGCTGAGTAGAACTGGCTCGCAACTTGGCCCAGTGCTCAGCTGGCGTGCCGGTGCTCCGCCGGTAGCCCAAAGCGCTGCGCCGTCTCCGCCGCGGCATCGAACTGGATGAGGACGGCGGGCTCGCGCCCGACGACCCAGGCGTCGTGGCCAGGCTCGACCACCATCACCTGCGGCGCCGCAAACTCGAATGTGCAGCCGTCGGCGTACTGGCCCTGGACCTTTCCCGAGGTCAGGAATCCCACATGCCCGTGCATGCACAGCTCGGTGCCGATGAGGGGCTTCATGTGGGTGGACCAGCGGAAGCCCGGCGGGTACACGACGCGCTTGACCTGGCCGTTGGCCGCGGCCACCGAATCGATCTTGACGCCCGCCATCTCGTGGTGCCGGGCGCCCTTGATCGCGCGAAGCCCTGCCCCGGCCGGCCTCGCGATCTTGTGCCCTCTGGCCACCGGGGGCGCCTTCCGACCCTTGGCCTTCGCCTTGCTCCCGCCTGCACGCTTTTTCATTGAAGTGCCCTCCTTGGCGCTGTCCTGCCGAGCGCGAGACGCATGGCTTCCCGCCGGCCATCGGCATGGCCACGGGGCGATGGAAGGAAAACTCGAGGACCGACTTCGGTGGCATGCGCCTCTCCGAGCGCCGGCTGGATGCAGATGGCGTGACTCTGCTCGCTGAGTCATCGCCTGTCAAGCGATGCACTAATTATCGGGAGGCGGAGCGGCCGACGACCTCCAGGCGGACGAAGTTCTGGTTGAAGGCGCTGCCCGTTCCCGCCGTGAAGCGCGGCTCGATCAGCACGTTCATGTTGCGGCCGTGCTTGTGCCAACCACCCTTGGGAACGACCACGATGTCCGGGCGCAAGGTGGGATCGACGCACACCCGGACTTCGAAGCGGCCGCGTGGAGAGACGAGCGCTGCCACATCGCCATCGGCGACCCCGGCCTGGGCGGCGACGTGCGGAGAGACCTCCGCGCCGACAAGATCGTCCTGGGCGGCTTCGAGGATCTGCGAGTTCATCGCGTCGGCCGTGGCCTGGGCGATCAGATGGAGCGGGAATTCCACTGTCGGGAGCACGGGGTCGTCCACGAAGCGGTCGGGAAACACGAAGCGGCCGGAGGGCGTCGCGAAGCGTCCGTCGGCCCAGGGCACCCGCGCCTGCCCCTCGGGCCAGAGTCGCCCGCCCGCGGCCTTGAGCGCGGCGTAGCCGATGCCCGCCGCGCGGAAGGGCCGGGAGGCCTCGTCGATCCACTCGCCGGCGGACCCGGCCATGTCTGGGCCGAAGCCCAGCCGCGCGGCCAGCCCCTGCAGAATGCTGAGATCGCTCCGCGACTCGCCGAGGGGAGGGGCTACCGGCTGCATGAGCTGCATCCAGTGATGGCCGTAGGAGGGGACGAGGTCCTCCTCCTCGAGAAACGTGGTCGTGGGCAGGAAGAGGTGCGCCGTCTCGGCGGTGTCGGTGAGGAACTGGTCCAGGCAGACCACGAACTCGAGCCGGGACAGGGCCGTCTTGATGGCCGGCGTGTCGGGCATCTGGTTCACGAGATTGCTCTGCATGAAGAACGCGGTGGTCACGGGCGGATCGGTGGCGGACGCGAGGACCTCACCGAGACGAGAGACGGGCAGGGTCCGCGGCGACGACGTGCGCGCGGCCTCGGCCTGGAGCTCCGGGGTGCGAATCTCCCGCCACGGCCAGTTCATCATGTTGACGCCGCCGCCCGGTATCCCGACATTGCCCGAGAGCACGCCGAGCGCGGCGATGAGCTGACAGGTCTGGTGCCCCTTCGTGTACTGCTGCAGCCCCACGCCTTCGAGAATGGTCGCGGGCTTCCGGTCGAAGTACTCGAGGGCGAGCCACTCGATGGTCGCCCGCGACAGATCCGTGCGGCGCGCGACCTCGTCGAGCGAGGTGTCGCGGACGAGGCCGAGGTAGGCGTCGACGCGCTCGCCGATGGCGGCCAGCCGGCCGAGGTCGACGGGCCGCCGCTCGAGAAGGACCTTGGCCATGCCGAGGGCGAGGAGGCCATCGGTACCCGGGCGCGGCTGCACGGCATGATCGACGTAGCGAGCCGACTTGGTCCGCACGGGATCGATGACGATGGCCAGTGCGCCGCGCGCCCGCGCCTCCTTGAGCACCGGCATCATGTGAATGTTGGTGACGGCAGGATTGCGTCCCCAGATGAGAAAGAGGTTGGAGTGATCGCGCAGGTCGATCGGGTCGTGGATCTGGCAGTCGCCGAAAGCGAGTCGCGTGCCGTAGTCGCCCTCGCCCGCGCAGTATCGTCCCACCGCCTCCGTGGCGCCCCCGAAGAGGTTGAAGAACCGGTTGACCATGCACTTGAGCGCGGCGAACGAGCCGTTGCCTCGATGGAAGAGGACGGAGAGGCTTCCATGCCGGTCTCGCGCCAGGCCGAGCTTCGAGGCGGCGAGATCGAGGGCCTCCTCCCAGCCGATGCGCTCCCAGCCATGGGAGCCGCGCCGCAGCGGATGGGTGATTCGCTCGGAGTTGTACTGGCGGTCCACGAGGAAGCGATTGACCTTGCGGCAGAGGGCGCCCCGGGTGAAGGGGTGGTCGGGATCTCCGCCGATCCGGACGATGCGATCGCCGTCCACTTCCGCCACCACGCCGCAGGCATCGAAGCAGTCGAGCGGGCAGGCCGTCTTGACGACGCGGAGCATCAGGGGCAGAGCTTACCGCACTCGCTGTTTTCGCGCCGCTCGAAGCGCCGAAAGTATATGCTAGCGGCTGAGGCGCCATGGACTTCGAGTACACGCAAGAGCAGGAGGCCTTTCGCAAGGAGTTCCGCGACTGGCTCGCCACCCACCTTCCCGCCGAGCTGTGCCTGGACGATCCCGCGGATGACCGGGTCGCCTCCGACCGCGAGACCTTCGAGCGCCGCCGCGCCTGGCAGAAAACCATGCACGCGGCGGGCTGGGTCGGCATCACGTGGCCGAAGGAGTACGGAGGCCGCGGGTTCGGGCTCATCGAGCGCGTCATCTGGGACGAGGAGTATGCGGCGGCGCGCGCGCCCGTGCTCCCGGGGAACATGGCCCTCAACCTGGTCGGCCCCACCCTCATCCACTGGGGCACCGACGAGCAGCGGCGCCGGCACCTTCCCGCCATCCTGAACGCCGGCGAGGTCTGGTGCCAGGGATTCTCCGAGCCCGGCGCCGGCTCGGATCTGGCCGCCCTCCAGACACGCGCCGTCGACGCCGGCGACCATTTCGTCGTCAACGGCCAGAAGGTGTGGACCTCGGGCGCGCAATTCGCGCACTGGATCATCCTGCTCGTGCGCACCGACCCGCAGGCGCCCAAGCACAAGGGCATCAGCTGCCTCCTCGTGCCCATGGCCACGCCCGGGATCAGCGTGCGCCCGCTCGTGCTCAACCGGGCATCATCACTTCAACGAGGTCTTCTTCGCCGACGTGAAGGTGCCCAAGGCGAACCTGCTGGGTCCGATCAACCAGGGCTGGAAGGTCTCGACAACCACGCTGATGTACGAGCGTCATTCCGCGGGCTCGCGCGGCTACACGGCGCAGATCGCGCGGCTCGTGCAGCTGGCCCGTCAGGTGCCCATCGATGGGCGCCCCGCGTGGGAGAACCCCTGGATCCGTCAGCGGCTGGCCCAGCTCGCCATCGACGCCGAGGTGTTCAAGTACACGCGGCTCCGGAACCTGACGCGCCAGCTCCGCGGCGAGCCGCCGGGGCCCGAGGGGTCCATCCTCAAGCTCACCGGCTCCGAGCTGGGCGTCCGGATCGCGGACGTGGCGGGCGAGCTGCTCGGCATGCACGTGCTGGTCAATCGGCCGTCCGAGACCGTGCCCGACGCGCCGCGCTGGTTCAACCGCGTGCTCGCCGCGCGTCAGTACACGATCTCGGCGGGGACGAGCGAGATCCAGCGCAACATCCTCGGCGAGCGCGTGCTCGGCCTGCCGAAGGGCTGAGCCTCCGCCTCACCAAGCCACGCCCTAGATCTGCCCCTTCACCCTGCCCTCTCCCCTCTGGGGAGAGGGCAGGGTGAGGGGCCGGACTATCGTCAGACGGCGACAGGCACTCCGGCCGGGGCGTGCTTGGCCGCCGCGGCGTCCGCCTTGGCGAAGTCGGCCTCGGTGAACCCGTAGAGGCCTGCGCCGCCCAGCAGGATCTCGGCCGCCGTCTTGCGCGACACGGTCCGCAACAGATTGTTCGATACGTTTGGGAAGTTGGAATCGAAGTGGGGATAGTCCGTGGAGACGCACATCCGGTCCGCCCCGATGAGGCCCGCCGTCGCCTCGATCTCCGGCTCGCTCCCCTCCACCGCGGCCCAGCAGTTGCGGCGGAAGTACTCCTTGGGAGTCAGGGTCAGGTACGGCGCGTGGGTGTCGCGGTATTGCGGATAGTCCCACTCGATGCGGGAGAGCAGGCCCGGCACCCAGGAGTTCTGCGCCTCGAGGAAGCCCACGCGCAGCCGGGGATGGAACTCGAACACGCCGCCCACGATCATGGCGATCAGGGCCTGCTGCATCTCGATCCAGTGGCTGGCCACGTGCCGGTAGAACCGGTTCTCGCCGTACAGCACGTTCATGTGCGAGTACCACGCCCCCGTGCCCTCGTGGAAGCCCCACGTGACGTCCAGACTCTCGTGCAGGCTGTAGAGCGGATCCCAGTAGTTGGAGTGCCAGTAGTGGCCGTTGACCAGGTTGGGACGCAGGAACGATCCGACCGCGCCCATCTCCTGGACGCAGCGGATCAGCTCGCGACAGGCGAGGTTGACGTCGTGAGGCGGCAGCATGGCCACGAACTTGAGCTGGTCGGGGCTGTGCTCGCAGAACTCGTGGATCCAGTTGTTGTAGGCCTGGCACAGAGCGAGAGAGAGATGCGGGTCCATGTCGTCGCGGGCGAGGAGGCTCAGCCCCGTGGTCGGATAGAGGACGGCGATATCCACGCCCTCGATCCCCATACCCATGACCTGCGCCACCGCGTCGTACTTCCGCTCGATGGCGAAATCGAGGCGCCCCGTGTCGGCGAGCCGGGATCCCGAGAGCGGCTGAGTGCTGTTGGTGCCGCCGGGCGCCCGCCGCTTGCGGTACTGCTGCAGCTCGGCGTCCATGGTGGTGGGCAGGCCGTCGATGACGATGGTGCCGCGCTGCGGGCGCCCGTCGGCGCCGATGGGCAGGCTCACCCGGCTCCTGAACCTGGGCTCCAGGTATTTCTCGAAAAGATCCGGCGGTTCCATGATGTGCATGTCGCAGTCGACGAACCGGAGCCCATCTTTCATGACGCCTCCCTGGAATGGCTGTGTGCTGCCCTCACGTCCATGACGACCGACTGCCCGATGCCGGGGATTCTACTCGCGGGACGGGTGGTCCGCCATGGACTGCTGGGCGGCCCGCTTCGACCGGGAGCGCAACGCGTCAATCGCCCAGCGGGGGATCTCACCTGTTCGGGGCCGCCGGCTTCCTAGCTTCGACCTGCCGGATGAACTCGTCGGCCAGCCGCTGCTTCTCGGGACCCGCCGCGCGAAAGTAGAATCTCTCCAGGAACTCGTACATGCCTTTGGCCTCTTCGTAGGGCGCCTGATCGATCTTCTGTCGCGCGACGGCGAGGGTGCGCTCGATGGGCACGAAGTCGACGGCCGGGTTGTCGCGTAGCCGATCCATGATCGCATCGCTGTAGATCCAGATGCGCGCCATCAGCGTGCCCTCGAAGAAGATCTCGTCGGCATTGCGCGGCTCGCTCAGGGAGAACGGAGGCGCGTGGCTCAAGAAGATGAAGTGAATGTGATTCCTGGTCGCCCACTCCGCGTCGGGGCTCTTCTCGTGCCCGACACGGCCCCGGGCGGCCAGCGGCTGCTTGGCCAGCGTGTATTGCGTCAGCCCCGTTGACTCCGCCAGATAGGGCAGGCCGCTGTAGTAGCCGAACATGCACATGCTGCCCTCGTAGATGGCCCGGACGGGCGCCGCCGCCAGCGCGCGGGCCGCGGCGCGCGCCTGCGCGCGTCGGAGATCGAGGATCTCCGGCGTGTAGAACATTCGCTCGTCCGCGATGCCGCGAATCAAGTACGGCCGATCCGGGTACAGGGGATACGGGAGCCACGCTCCTACCACGGCGACGGCCAGGATCGCCACCTGCACCCTCACCCCTGAGACCGAGTGCAGCAGGCCCTCCAGGGCGAGAAACAGGAACGGCATGGCGGGCAACAGTCGCCTCGCGAACATGAAGTCCCCGCCGCTGTGCACGACGTACGCGGCGAACCCCAGGAAGGCCGCCAGGAAGATCAGATCCGTCCTGCCCACCGCTACCGCCCGCCTTCCGCGGTTCAAAAAGAGCAAGACGATGATGATCAACGCCAGGGGCAGGAGAATCCAATTCTTGAGAAAGAAGACGCACACGTAGACGAGACCCTGGCCATAGTACGGATTCAGCGCGGACTTGGAATA
>WNEZ01004453.1_pt1 | contig 12201 bp, 18 predicted proteins | sample 5400521 | NCBI WGS metagenome assembly WNEZ01 (sample SAMN13153339, study PRJNA577476) | soil metagenome | isolation source: 120 cm saprolite under Douglas fir tree site 2 hole 1 replicate 1 | place: USA:California | collected 2015-04-18
CGGCTCGCCGCGGACTTCACCGAGAAGCCGGTCATCAACGCAAGCGACGGCGCCGGCCAGCATCCGACCCAGACCCTCCTCGACCTGTACACGATCTGGGACGAGAAGGGTGCGTTCGAAGGCCAGAACGTCGCTCTGGTCGGCGACCTGAAGTACGGTCGCACGGTCCATTCGCTCGCTTACGCGCTCGCCGAACTCGGGGCGCACCTCACCTTCGTGAGCCCACCGACGCTCGAGATGCCGTCGGAGATCCTCGAGCGGGTGAAAGAGAAGGGTCTCTCGTTCCGTGCGGCGCACCGCCTCGAGGAAGTGATCCGCGAAGCCGATGTCCTCTACGTCACCCGGATCCAGAAAGAGCGGTTCCCGGACCCGCAGGAGTACGAGAAGGTCGCCGGTTCGTATCGCGTCGACATGGATGTCCTGCGGGACGCGAAACGCGGACTCATCATCATGCATCCGTTGCCCCGGGTGACGGAGATTGCGCCGGAGGTGGATCGCACGAAACATGCGGTGTACTTCAAACAAGCCTTCAACGCGGTCCCGGTCCGCATGGCGCTCCTCGATCTGATCCTCGGAGAAGGAGCATGAGGGAACTTCGCGTCACCCCGATCAAGAACGGGACCGTGATCGATCACATTCCCGCGGGGCTCGCCCTCAAGGTCCTGAAGATCCTCGGGATCGGAGATGCCGTGACGTCGACGGTGACCGTCGCGATGCACGTCCCGAGCCAGGCGATGGGTTGGAAAGACATCGTCAAGGTCGAGGACCGCGAGCTCGGCGGCCGCGAACTCGAGAAGATCGCGCTCATCGCGCCCACCGCCACCGTGAATGTGATTCGCAACTACAACGTCGCGGAGAAACGACCTCTCGCGCCGCCGGATTGGGCGGTCGGCATCCTGCGATGCGCGAATCCGAACTGCATCTCGAACGTCCGCGAGCCGATCGAGTCGTCGTTCGTCGTGCGATCGAAGAACCCCTTGCGCGTCGTCTGTAAGTACTGCGACCGGGAGCTCGAAGACATCGTCAGCCACATTCTCTGACGCGAACATGGGCGGCGTCGGACTCGATTCCCTGGGTCACCGAAGCGTTTAAGAACGGCCCCTCAGATACGCGCCAACAGAAGGGATGGTGACTCTTTGCTCGAAGAGCTGTCCGAAATCATCGGGCTCCAGGTCTACACGCACAACGGCGTGTTCCTGGGAAACGTGAACAACTTGGTCGTGGATGTGGACAACGGCGCGGTCGACGGAATCTTTGTCGGGGAGACGAATCCGCTCCTCGTCGAGGGGAGCCGCGCGGTGAGCGTTCCGTACCGCTGGGTGCAGAGCGTCGGGGATATCGTCGTCCTGCGATACTTCCCGAAGCGTGTCTCCCTGCGGAAGGGGAGCGCCGCGCCGCCGATTGCGGCCGCCGCGAAGTAGGACCGCGCCCGCTGCGAAACCGTTATTCCCGCAGGCCCGTTGCTCTGCCGATGGCCCGCCGCAGCCGGCCGGCTCCGCAAACGCCGACCGTCCGATTCGAGGTGCTGGAACTCGGCAGGCTCCATGGCCACGAGCGCACCCGACCCACCCTCCTCCAGGAACTCACGGACCAAATCCGGACGGACCGATATCTCCGGCGACCGATCCTCGTGGCCGATGTCGACCTCGTGATTCTCGATGGCCACCACCGCGTGGAGGCGGTCCGGGCTCTCGGCGCCCGCAGGATTCCGGCGTACCTCGTTGACTATTTCTCGGACGTCGTGCAGCTCAGCACCTGGCCCGACGCCGTGGTCTCGGTTGTCACGAAGGAAGACGTGATCCGCCGTGGCCGGACGGGCGACCTGTTCCCGCCGAAGACATCGCGGCACACCTTGACGATCGACCTCGAGGACCGGCCGACCGACTTGGACGACCTGCGATGATCACGTGCGCGGTCCGACCGAGTCGTTCCAGGCGGAGCGGACCTAATGGCGCCTCTCGATGAAGATGGCGGGTTCAGCGGGTCGCGCTCTCCACGGACTTCCCTCGCGGGTTCGGCCGGATCCGGATGCGGGCGGTCGACTCGGCCTGGAGCGACCGACCCCCCAGGAGGCGATCGAGGAACACCGCGAGCGCCGCGACCTCGGAGTGCGGTTGGTTCCCGACGGCGACGTTGAAGTCCGCCAGGTCGTACACGTCTCGCGGGACTTTTTCGGCGCCGACGACGATCAACAGGTCATCCCGGGGGATTCGCGGGAGGACATCATCGATCGGGAGTCCGTACATCGTGAGGTGGACCTTCGGGCCTTTCCAGTCCCGCAATAGGCCCCGCCAGGGCACGCCGGTCTCGATTCGGAACGAGCCCCCGAATCGTCGCACCACGTTTCGCACGGTCCGCTCGAGCGCAGGATCCCGGGTCGAGACGAGGACCGCGTCCGCGCCGAACACGCGTGCCGTCAAGGCGACATGGGTCGTGACCCGCTTGTCCCGAGCGGGACGGTGTCCCAGCCGGAGGACGGTGATCACCGGTCAGTCCTCGAATCGGATGATCCGGTGACCGCGGAAGTCGAGGCGCGGGGAGCGTTTCACCAGGGCCTTCAGCTTCGTCTGCGTCACCTTGAGGGCGTCGGCGACGTCGCCCGAGAACTTGCCGTCGGCCCCGACCATCTCGAAGATCTGCTTTTCGATGACCGCATATTCGTCTTCGGACATCATCGCGGCATGGAGGACATCCGAGATTTCCGGGACCGGAGCGGTCGCGTTGATGTGAAAAGAGGAGTAGAACGCGTGGTATGCCTTCTCCGGGGACGCGGTCGGACCGGTCTGCCACTTCGTCTCCACGAGCTTCATCTTCTCGAAGAACCGGAGGGCGTCGGAACCGGTCGCGCCGAACTTCTCCTCGATCTCCCGGGCCGTCTTCCAGCCCGTGGAGACTTCCTTGAAGACTTCGCTCTTGACCTCCGTATCGACCGCGCGAAGAATCGGGACCAGTTCGGCGACCTCGCTCACAACCTTGATGCGATTCAAAGAAACCCGCGCGCTCGATATCCGGCTGTGCCGTTATAAGTTTTATTTCGGTGCCCGAAAGAATTTGCTCATCTAGGAGAAAGACAGCGGAACGACCTTCGCTTCCGCTCGATGGACAAGCCGCTCCCTCTCCATGATTTCCCGTCCCGGTCGCATGCGGAAATGTTTAAGCGAACCGGGACGTTCGCCACTCAGGTCGAATGAAAGTCAAGGAACTCCGCCCGGAGAGCAAGGTCGACGTCATCGAGCTGACGATCCGGCAGAAGGGCGACGCGCGGGATTTCTCGAGCCGGAGCGGCTCTACGGGGAAGGTGGCGGACGCCAAAGCGGTCGATGACGAGGGCACGGAGGTCTCGGTCAGCCTCTGGAACGACGAGATCGAACGGGTCCAGACGAACGACCGCATCCGCATCACGAACGGATGGGTCCGCGAGTGGCGGGGCAACATGCAGGTCAGCGCGGGCCGGTACGGGAAGCTCGAGGTCCTACGGTAGGGCCGGCGGCGCGAAGAGGATCACGACCGCGGTGAGGACCGCTAGCGGCACGACGAGCATGAGCAGATCATCGTCCAGCTGACGGTGCTTCGGACCTTCGACGATCATCGCGGAGCCGGTCGCGAGCACCGCGAAGATGAACTGCCAGCTCCACGCGCGAGTTCCGAGCATCGCATATTCCGTCGCGAGGAAGAGCGCGAAATACGCCGCGATGACCGCGGACCGAGGCCACGATCGTCTCCGGGCGAGCGCCGCGATGGGATCGATCCACGCCATCCCGAGGAATACCGGGACAACAAAATAGGGTGCGCGGCTCCCGAGGAGGTCTCCGAACAGGAAAAGCGCGAGCCCCAGGCCGAGCGCCCCCTGCGCGTATGCCGAAACCCGTTTGCCCTCGTACGGCCGCATGCCGAACAGCCGAACGCCGAGTGCCATTCGTGCGATCTCGATGCATGCCGCCGTCCCCAGGAAGAGGAGCGTCACGCTGGTGCGGGTGACGCCGCTGCCGGGTCGGAGATCCTCCGGCAGCAGATAGTACGACAGAAAGACCGGCGAGACGACATGCATGGCTCGACGGAAGGCGGCGTTGCCGTCCATGGTGTTGACCCCGCGGCCATCACTCGCCGAACTCCGTGCCGCGCCATTTCGCGTCAATGCCCTTGAGCAAGATATACGTTATCGCGCCCAGGATTGTGAGGACGATGCCAATGCCGATGGCCGAGAGCCGAAGGTCCCGATCGATTGTGAAGGACAGGATCGTTAGCCCGAAATCCGGGAGCATCGACATCACGCTGAACCGCGCGAGCACGCCGGGGTCGAAGAGGAACGAGTTGGTCCGGAGGCCCGTCAGGTAGGCCGTCATCACGACGATGTACAGCGAGGTGACGAGGACGATCGGAATCGCGAGCCACAGCAATCGCGTGTCCGCGTTCAACCATGCGATCATCACGACGAACCCGACGCCGATCCAGGTCGTCATGAGAAGGAACGCGATCAGCTTTGTCCGGATCACCTGAGGAACGGAGACCGGTATCGTCGAAAGGTAATCCGTCGCGTCGACGTTGTTCATCCAATTGTATAGGATGACCCCGAAGAAGCCGACCATGCCCGCATAGAAGACCGTGTTGAAGCCGACCGGAACCTGGAGACCATACCGAACGAACCACGCCGTGAAAGACAGCAGGAGGAGCGGCGTCACGAATGAGAAGAACATCTTCGCGTAGGTCCCGCTCCGCTGAAAATCGAGGAATTCCTTCCCGAGGAGCGCGCTGTAACCCTCGAATCGGTCGAGCCGCGCGATGATTCCTGGGAGTTCGTTGCGTGCGGCCACACTCGGCGGTTCGAACCGCTCCGGGACAAGGCCGACGGCTCCCGCGATGAGGGCCGCCGCGATTCCCAGCCCGAGCGAGAGGAGTGCCGCGGCTCCTCCGGCGTTTGCGCCCAAGGGCGGTAGGAGTTCGTGGGCCGCGAGGCTCGGGAGGATCCAGGAGAATGGAATCAAGCGGGCGGCTCCCGCGGCCGCAAACAGTGCGGAAACGCCGGCGGCCGCCAGGACGAATCCCACGCGGCTTCGCATGTACACCGTCGAGACGAAGAAACTCAGCGACATCCCGAGGAGGAACGAGAGCAGCGCGGCCCCGAAGAGCACGCCGATGCTCGTGAGCCGGAAGTGCGTCACGGGAATGGACAAGGCCAAGCCGACGGTCGCGGGGACGAGGAGCAGGACCATGTAGAAGATCGCGTCGCGGACGAACATGCCCAGGAACGTTCGACGGAACCGCATCGGGAGGATCCCGGGCATCGCGACGAGGTAGTTGCGTGTCCCCGTCGTCCGCTCGAGGTACTGTCGACCGAGAAATCCGAATGCGCCGACGCTCAGGCCGTAGAGGAAGACGCTGACGTGCAGGAGGAGGATCGCGTCCGGGAGCGGGGTATACGCGAACAAGCGTCCGCTCGTGACGGCGATCGACAGGCTGAACATCGTGATGATGAACGGGAACGACACGAACATCGTCTGACCGGAATAGCTCGCATGGACGCGGAATTCCTCTTTCAGCATGAGGCGAAGCAGCCAGCTCATCGTCACGCCCCGACCAGGCGGAGGAATGCGGACTCCAGGTCTGGGTCCTGGGCCCGGATCTGGTCGACGGTCCCCGTCGCGATGATCGATCCGCTCCGGATCACACCGACTCGATGGCACAGCTTTGAGGCGATGTCGAGGAGATGGGACGCCATGAACGCCGTGCCTCCGCCGGCGACGTACTCCGTGAGAAACTTCTTGAGCTTCCGTTGGTAAATCGGATCGAGGTTGATGAACGGCTCGTCCAGGAAGACGAGCGCTGGCTCGTGGATGAACGCCGCGGCGAGCATCAACTTCTGTCGCGTCCCTTTCGAGAGGTCTTTGCACAACGTCGTCCCGCCCTCGTCCAGATCGAAGAACTCGAACCAGTGCGCGATTCGTTCCTCGAGCCGATCGAGTTTCCGAACCCGCCCGACGAAGTACAGATACTCGTGGGCCGTCAAGTACGATGGCGGCGATTCCACCTCGGGCACGATGCCCACGACCGACTTTACCTGGAGCGGCTCTTGGACGACATCAATATTCAGGACCCGCGCGTCTCCGGTCGTTGGGCGGAGCTGCCCCGTGAGGATTCGGAGCATCGTCGTCTTGCCTGCCCCGTTCGGACCGAACAGGCCGAAGAATTCCCCCGGTTCAACCGCGAGGTCGATCCCCTTCAGCGCGTCCACGGTCCCGAAGCGTTTCGTGAGCTGGGACGCCTTGATCGCGGGCACGCCGCCGCCGACGCGGGCCGCGTTATATAGGCCTTGGCGCGTGATTATCGAGGTGCCCTCGCGAATCTATTTGCCACGCGGACGTCTGTCCTGTTCCGTGGGCACCGTCCTCTTCGTCTGCGTCGAGAACACGTTCCGGAGTGTGCTCTCGGAGGCGCTCTTCAATGCGATCGCGCCCTCCGGGTGGCGCGCGGAGAGCGCGGGGGTTCAGGCGGCAACCGAGATCAATCCGGCCGTGCCGAAGTTGCTCCGAGAAATCGGGATTGAGCTCGGTCCGAAGAGACCTCGGATCGTCACACCTCAAATGATCGCCGGCGCAGCACGAGTCGTGACGTTTGGGTGTCTCGATCGGTGCCCGATCGGCGCTCGCGAGAAATCCGAAGATTGGCCTATCCCGGGTGCCACGGGCAAGACGATGGACGAGCTTCGCGCGATCCGGGACGAACTCCGCCGCCGCGTGGCCGAACTCTCGAAGCGTCTGCCGGAGTCCGTCGTCTCAGCGACGAGGCCACGGGCAAAAGATTGAAACCTCCCGCACCGGTGCCGCCGGCGTGCGGCCCCTTCTGATCACGCATTGCGGCGCGGGCTCGGATCCCTCCGTCCAAGATGCGGCGGAAGTCGCAGGGGCCCGCGGCATGGAGGTCTTGGCCCGCGGGGGCCGTGCGCTCGATTCGGTCGTTGAGGCAATCGTGGTCCTCGAAGACGATCCGCGGTTGAACGCGGGGACCGGCTCTCGGATGCGCATCGACGGTCGGATTCAAATGGACGCAGCTCTGATGAACTGGGACCGCGAAGCGGGCGCCGTCGCCGCCATCGAGGAGGTGAAGAACCCGATCCGGGTCGCGTATGATGTCCTGAAGACGCCGCACATCCTCCTCGCGGGCGCGGACGCGGTCGAGTTCGCGCGGTCGAAAGGCCACCCGCGATACGATCCGTCGACCCCGGAATCCCGCCGAAACCTCGAAGAGAGCCTTGAGAAGATCCGGAACGGACGGCTGCCGCGATACGCGCGGAAGTGGAAAGGCGTCGCGATCCACGACACGGTCGGCGCGGTCGCGCGGGACCGGCGCGGTCGCTTCGCCACCGGCTCATCGACGGGAGGTCTTGCGTTCATGCTCCCGGGCCGGGTCGGCGATTCTCCGATTGTCGGCGCTGGATTGTACGCCGGCCCCCGCGGCGCGGTCTCCGTCACCGGGATCGGCGAGGAGATCATCAAGCAGGTCTTGTCGAAGTTCGTATATGACCGCATCGAAGACGGTCTCTCGCCCCAGCGGGCTGGGGATCGCGGGCTCGCGCTTTTCCCCCACGATGTCCCGATCGGAATCATCGCGATTGCGTCGCGGGGATGGGGCGAGGCCGCCAACCGCGAGATGGCATTCTTCGCGTCATCCGCGCGTCGAACCTTTTAAGACAGCCCGCGTTATCACGGACCATGTCACGTTTTGTAGGGGGAGGTTTTCGTGACTCGTAGGAGTGCGCTCACCAGCAAGATCGAGGCCGAGGTCAAGCTGCTGCAGCGACATGTCGCGATGCTGAAGGCGATCATGGAGAATCAGCCGATCGGGATCATCCGACTCTCGGAGCTCCTCAACTTCCCGCAGCACAAGGTCCGGTATTCCCTTCGGATCTTGGAACAGGAGGGGTTGATCAAGCCATCGCCCGAAGGGGCCGTGACGACGGACAAGCTGGAGGAGTTCCTCGACTATCTGAAAGGCGTCCTCGATTCGATGTCGGGAACCGTCCAGGAACTCCGCAAGACGCTCGGGTGATCGGACCCGAACGGTGCGTTCACGCGGAAAGGAACCCGAGGACCCCACTCACGATCGCAAGGATTGACGGGGTTCCGCCGACTCCACCAGGGATCAAGAGGGTCAACACACCGATTGCGAGGTTGATCAACGCCCCGAGGCGGGTCTTCCCCCATCCGAACAGGGTGCTCGTCTTTCCCCGGTAGATCAGATAGCTCCCGTACAGCACGCCGATCCCCGCGATCAGCGTGACGACGTCGACGCCTCCCTTCGATTGAACGAGGAGAAGGATCAGCACTCCGGCGATGAGCCCGAGGATGAGGGCGATGATGCCGAAGAGGCGCTTCTCACCGATCATCGGCGGGCCGAGAGACCCATCCTATCTAAGGCTTGTGAATCGGATGTCGAACTCGGCGGCTCGGTTATTTAATAGCTTTGGCTCGAGTGGCGTCGGAGGCTCGGAGCCACGCCTCCACTCCGGTGCGGCGCAGAAACTATTTGAGGACCCCTCTTGTATCGCATCACAAGCCGTCGTAGCTCAGTCCGGTAGAGCCCCCGACTGTTAATCGGGTGGTCTGCGGTTCGAATCCGCACGACGGCGCTCTCTCCCATGCGATTCGGAGTCAATCAGCGGTGCCGCCGAGCCGCGCTTTATCCGCGCGAGAGCGTTTTTGGGCGAAACCGGGATAATACCGTTCTCTCGAGAGAGTCGTCCTGTGGCGCATTCCCCGGATACCCATTACGAGTCCCTTGGAATGGGAGATCGTCCGAGTGGAAGATGCATCCAACAGCGGAAGCCTGTCGGCTGGTCTGGCCGGGGCCTTTTTGTTCTCCTGGCGAATTCGGCGTGTGTGCTCTTCCAAGTTGAAAAGCGGTTTCGAGCCCCTCTTCCGGATGTCTACGCATGGTGCACGGAATTTCGGGACAGTGACCCCGAATTGAGTCGAGTCCGGCTGCGCACACGCAAGGTGATCCGTCGGGAGGGAGACCTGGTCGAGATGGAAGAGACCGGAATCATGGCGTTCCCATTCGTCGCGCGGTTCCTCGTACGATTGCGGCCGCCGGACGGTTGGGACGCGGACGCCCGCTCGAATATGGGTCATACGCGCAATACGTACCGGTTGTTCTCGGACCCGGAAGGCACTCGGCTCGAAATGACGTTCGACGTCCATCTGACGGGGCCTTACCGGTTGTTCGCCCCGTTTGCGAGAGGGTTCATCGTCCGGAAGACCTCAAGGGAGTGGGACGATTACGTGAGTGCAATGCAGTCGGGGCGATAGTTCCAGGCCGGAATCCCTCGATGTCGCGCGGCCCGGGTGCGGCGTGGAAGACCGGCTCATCATCGGTTGAATCGCACTAACTAGGAACGGGTTCGTCTGAACTCATAGCGGCGCTGAAAAAGGGAAGGTGAGGGCCGGTTTTCCGGCCCTCGTGCTGGGACAGGACATCGGCGGGCGCGCGAGCCTTGGGTTCTGGCAAACTACCCGTCCATTGACGCAGATTTCTCAAATATAGAGCAACTCCGCACGACGGCGCTTCTTTCCCGTTATACTCCATGTGGCCGATTTGGAACTCTGCTGACGGCGGCCGGAACCTGAAGTTGGTTTACGATTTCGCCATCTATCGGAGCTTCCGAAAAGTCCGGCCCCCAGACGACGAGACGACCCTGACGGCGTAATGACGCCCAAGAGAGGGTCAGTCCAGGTTCAGTTCCATGAAGACCCCGAGGTGCTTCATTACGTCAGGGATCTCTCGATAGGGCTCGATGAGTTCGAAGCCCAGCGATCGGTACAAGGCCTGCGCGCCTTCCATGAAGTTGGCCGTCTCCAGGCGCAGCTTCCCGTAACCGATGAGGCAGGCCGCTGCGATGACCCCTTCAATCAGCGCCCTTCCCAAACCTTTCCTGCGAAACGCCGGGCGCACGTAAACCCGTTTCATCTCGCCAATCTCCGGGGACAACCGGCGCAGCCCAGCGCAGCCAGCCACCTGCCCATCAAAGCTTGCGAGCAGGAGCCTCCCGCTAGGCGGGGCGAGCTCGGCCACAAGCTCATGGACACTTTCCTTGTAACCAAATTCCAGAAGCGTATTCACGTTGAGCCCCGTCTTGCCTGACATCTCGATATCCCACGCCTTGTATTCGGCGACGAGTTCCTGAAACCGCTCGATGTGTTCCGGGGTCTCCGCCCGGATTATCGTGAGCATCTTCGATCCTTCGATAAAGTAAGGTAAACTCCCGAGAATAGGGGCTCAGTATTTAGAGGGCCATAAATCGCAAGCTCGGCGAACGCCGTGAGAGCGCTGTCGTCCTCTTGGCGTGTCGACAGTCGCTGTCGCAAATGGATGTGCCAGTGCGCCACTTTACGCCACTCTCCTCTCTCGGTGGGGCGGTTTTGGCTCGCCACAGACTCGGATGTCCAGGCCTCGTGGCCGCTGGTGTCGAAGGAGGTCTGATCCTCGGATTCATGTTCGTGCGTCCTAGCGAACCACGTAGACCCACAGAACCAGGATGATGACGCAATCAGCCGCAACGATTGGGATGAGGTCTAGCAGGAACGCCGGGTCGAATTCGAACCTGCCTCCGTATGTCGTGCCAATAGGAACCGACATCATGAAGAAAATTTCGAGGAGGATGAAACCGACAGTCAGGATGCCAAAGACTTCGATCCGAATCTTGTGGAGGGCCCGTCGTTCTGCTGGGCTTGCCGACAGGACCGGAGCTTGCAGGAACCTCGGAAGGAGCCGCTCGTCTGGATGCGCTAACATGGCAATGCCACCGAGCATTGTTCCGCATCCTGCAACAAAAACAAAGATCCCGATGCCCAGATAGGGTCCAGAGTAGCAGAGAACCCCGCCGATCGTGCTCACCCGTTCATAGCAGAGTTGAGCAACTTCATAACCGAGAATGGCGACCGCCGCACCCACCGACAGCAAGCTTAGCGGAACCGTCCACGCTCGCCGGACCCTCATGCCAGACGTTCATCGCGCCGTGCTGGGATAATCCTAGCGACCTCCAGACCAGTCCTCCTCAGATCACCGGTGGCGCCTCATCAACAATCCCGAATGAAAGCCTCGCTGCAGATGCCGGTCTGGGCCGGGTCGACAACGCCGGTTCAAGCAGATTCGACTCATCGCCAAAGGCGGTGCCGGGTCTGGGGCATCAGGCGGCCTCGACCGCCTCGATCGCCTTTTCGATCTCCTTCTGGAGTTTCGCCCGTGCCGCAGGCTGAGCCCATAGGTCCGCCAAGTCCGGGCGCGTCGTCCGGCAAATCACCAGCATGTCGTCGAGGCTCGTGCTCCGGAGTGTTTGTAGAACGACGGCTTTGTAGGAGTGCAGTTCGTTGGAATGACGTTGGATGACGGACGAGTACAGCCAGAGTTCACACTTCATCCACTTCTCGACATAGCTCCGCGCGAGAGGCCGGACCCGCTTCGCGATTTGTTGCCGGAACGAGTCCTTCGCGAGTTCGAGCAAGAGCGCATGTTCGGTCAGTTCTTTGGCCACGTGGTCGGGAGGGGCGCTTGTCCTCATAAAGTGCGTCGCTTCCTTTGGTTCGCGAGCGCTTGCGTCCCGAGTTCTGTCAACCGTGCCTTCAGGACTCGAAGGTCCGAGGCGTGGCGTGCGTGCCGCTTCCCTTCAAGGAGTTCCCGTTGCGCCCGAGCGATTGGACTAGGAACCCGAGACTTCAGTCCGTCCACGCGGTTGAAGAGCGCACGTTCGGATTGGCCCGCGGTCTTCCGATCGCCGCGAGGTCGAATCCGCGAACTGATCCCGAGAACGCGTAGACATGAAGGTTACCTTTGAAGAAGCACGCCGTGTACGGAATCGGTGAGAGCCCGACCGCTCGTGCGTCTTGCCAGAAGCGATCAACGGACTCGCAAGCGACGCGAACGGGGTCTGTGCGTTCGGTCAGTAGTTCGATCGTGGCGACGCACCGGTTTCCCTTGCGGTGGGTGTCAAAGATGAAAGGCAAGCCGTCGAAGAAGCAGATCCCGTACGAGGTCTCCTGCGTGTCCGCGTCGAAGACCGTGAGGCCGTTTTCCGTGGGAACGAGTCGCTCGAGCGCTCTCAGGTCCGCCGCCGGCCCATTCACGATGCCGGAGAGCCGGGGCCGGTATTAGGAATCGCGGCGGACACACTCCTTAAGTAACGCCCCGCGGTTCCGCGGCCCGGGGCCCGTA
>WNEZ01009738.1_pt1 | contig 12199 bp, 10 predicted proteins | sample 5400521 | NCBI WGS metagenome assembly WNEZ01 (sample SAMN13153339, study PRJNA577476) | soil metagenome | isolation source: 120 cm saprolite under Douglas fir tree site 2 hole 1 replicate 1 | place: USA:California | collected 2015-04-18
ACGGGTACGCCATTTCGCAGAGAATCCAGCAGATATCCAGGGATTTTTTCCAGGTACCGGAAGGTTCGCTGTATCCCGCGCTGCACAGGCTAGAGGACCGCGGTTGGCTGCAAGCCAAGTGGGAAGAAACGGACTCGGGACGGGCCGCGAAGTTTTACACGCTTACACGCGCGGGGCGAAAGCGGCTTGGCGCGGAGATGGTCAATTGGGAGCGTCTGTCGGAAGCGGTCGCGCTGATCCTCAGAGCGGCGGAGTAGGAGTCTCTGTGACGGGTTGGCTCCGTCGTTTGTTTCGGAAACGGCTGACGGAAAAGCGGCTGGACGCGGAGTTGCGTTTCCATCTAGAGCAGCGGATCCGCGATTTCGTAGCCTCTGGCATGAGCCAGGAGGAGGCGCGGCGGCGCGCAAATCTTGCCTTCGGCGGACTGGAACAGGTGAAGCAAGATTGCCGCGACGCCCGCATGGAGAACCACTTTGAGGATTTTTTTCGCGATCTTCAGTACGCCTTTCGCAGCCTGGCGAAGGATCGCCGCTCCGCGCTAATCGCGGTTTTCGCGCTCGCACTCGGGATCGGCGCGACCACGGTGATGTTCAGCATTCTCTATAATGTCGTCTTCGATCCTTTCCCCTACAAGGACTTTCAGCACTCCGTCATCTTCGAGATCTGGGATTTGACGGGTGCGCAAGAGCAGGAAGCCCGCTTTCACTACAGCATCCCGGAATTTCTGGCTATCCGCGGGCAAAACCATGTCTTCGAAGACATCATCGGAAACTATACGTTGGATGTCCTTTATACGGACGGAAAAGGCACGCGGCGCTTCCGTGGCGGGTATGTCACCGCCAATGGCTTTGACTTTCTTGGCGTTTCGCCATTTCTTGGTCGTGCGTTCTCGCCCGACGACGTCAAACCGGGCGCTCCGCTCGTGTTCATGATGAACTACCGGCTTTGGCAAACGGAGTTTACTAGCGATCCGAAAATTCTCGGCACGACGTTCTTTCTGAACGGCAAGCCACGGACGCTTGTCGGAATCATGCCGCAGCGCTTCAACGGGTACAACGCGAGCCTGTGGCTTCCTTTGGGATTGAGTCCTGGTGCCGACGGCACTGTTTTTCCGGTCAAAGATCCCGATGTGATCTGGGCGCTGGCGCGTCTCAAAAAGGGTGTCAGCGTGGACGCGGCCGCCGCTGATCTCGATGCGATTCTGCATCGCCTCGCGCAAGCCAATCCCGGCGAGCTTTATCCAGAACGGTTCAAGATTCGTACCCGCACGCTGCTGGATTTCGTAGTCGGCGATTTCAAGAAAACTCTCTACGCCTTGCTTGCCGCCGTCTCCATGCTGCTGTTGATCGCCTGCATCAACGTCGGGAACCTGCTGCTCGCCAGAGCAACGGTCCGCGAAAGGGAGATCGCCGTTCGCGTTTCTCTGGGTGCCAGCCGCGGACGATTGATTCGCCAGCTTCTCGTTGAGAGTCTCGTGCTCGCCGCGGCGGCTTGTCTTTCCGGCTGTTTCTTTGCCTATTTTGGCCTAAAAGGCCTGGTGGCCATTATTCCGCGCGGTCCCATTCCAGAGGAAACCGTGATCGGTCTGAATCCCGCCGTCTTGCTCTTTGCGCTTGCCATCGCCGTTCTTACTATGCTCATTTGCGGTCTTGCACCCGCGCTCCACGCCGTTCGCGGCAACCTTCAGGTTCGCATGACCGGCAGCGGCAAAGGCGCGGGCGATGGTTTTCGCCACGGGAAGCTCCGCGCCGGTCTGGTGATCGCGGAAGTTGCGCTCTCGATCATGCTCTTGACGGGCGCCGGCCTGATGATGCGCAGTTTTTTCGCGCTTACTCATGCTGATTTGGGTTTCGATCCGCAACACATGCTGTACGCGCGAGTGACTCCGGCTGGGGCCGAGCATTCCGAAATGGCTGTGCAGAACCAGCTCTTTTTCGAACAAGTTCTCCGGCGAGTGAAAGCGTTGCCCGGCGTAGTCACAGTCACTGAAACCTTGGACCTTCCTCCGCTAGGTGGAGCGGGCAGCTACATAACCGTATTTGGAAAACCGCTACCCAAGCACGCGGACTCTATGGTCGATCTGTGCGGTGAATCCTACTTTCAGACGCTCGGCATTCGGCTCCTGCGCGGCAGACTGATTTCCGAAACGGATATCGGTTCAGCGCGGTACGTGGCTGTCGTCAACCAGGCGTTTGCGCGTGCTTACTTTGGAAACGAAGATCCTCTCGGACAAAAAATTAGGTTTGACGTCTTCGATCAATTGCCCGGCACGCCGCACGACGCTTATTTCGAAGTTATCGGCATGGTTGCGGACTTCAGGAACCGCGGCCTGCAAGAATCCCCAGCACCTGAGGCTTTCCTCCCCTACTCCATCACGGGGATTGGCGAGCGCTTCATCGTCGCGAGAACCGCCGTGGACCCGAAATCGCTGGTGGCGAGCGTCCAGCGGGAGATCTGGGCCGTGGATTCGAACGCAGCAGTCACCAGCAATGGATCGATCCAGAACCTGTTGGCCGAGGAAGTCTACACGCGCCCGCAGTTTGGTCTGATCACCATCAGCTTATTTGCGGGACTCGGGCTCGCGCTCGTGCTCATTGGCATATTTAGCGTGATGGCCTACACCGTCGCGTTGCAAATGCATGAGATCGGAGTTCGTATGGCGCTCGGCGCCCAGCACGGCAACGTCTTAACGATGATTCTTTGGAAGGGGCTGCGTCTGATTTCCGTAGGTATGCTCATCGGTGTGTTGGCCAGCCTCGGCCTGACGCGTTTTCTGGCAGACCAAATCTTCGGCGTATTGACCACAGACCCGTTGACCTTCCTTGCAGTTGTGACCCTTTTTCTCGCCGTTGGCTTGATCGCGTCTTTATTGCCGGCCCGCCGTGCCGCCGGCATCGATCCCCTCGTTGCGCTGCGTTACGAATGATGCCCCAGTGTTTGGCTCGTGTTCGCGCAAAACGACCGAGTCGCAAAGGGTTTTACCAACTCCGGGATGGTCGGCAATCGGTTCGGCGAAGTTGGCGCCGTTGGTGGAGGTATCTCCCGCAGCTGATGGCCGCGATGAAAGCGTAGTACAGACGTAGTATCAGTTGTGGCGGCAAAAAGCGAATAAAGGGTGAATGAAAACTGCGGAAGTGACTCCCCGGATTTCACTGCAATTCACTAGCGTTCCTCGGTTTAGCTTAGCTCCGGCGAATTGTGATTAAAATACTCTGCTGGCGTGCCTCGCCAAAACTCTATCCGCACCGGATATCGGGCGATTCGCTGACACGACAGCTTGAAGAGAAGACCTTGATGGGACCACAGGGCGCGAAATTCTCTCCTGCGGGGAACGCCCGCACGAGCTGCGCATAGATATAGGGATGGAGGAACCTCGCGCTTTGGGCCGATGCTACATTGGTGCGGATTAAGCAGCTCGATCGTAACGATGATGCAGCCCGCCAAGTCGCGCCCGAGAAAGAACAAGGCCTGAACCATCGAAGTGAGGTCTGCCGAACGGCGTTTCCTTCCCGAGACCAAGATGCGTGCGATCCTCATGATAATAGCGGACATAGTCGGAAAGCAGCCGCATGAGGTGCCTCTCGTTCAAAGGAATCACGTGGTTTAGCAAGTCGCGGCGACAACTCTGAACCCACCGCTCGGCAACGCCATTCTGCCAAGGACTCTCGAACGAAGTGCGAATCCCTTTGATTTTCATCGACCGGATCGCGGCGGGAATCTCGGTCCCATACTTGGCATCTCGATCAAAGATAAGAAACCGGGGAGCGGACTCATACGGGAAGGCTTCTCTTAGCTGCTGGACAACCCACAGGCTCGTCGGGTCCCGCGCGATGTTGAAATGCAGAATGCGCCGACGGTCGTGGCCGATGACAAAGAAGCAGTAGAGCACACCGAAGGTGATCGTTGGCACGGTGAAGAAGTCCATCGCCGCAATGGCTTCTCGATGGTTGCGCAAGAACGCAAGCCAGCGTTTCGCAGGCTCGGGATCTCGCGGCGCTTTGCGCATCCAGCGGGAGATGGTTCGCTCGGAAACGTCGAAGCCGAGCATGAGAAGTTCACCATGAATCCGAGGTGCTCCCCAGGTCGGATTTTCGGCGACCATCCGGAAAATCAAATCCCGGATCTCTTTTGCAATTCGTTTTCTGCCGGCCCGTCCAGGGAACCTGGAAATTAAGCGCCAATAGAGCGCAAACCCTGATCGGTGCCATTGCACGACCGTGTCGGGAAGCACGACGATGAGAAACGGCTTCCAGTCGGAGCAGATTTGGCGGGCGGCGATCCAGAACAGTTTGTCGAGGAAGGTCAGTCGGGTCCTTGGATGCCGACGCTTAAAGACTACGAGTTGTTGTCGCAGGGCGAGATTTTCTAGTAGGAGGCTGCGACGAGCGCAAAACAGACGGGCAATGGTGCCCAGACAGAGCCGCATGATATTGAGCATCGCTCAGGTGTAACATCCCACCGAGAAGAAACGAACCGCCGTAAGCTCTTGATTTCGAAGCCGAGCAGGATTTTGGCGAGCCACAGGTGACCTGACTGATCGATTGAGATACTTTCTCCGACAGTATCACTTGAAAGAGGAAGAAATTGATTTGATTATTGATTTAGGACCGGTAGAGGATCTGGTTGTAGAAGGCATTGCAAGTTTGACTGATGCTTTTATCGCTGACATCCCGGATCACAGTCGTTGGCGAACATTTACGGTATCGTCGTGTGCGTTTCCCTTAAGTATGGCCCTGGTAGACCGGCAATCACACGATTTCGCCGACCGGGCCGATTGGATCGCTTGGAGAGATCACCTGTATGGACGCCGTCGAACTCTGCTACGCGTTCCAACATTTAGTGATTGCGTGATTCAACACCCGCGTGGTGTGGAAGGATTTGACCCCAGAATCATGCAAGTTTCCGCGTCGATCAGGTACACGTTGCCAGACCAGTGGCTGCTGGTAAAGGGTGTAAGCACGCGCTTCATACAACCGAGCATTCAGTTTCCGGAGCTTGCAACTAGGCTCGTGTACGGACATCTTCGTGCGTGCTTTCGAGGCGCAACGCACTGCGCGGGGTGCGCCTCGATTAAGGCCGCCGCGGATGGCGCCCCGGGATTTGGTTCTGCGGAAGCATGGCGACGACTTGGTACGATGCACCACATTTCGACGGTGGTTGAACAACTTGGCGTATTGCCCTCGACTTGAGAGCGTCACGAACAGCGGCCGCAATGTCCTCAAGTCGTACTCGTTCGCTAATGCGATCCCATAAAATTCTCCGGGGCTTCCCTCGAACGCCCCGCAATACATCGAATTTCTGTAGCAGGGCAATGGCCTCTTCAAACCACAGCAACTCGGCAAGAGCGCGCGGATCCCTGGCGGAATTCTGTTTCGCGCTGCGCATCGTGCGAAATTCGAGACCAGCCGTACCGAAGTGAGCGTGCAAAACACCCCACCACTCGGGAAGCAGTTTTGCGGCTTCGTCGAAAAGACGGTCTCCTACAACCAACGTCGCGTAGTCGAGGACCTTACTATACACACTAACTTGGTTCTGCAGACGGCGCAGACTATCTAGATCAGACTTTATCTCATAACCGTGTAGCGATCCGTTCACAACGGCAATGTCCGCACGGACCAAACCACGGCAAAGTCCAAGTTCCTCAAAAAGGACTGTGCCGCTATGGGGCTGCTCAGCAATCAGTCTCGGTTTCAAGGCTGTTCGAATTGCGCGATCCCCAATGCCCCCTATCTCAGGGATCATGCTCCGGTCCGACTGTGCCCTAGTTTTCATCAGAATTCTTACGAGCGAAGATTCTAACACCAGTGATCGATTTCGTGAGCAGGGTCATTGAGCGCAAATAGTAAGCAAGAAACATGCTACTTGATCCCTTTCTGATGGATTGAAAAAAAAGGTGAATTGCGCCCGATGGCTCAATGGCGCTCACGCGTGCCGACTAACACTGGCCCGCGACAACTCGGACCGTGCCGACTACGATTTCGACTGTGCCCAGTTTTGTGCCCGCCACAAATCCGTATCCGTGTATCACTTCTCCGGAAGCTTGGGCGTTTCGGCTTTCAAGTCGTCGGCGGGTTGCTTCTGCGCTTCCGCATAGTGTTTGGAAATGAAATACGGGTTGCTGCACTGATCGAATTGGAACGAGACTAAGTTGGTTTCGTAGAGGCCGCAATTTAACAATTCCGCAACATCACAGTCGAACAGCGCGATATTGAATCCATCTCCAAGTAGACTTCTGTAGACAATCCCGTCGTACCCGTGCGCACGGAATGCCTCTGCCAGTATTTGAGTCGGCACATATTCGGTAACGGGCTCATCCGGTGTGACCGGCCTGGATAGCGCATGGGCAATATCGCCCCACACAACTTTTTCGCGTTTCTCAGCAGGTATTTCACGCTGGTCCTGATTGAGGAGCCAATTGGGAAAAATCCTTTTGTCGGTCGTACAATCCACCACAAACACGTCGCGCATCACTTTGAACTGCGCAAGTGACACGTAAGAACCGACCCAGGGTCGAACCTCCGCCATTGCAGTATCCTTGTTCGAGGCAAGATAAAGGCATGGAATCGCTGGCGGAGAAGTACAGACCGCAAACTATCGCTGAATTCGTCGGCCTAGAACGTCCCAAGAAGGTGCTTTCCGCATTCTCCAAACGGCCCACGTCTGGGGCATGGCTTTTTGCCGGGCCATCCGGGGTGGGCAAGAGCACGATGGCATTAGCCCTGGCCGAAGAAATACAAGCCGAATTGCACAAAATTCCCAGCCAGAAATGCAGCGCACAGACAATTGAAGACACCGTGCGGCAGTGCTGGTACGCGCCGATGACTCCCGGCGGATTCCATGTAGTTTTAGCCGATGAGGCCGATCAGATGACGAACGCGGCGCAGTTGGCGCTGCTATCGAAACTGGATTCTATCGACCCGGCACCCAACACAATTTGGATTTTCACTGCGAACGATACCAAACATTTGGAACGTAGATTTCTCTCTCGCTGTAAGACGCTGGAATTCTCCAGCTACGGTCTATCCGATCAGATCGCCGCATACCTCGACAAGGTGTGGCGTGCGGAGGGAGGGAACGGAAACGGGCCAGACTTGGTGCGCTTGGCGAAGGACTCGCGGAACAATTTGAGGGATTGCCTAATGCGTTTGGAAGTCGAGTTGATGGCGCTATGAGCGCGCGAGTCGCGATATACGCTAGAGTCAGCACCAGGGACAAAGGACAGGAAGTAGAGAATCAGCTCCGTCAGTTGCGCGAGTTCGCAAAGCTTCAGGGATGGGCCGTCTACCGCGAGTTCATTGACCACGAGACAGGCTCGACCAACGATCGCGCCGAATTTCAAGCGATTTTCAGGGACGCGAGCCAGCGCAGGTTTGACGTGCTTCTCTTCTGGGCGCTGGACCGTCTGTCCCGCGAAGGAGTGCTCGAAACTCTCCAGCATCTCAATCGGCTCACATCCTATGGTGTGGGCTACCGGAGTTTCACCGAGCAGTATTTCGATTCGTGCGGCATCTTCAAGGATGCGGTAATCGCCATCATTGCAACCGTTGCGAAACAGGAACGCGTTCGCATATCTCAACGGGTGCGAGCCGGTCTGGATTTAGCTCGCGCCAAGGGAAGAAGCCTAGGGAGACCCAAGGTTGCCGTGGACTCGCTGAGGATCGTGCTTCTGCGCGGCCAGGGACGCTCTTGGCGTGAGATCGTACAGGAAACGGGGGTGAGCAAGGGTACCGCCCAGAGGGCCATTCGTAGCCTGCCCAAAAATGTATGAATGGCGCATACGAGGATCTGCGAACCCGGGACAGTGTGGAATCAATAATTGAATGGCTACGTTGAGATTTTCGGACATGCGTTAGAGCGCGTAGCTCAATGGCTGGTTGTCGCACGCTGGGTTGCGTTGTGCTGCTTGTGGCTGCCGCCATGCATTGCCTCGCGTATCAAAAGTTCACCGCCCCGGCCGTGCATGCATCGAATCTGCCGATTGCGCTGCAATCTGTTTTCGAGGTTGCCTTTCTCTCGATGGCGTGGAGTTGGATCGTCCTTGCACTCATTGTGCTGGTCGTCACGTTGGGGGAAGTACGTTTGGGCAAGCCTATCGCCCTGATCTGCGGCTTCGCTGTGTTGGTTCAGGCTGTATTCACTATTCCAATGGTGGGGTTCTTCATCGGGAACGAAATGATCGGTGCCGCATCCTTGCTAATCATTATCGGCGGCTTTTTGTTTCAGGGTTCGCGGGTCGAGACCTGATAGCCACGGTCTCCACACGGGCGTGTAGCGCAAAGCGGGTTGCCGCCCGGGTCGGGTAACCGGTAACTTGGACTGCCTCTCGGCCACTTTACCGGTTGATACGGCGTTTACCAGGCACGTTAAGGCAGCTCCCCGAAAAATGGGAAAGCGTACCAAGCCAGCCACGCAAATAGTAGCCAATGTAAGAGCAGGGCTACGTGAAATGATTGCTCTCGCTTCCGACTTCGGATGAACACCACCCACAATAATAGTAGCTATCCAACGTTAATAACCGAAACGGAGTAGGTGTATCGGCTGCCTTGAAAATGCAGTCCATCTTTCCAACCAATCGCAAACCAAAAAAAGCTCAAGCACGTCGCAACCGCAAGTAAAAAGTAAGACCTCCTTGGAAGCTTAATGTCTCCCTGTAACAGTCCTGGATTCCAGATGAAGAAGAAAAGCATGGGGACGACAATTGCGGCGACGCTTAGTCCAAACAGAGCAGGTATCAGTACAAGCGCCGGAAAGGGGTACAAGATTGTCGGGTCGTTTTTGGAGAGCAGCCAGAATAGAGCCGGAACAAGCAGGCCGAATCCCGCTATCAAGGTTAGCCGTTCACTTTTCATACCGATTCATAGACTAGCGGAGTACACAACAAGCGATTCTGGAATCTCATGTTGAGTTGTGTGAGTCGTCAGCAGCGACGGGCAGTCTGACATCCAACTCCTTCCATGAGAAGGCCAGTGTGAGTCAAGTTTGTTTTTCTTTTTCCTCTCTGTGGTTCCTTGCGTTCGAGCCGAGCCGCCTCTGTCGCCATCCTTCCATCCGCACTCTTTGATGAACGATTTTTCGCTCGGTCGAAAGACACTGAAGAAAAAGGATCTGCGCGAGCAAGACTTCGCACGGGAATCGACCGCAAATGATCTGGTTGAGTGCCCCCCTCACGTGCGCGGAATACTTACTGTGGGCCCTTGAAGGGAGACGAGTTCGCAATAGGCTTGCAGTTTTCCTCAGTGGTTTACGATTGGATAGGCTCCCGTCGGGCGCAATGCATTCTCTGGGGTTCGAGAAACAGCCGATCTGCGGCGGGATTCGCTCCGCATTGTAAGAGGCAAGTTTCCTGTCACTCGTTTATCGCCCGGTTCACAAGCCGGGCCATTTTCACAACGAAAGCCGCATGACGCTGAATGCGAGGCTTCAGCGCGCTCACGACGCTTTTAACCCGGGGCGTTCCGACGAGTTTCCTGATGAAGGCACTAGAGAGTCGAGCCCGACTTGTCCCTCTGTCCTCGGCTATTACTGCGCGGAGCAGAGTTGGATGAATGGAAATGGGGATCTCCGGAATTGAATCCTGGCAGTCAATCGCTTCAAACAACGGCGGAAATTGGGGCGCCAGCCGCTCCTGCGCTGGAAGATGTGAGGGCGGGTACTCTTCGGGGAAATGAAAGAGCATAGGATTCGTGTTGATTTCCCACACTTGGGGCTCGCCTCGAAAAATACTGTAGTCGATCCGGCCGTAGTCGACTCGCGCAAAGCCGAAAATCTCTTTCAGCCAGGCCACGTGCGGATTCCGTTCCAGGTACTCTCGCTCTTCTCGCTCCCAGGTTTCATCCAGGATGGCATCCACGCGCTTCGCCACCCAATTCCGACTAATATATATGTGCCCAGGCAACACTTCTGCTCCCATACGGAAGGCGGAGTATTTGCGGAAGAGGCCGCTCGCATCGGAAGTATCGCAGAACTCTACGACAAGAAGGTCGCGCAGACGATGACCGCGGACCAGCAGGCCGAGTAAGGCTTGGTTTAGTTCGGCCGGGTTGTGAAGCAGCGGGGTCAGGCTGGCCGTATGCTCGTTTTCTTGCCTCACGAATACAGGGAAGTGATGCGATGCGAACGACTCTCTGGCGCGGGTCGCCCGGAAGCGGTTCTTTCCCGATTTGTACAGAGCGCGCAGCAAGTCGTAACGCCGCAAGGTGCGCCCAGGGTGGTTGAACAACCGCACCCGCGGCCCTGCCTGGGAGAGTTGCTCCCATATCTGAACGGCTATCTCCGTTTGGGCTGGAGAGAGCCGCTCCAGATCAGAGAAAATGTAAGTCCCACCGGAGAGTTGCTCTCGCTTCAGCAACTCTTCGTAGCTGATGGGGCGTATGAGACCGACAAGACTACGCCCCCAGGACGCCAAGTATGTCCCGATCGTGTAGCTGTGCTTTGCCGTGACGATGTAATAGATCATGCTCTTATACAGGCACCCGCTTACCGTCGTGCGGCTCTGAGCTTGATCCAGTCTGGAATAACGCAAATCGTAGCGGATTGCCGCCGAGAAAGGTGCGATGGATTAACGATATGTGACGCACTGGACAATGGCAGGCACTCGGTCGAGCCAACCCCTTCCAATGTGTTGATTTGACACTGCTTCCCCGGGAGAAGCGATTTGTTTCGCTGTACTCGGTCAAAACCTAACCGAACTTTCGCAGTTGGGCACTTCTGATCCAGTTAAGTGCTTTGGAATCAGTTGAGGTTAGTGAAAGGTCTTCACCACAAACGACCCTCCTACCGGAGGGTCTGTACTTCGATTTCGGAGCTGTCTTTTTGCGCCACAAGACGCGGTGGCGGCTGGCTGGGCAAGTGCCATTTCAGCTTCTCGATGACCAGCTTGGTGTCCGGAGAAGGTTGTGTGTAGCGCGGCAGAATTAACCAACGTTGATCGACCGTAGGAATCCAGACATCGATCATTTTAATTTCGGCCAACTTCTCCAACACCGCCGTAGGTGTCAACCCCGGGGCGTGCAGCAACAGGCGCTGCTTCAGCGTCACTTGCAAGCAGTAGGCGAGAAAGGCGATCAGAATGTGCGCGTCGGCGCGATGCTCCAATTGATGATAGATGGGGCGTAGGCCGAGTTCGCTCTTGAGAGATCGGAAGACCGATTCGATCTGGGTCAACTGCACGTAACGCGTCCACAGCACGCTGGGATCTCCTGCGGTAAGGTTGGAGCGCAACAAGTAGTGCCCGTCACGCCATTCCGCCTCTTGGAGTTTTTTCTTATCTACACGAAACTGGAAGGTCTCGCGCGTGACCGGCTGGCCTTCCTCTGGTACTTGCATCTGCACGAACTGGAATGCGCGGCCCGCTGCTGCTTTCGCGGCACCCAAGCGCATCAACAACTGGTCGCGGGCAGGAAGGTTTCGGCGCATGGCGGTCTCTTTGGCTCTTCTTCCTTCACTCTTGGCCAGCACATAGAGTTCGCCGTCCTGCTCAAACAGTTTCACCTCCACGGAATCTCGGACTTTCTGCCAGGGCAGATCCAGCCACTTCTTTTCATACTTCTTCTCGATGTGATCGAGAAAACCGCGCAGTGTGGTGCGATCACTGGTGTTGCCGTCCATCACTTCGTAGGCCAACGGAAAACCATCGGTGGTGATCACCAGCGCGATCACCACCTGCAAACAGTCCGTCCGTTTATCGCGACTGTGACCGTACTTGGCCTTGGGGTTCTCTTCCATCGCGCCCTCAAAGTAGGTGCTGGTCAGATCGTAGAGCAGCACTTCGAATTCCGCTTGAAACAGATCAGCCCACTTCTGGCGCAGCCACAGAAAAAGATCTTGCTTGTGCTCCAGCACGCGATCCATGCAGCGATACAAGCGGTTTTTCTCCGCCACGGCGAAATCTGTTCCCAGCAGCGCATCCATGGCGGTGCTCAGATACCACTGGTGATGCACACGAAACTCGCTGCCCGGATCCAGCAGCTGACTCACCACCAGTAGCTGTAACACTTTTTCCCAAGGAACTTCTTCCCGTGTTCCGGCCAGGCGAGCATCCCAAAACTCGTGCAAGCCCAGTTGCTGCCACAACTGACACCCGAGCCAGCAGCTACCGAACAGACGAGGGCGCCGCAGTTCGAGCCCGCTCAGTTTCACTTGTAAACTGTCGACCGCATCCGCGGGAATCTCGCGGTCGTCGGGGAACAAACTCAAGTTC
>WNEZ01004458.1_pt1 | contig 12196 bp, 6 predicted proteins | sample 5400521 | NCBI WGS metagenome assembly WNEZ01 (sample SAMN13153339, study PRJNA577476) | soil metagenome | isolation source: 120 cm saprolite under Douglas fir tree site 2 hole 1 replicate 1 | place: USA:California | collected 2015-04-18
ATCTCCCAGCACTGCTTTTGCATTTGCCATGGCCGCAGGATCGAACACCGTAATCTCACAGCCTTCGCCGATCAAGGCCTGAACAATCTGGAGTGAAGGCGATTCCCGGACATCGTCCGTTCCATCTTTGGAAGCCCGTGTCCCTATCCTTGATCACCGGGTGGTGGAGTTCGCCTGGAAGCTGCCGATGCGGTTCAAAATCCGCAATGGGACCAGCAAATGGATCTTGCGGCAAGTGCTCTATAAGTACGTTCCGCCGGCGCTCGTAGAACGTCCCAAGATGGGTTTTGGCGTGCCAATCGATCATTGGCTTCGAGGCCCATTGCGAGCATGGGCTGAAGATCTGTTATCTGAGGAAAGTCTGAAGCGGCAAAGCCTGTTCAACGCGGCTGCGATCCGGACCAAGTTGAAGGAGCATCATTCCGGTGCCCGCAACTGGCAGTATTTACTTTGGGATGTGCTGATTTTTCAGAATTGGTTCTTTGACCACGCCAAAACAGAAATCAATCCCAGTGTTCTGGTCGGACCCCGCTAAAGGCCCTGCCGCGCGTAGGTATCCCAGCTCTTGCGAGCTAAGCCTCAATTCATCCCGCATTCAAGATGCATGGGGGGGATTTTAATTCACTATCAGGCGAACGGTTGTGGAGTGATGCATGCTCCCCGAAGTTCCCGTAATTGTCACGGTGTAAGTACCGGCCGGCGTTCCTGATACTTTATTGCGTGAAGTGGTTACCAACTGCAGAGTCGAGCTCACGGCTGTGTGAAATCGCCAGTGGCCGCAATCGTTGTAATGGAGAGCGGACCATCCCCGCTGTTGGTGAGCGTAACCGCCTGGCTGACGCTCGCTGTACCCACCAATTGGTCGGCAAACGTAACGCTGGCTGGAGACCAGGCAGCCGTAGGTGCTGTCCCAGTTCCTGAGAGCGTCATAGAAGGTATGGAGGTGTTGGCGTCGCTCGAAACAGTAAGCGTTCCGGTTCGGCTCCCGTGTGCTGTAGGACTAAACGAAACCGTGATGCTGCACGATGCTGCCACCGCAACCGAAGTGCCGCAGTTGTTCGTCTGAGAAAAGTCTCCGGTGGTCTGGATGCTGGTGAGATTGAGTGGAACGTTGCCAGTACTAGACAGCGTCATCGTTTGTGGGGCGCTGGCCGAGCCCACGTTCTGGCTGGCAAACATCAGAGCTGCCGGGGAAAGGGTTGCGCCACTAAGATCCGCTGTTCCGGAAAGACTGACGGAAGATGGGGTGGCCGCGAAGTCGCCAGAAATACTAAAGGTGCCCGAGCCGGACTGAATAGTGGTGGGCGCGAACAATATGCTGAGAGTGCAACTGGTCCCCGGATTGACCAGGTTCGGGCAATTATTTGTAACGTGATAGCCGCCGGGAAACGAAAACTGGTTGATGAAGAACGCGAATGACCCCGTATTAGTGACAGTCACCAGTTGCGGCGCACTCGTAGTACCCACACGCTGATGGCCAAAGTCCAGGCTGGCTGGTGACAGTCCGGCCTGACATCACTCCATGATTCCACCCGCCTGACAGACTTCATTGTTAGAAATGACATTGTTTTCGATGATCGGTGAAGCAAGCCCAATCTGGATCCCCTGCGCATGAATGAAAGTAAATCCTCTAAGAACTGCACCATTGCTTTCATTACTGGTAAACAGGGCGGCCGGCTGGGAACCACTGTCCACCGTTGTAACCGATGGTCCGCCCGAGCTCATCACGGTGATGCTCTTGCCCTGAAAATTGAGGGACGGCTCAAAATAAAATCCAGGCGCCACCAGCACGGTGTCATTATTCTGCGCTGCAAAGATGGCGGATTGTATGCTGGGCGAATCTCCCGGGACATGGATCGTGTTCTGGGCAGAACTAGTAGTTGGCAGGTAAACCACAAGGCACAGAATCACCAGAATGAAAGCACGACGGGCAGAAACTTTCATCAATCTACTCCGAGATAGAGTGGAATCTAGACGCTGACTAGGGGATGGGTCGCTTGAAGTCTAGCAGCGGAGATAGATTGAGGCTAAGTGATACTGAGGATTTACCTAGTCACATGTAGCTGGACTTTAGTAATTTTGATGGGATCAAGATCTATGGTCAGGATTGCGAAGGATCGAGAGAATCGCGATCGCCATTCAGGACCGCGGAAATCTTTTCACACATACGGATAGGGCCTTCGACTTTCGAGATGAAAGCGTCGGCATAGGAAGCATCGGGCGGCAACTCATTCACGCCGGAGAGCAGAATAACCGGAAACTCAGGATAGCTGGCTTTGATTTCGCGCGCCAGATCGGTTCCCGGACGGCCGGGCATGAGGATGTCAGACAAAACAAGATCAAATTTATCGGGGGAGAACTTAGTCAAAGCGTCGCTGACTGAACTGGCGGTGACCACCTCATATCCGGATTTCTCGAGAACCAGCTTCCGCAAAGCCAGGGAGTTTTGTTCATCGTCAACGCACAAAATAATAAATTTATCTTGAGCCAATGGCTTCCTGTGCCTTTCCCTTCTCTGGCGGCTTCGCAGCCCTGGATCCGGGAAGGAAAACAGAGAAACATGTAGCGTGACCGCCATTCAAACTCAAACTGCGGCAACGAATTGAGCCATCATATTTCTGCACGATCCCTTTGCTGATCCAAAGACCCAACCCGGTACCTTTCGCAGACTTGGTGGTAAAAAACGGCTCAAAAAGACGTTTGGCATCCTCAGCTTTAATACCCGAACCGTTATCCAGGATGGACACACGGACGCCTTTCCTCTTATCAATGCGATTTGTAGTCTCCACCACACGCACTTTCAGACGTCCCCCTTCGGGCATGGCTTGCACTGCGTTTCCTATCAGGTTCAGGAAGACCTGTTTCAACTCCGCAGGGAAACCCAGAATCGCGCCATCCGAATTATATTCCTTATCCAGGACGATATTGTTGAGCCGTAGTCGTCTTGATTGCAGCTCTAAAACATCTTCAAGCACCGTCGCAATTGACACCTCAACTGCCTGGTGCGATTCGCGATAGAAACTGAGGGTCTGTCTGGTGATGTGTGCCACGCGCAGCAATTCCTCTTCTGCCAATCGCGCATAATAGCGCGCTTCATCGTTCAGGGATGGGTGGTCGCGAAGCAGGAAAAATGCGTTGGTAATCGCTTCCAGAGGGTTGTTGATCTCATGCGCAATAATGCCCGCCACCCTTCCCATGGCAGCAAGACGTTCTGTTTTGCGCAATGCCTCCTCGGCCTGCAACTGGCTGGAGATATCACGGTTTATTTCAAGGATCGATCCACCGCTATTCGTGGTTCCTGCCTTGATCGCCTGGCGGCTTGCAACCACCACCTCACGGCCATCCTTGGTGTACTGAACCAGATTTCCATCCCACCGGCCGGTGGTCACCAGCCGCGAGTCTATATCCCGCGTAGCCACGGGATAGGTCGTTCTCAGGATGTCATGTATATTCTTGCCGATCACTTCGTCGCGTTTCCAGCCGTACAATGTTTCCGCGCCCATGTTCCAGAATTGAAGCACGCCGGTAGAATCGCGAACCATGACAGCTTCTGAAGCCAAATCCAGCAGATCGGCTCTCTGACGTAGCGTATCTTCCAATTGTTTTCGCTCGGTCATGTCGAAAAGGGCAGCTACCGCTCCCCGGACCGAACCATCTTCGTCAAAGAACGGGTTCGCGGTCATTAATAATTGGAAGACCCTGCCGTCCGCGCGACGAATTTCAAGCTCACTGCTTCCCACTGGTTGTCCAGTGCTCGCCGCCTTCTGCAATGGAAGGGCTTCGGCAGGAATTAATTGTCCGTTCCGATAGACTTCAGAGGGCAATCGTATGGGGAGCTGCGGAGTTGAAGACTGGTTCTCCGCCTGGTTCATGCCCAGCATTTCACTCAACGCCGCATTCCCGGTCACTACACGGCAATCTGGGTCTTGTGCAACGGCCACTCCAACCGGGAGGACTTGCATCACGGTTTCAAGCTCAATGATTCGTTGCTTGAGGTCGGAATTGAGCTGCCGGATTTTTTCCTCAGCGGCAATCTGGCCGCTGATGTCAGTGCTGGTGCCGAACCAGCGCACAATCTTTCCATGGGAATCGTGCATCGGAACGGCGCGGGAAAGGAACCAGCGATATTTGCCATCCTGCCCGCGAAGTGGGCAGGTGTCTTCCCATGGTTCGCCGGTTTGCCATGAATGCCGGATACTCTTCAGCACCCGTTCAGCGTGCGCAGGATGGTGGACTTTTTGCCAGCCGTCGTTTTGCGCATCTTCTGGTGTTGACCCGGTGTACTCATACCAGCGCTGGTTGTACCAGAAGACTGAACCGTCAGCATGCGCCATCCAGGCTAACTGGGGAATGGAGTTGGACAGCATCCGGAACAGCGTTTCATTCTCTCTAAGCTCTTCCGTCCTTTCGGTCACCCGCTCTTCAAGTTCGCGGTTCAGTGACTCCAATTGGCGGGTTTTCCGATGCAGTTCCGCAAAGACGCTTACTTTGGCACGGAGAACGGCGGGCACCACCGGCACCGAAATATAGTCCACCGCACCCCGCTCATAGCCTTTGAGCCGGTCTAGATCGGTGAGATGAACACCCGATATAAAAATGATCGCGGTCTTCTGAAAGCGAGGATGCTGGCGGATGATCTCCGCCATTTCAAAGCCGTCCATCTCCGGCATGCTCACGTCCATCAACACCACTGCAACATCGGTCTTGAGCAGTACTTCCAGAGCTTCGCGTCCAGAGGAGGCCTTGATCAGATTCTCGCCTAGCTCGCCGAGAATGGCCTCATAGCTGAGCAGCTTGGCAGGCTGATCATCGACCATCAGGATGTTGACTTTATCGTTTGCTGGCATATTGGGTTTTCCGGTGTTACCTGTGCAACCACATACGAAGCGCTGAGAGCAACTGGTCTGTATTGACCGGCTTCGCCAGATACTCTGACGCGCCTGCTTCCAAACACTTCTCACGATCGCCTTTCATCGCCTTGGCCGTAAGCGCGATGATGGGCAAACGTCTGAAGGCAGGATTCCGGCGTATCACCTGCATCGTTTCGTATCCATCCATCTCCGGCATCATGATATCCATCAGCACAATGGCCAGGTTAGGAGTTGATTCCAGGGTTGCAATGGCTTCCCTGCCCGTCCCAGCGGTCAAAACGGTCATACCGCGACGCTCGAGGACGCTGCTGAGGGCAAAGATATTGCGGACGTCATCGTCTACGACGAGTACTTTCTTGCCTACCAGCGCTTCATCTGACCTGTGCAGACGGTCCAACAGGCGCTGCTTTTCAGCAGGCAAATCTGCAACCACGCGATGGAGAAACAGCGCCGTTTCATCCAGGAGCCGTTCCGGTGATTCCACGTCCTTCACCACCACGCTTCGAGCCAGGGTGTGCAGCCGCGCATCTTCTTCCGCGGACAATTCCTTTCCCGTGAACACAACCACAGGAAGATCGCTGACTTCCGCCTCTTCACGAAGTTGTTCAAGCACTTCAAAGCCCGTCATATCCGGAAGCCGCAGATCGAGCACGGCACAATCAAACGGCCGCTCCTTGACCAGACTGAGCGCTTCCGCTCCGGTTGCTGCAACGGTTACGTCCACATCGTTGTATCCCAGAAGTTCCCGTATGCTCAACTGTTCGGCCGGATTATCTTCCACCACCAGCAATTGTTTACGGCGGGGTTTGGCGTACTCCTTGATGCGCTCCAGAGCAGCATCAATTCCGTCAGTGCTTGTGGGCTTGGTCACGAAGGAAAATGCTCCGCGTGACAATCCGTGGTGCCAGTCTTCATCCATGGTTAACATCTGCACCGGGATGTGACGCGTGGTTGGCTCCTGTTTCAAGTGATTCAAAACGGTCCAGCCCAGCATGTCTGGCAGGAAAACGTCCAGAGAAACAGCGGTTGGCCGGAACTCACGCGCCAGTGACAGAGCTTCCGCTCCACGCATGGCCACGAGTACTTTGAAACCCTTATCGCGCGACAAATCGCAGAGAATACGCGCATAATGCGGGTCATCCTCGACGATGAGCAACACGTTGTCGCCGGGTTGCAGGTTGTCACGATCATCCTCAATTCGCTCTGCCGGCTGTTCCGCGATGGCGAGACTCGCCAACGAAGCCTGCGGAATGGTCCCGGCATTTCGGTCACCGGCAGCGACACTGGAAACAGTGGGACCTACGTAGGTCTGAGGCAGATACAACGTGAACGTGCTTCCCTTGCCCGGCGTACTGTGAAGTTGTATCTCGCCGCCCAGAAGGCTGGCAAGTTCACGGCTAATGGCAAGGCCCAGTCCGGTGCCGCCGTATTTGCGGCTGGTACCTGCATCGGCCTGCTGGAAAGCCTCGAAGATAATGCGTTGCTTGTCCTGCGGAATGCCGATACCTGTATCAGATACCTCGAAGGCCACCACCGATGCAGCACCACCGAGAATCGGATGATCTTTGCTCCAGCCGTTTGACGCCAGAGACACTGAGAGTCTTACGCCACCGTGTTCGGTGAACTTGAAAGCGTTCGATAACAGGTTCTTCAACACCTGTTGCAGACGCTTGGAGTCCGTGACAAGACTGCGGGTAAGGTTGGAGTCCTGGTGCAGCTCAAAGCTGAGCTTCCTGGCTTCTGCTTCGTGGCGGAACGGACGGCCCACCATGTCAAGAAGGCTGGCGAAGAAGACCTCCTCCGCTTCCACGGAGACCGTGCCGGATTCGATCTTCGACAGATCAAGGATGTCACTGATGAGGTTGAGCAAATCCGTACCCGCACCGTGAATCGTGCGCGCGAACTCAACCTGCTTGGGTGTGAGGTTGGCATCCGGGTTATCAGAAAGTTGCTGGCCGAGTACCAGAATGCTGTTAAGCGGCGTGCGCAACTCGTGCGACATGTTCGCCAGGAATTCGGATTTGTACTTGGAAGTCAGCGCCAGCTCTTTGGCCTTCTCTTCCAGAGCACGGCGAGCTTGTTCGATTTCCTGGTTCTTGCGTTCCACTTCTACGTTCTGTTCCGCGAGCTGTTGCGCTTTTTGTGCGAGCTGCTCGTTCGTCTGCTGCAATTCCTTCTGCTGCGTCTGAAGTTCAGTGGCCAACTGCTGTGACTGTTTCAGCAGGCCTTCCGTCTGCATGGTGGCTTCAATACTGTTCAGCACGATGCCGATGCTGGCGGTTAATTGTTCGAGGAAGGAAAGATGCGAAGCAGTGAAGGCGCTCAGTGAAGCCAGCTCGATCACGGCTTTGACGCGGTCTTCAAACAGTACCGGCAGCACGATCACGTTGCGCGGAGTGGCTTCAAACAATCCTGAGCGAACCGGGACGGTATGCGGAGGAATGTCCGTAATCAACATGCGACGCTTGTCCGCGGCACATTGACCCACCAGGCCTTCGCCCGTTTTAAGCTGTTGCAGGTGACCTTCAGGAGTGTTGGCATAGGCTGACAGAAGGCTCATGCTGCCCGATTCTTCGGCTTCCATCTGGTAGATAACGCCTTGCTGCGCGTTGACCAGCGGCGCAAGTTCTGAGAGCAATAACCGGCCTACCGTCGTGAGATCGCGTTGGCCCTGCAACATGCCGGTGAATCTGGCGAGGTTGGTCTTCAACCAGTCCTGCTCAGTATTACGCTCCGTCGTAAGACGAAGGTTATCAATCATGGTGTTGATGTTGTCTTTCAACTCGGCGACTTCACCGCTGGCTTCCACCTGAATGGATCGCGTCAAATCGCCCTTGGTTACGGCCGTCGCCACTTCAGCGATAGCGCGCACCTGGTTGGTCAGGTTGTCCGCCAGAAGGTTTACGTTGCCGGTGAGATCTTTCCATGTGCCGGACGCTCCGGGCACGTTGGCCTGTCCACCAAGTCGCCCTTCCACACCCACTTCGCGGGCCACCGTGGTCACCTGATCGGCGAACGTAGCCAGCGTGTTCGTCATGTTGTTGATGGTCTCGGCCAGAGCAGCCACTTCGCCTTTGGCGTTCACCGTCAATTTCTGTGTGAGTTCGCCGTTGGCCACGGCGGTCACCACTTTCACAATACCGCGCACCTGCTCAGTGAGGTTGGCGGCCATCACGTTTACGTTGTCCGTAAGATCTTTCCATGTACCGGCGACGCCAGGCACCTTGGCCTGTCCACCGAGTTTGCCGTCCGTACCCACTTCGCGGGCCACACGCGTTACTTCGGCGGCGAACGCGTTGAGCTGATCCACCATGGTGTTGATGGTGTTCTTGAGCTCAAGAATTTCGCCCTTCACGTCCACCGTGATCTTGCGGGAGAGATCGCCGCGGGCCACAGCCGTGGTCACTTCGGCGATGTTACGAACCTGACCGGTGAGGTTACCGGCCATCGCGTTTACTGAGTCAGTAAGATCTTTCCACGTACCGCCGACGCCGGGCACGTTTGCCTGTCCGCCGAGACGGCCTTCGGTTCCTACTTCGCGAGCGACGCGCGTTACTTCTGCGGCGAAGGAGCGCAACTGCTCAACCATGGTGTTGAGCGTTTCCTTGAGCTGCAGGATTTCTCCGCGTACGTCCACAGTGATTTTCTTGGACAAGTCACCGTTCGCGATAGCTGTCGCCACTTCAGCGATGTTACGCACCTGACCGGTCAGGTTGCTGGCCATGAAGTTCACGTTGTCCGTGAGATCTTTCCACGTTCCGGCGACTCCGGGAACCTGGGCTTGGCCGCCGAGCTTGCCGTCCGTACCCACTTCGCGGGCCACACGCGTTACTTCCCCAGCGAACGCGTTGAGCTGGTCCACCATGGTGTTGATGGTGTTTTTAAGCTCAAGAATTTCGCCCTTCACGTCTACGGTGATCTTGCGGGATAGATCGCCTCTGGCCACGGCGGTTGTCACTTCAGCGATGTTACGCACCTGACCGGTCAGGTTGCCGGCCATCGAGTTCACTGAGTCGGTAAGATCCTTCCACGTTCCGGCCACGCCGGGCACGTTGGCCTGACCTCCAAGACGGCCTTCCGATCCCACTTCACGGGCCACGCGGGTCACTTCACCAGCGAACGCGTTGAGCTGGTCCACCATGGTGTTGATGGTGTCTTTCAGCAGCAAAATTTCACCGCTGACGTTCACCGTAATCTTCTTCGACAAATCGCCGTTGGCGATGGCCGTTGCCACGTCGGCGATGTTACGCACCTGGCCGGTGAGGTTGCTGGCCATGGAGTTCACTGAGTCCGTGAGATCCTTCCACGTACCACCGACACCTGGCACCTGCGCCTGACCACCGAGTTTGCCGTCGGTTCCTACTTCGCGGGCGACGCGCGTAACTTCTGAAGCGAAGGAGCGCAACTGGTCCACCATGGTATTAATGGTGTCTTTGAGCTCCAGAATTTCGCCTTTCACGTCCACGGTGATTTTGCGGGAGAGATCGCCGCGGGCCACGGCGGTGGCGACTTCGGCGATGTTACGTACCTGACCAGTCAGGTTACTGGCCATGAAGTTTACGTTGTCTGTGAGATCTTTCCACGTACCATCGACGCCCGGCACCTCCGCCTGACCGCCCAACATACCGGCTGTACCCACTTCGCGGGCCACGCGGGTAACTTCACCGGCGAACGCGTTGAGCTGATCCACCATCGTGTTGATGGTGTTCTTGAGTTCCAGAATTTCGCCCTTCACGTCTACAGTGATTTTGCGGGAGAGATCGCCGCTGGCCACGGCCGTGGTCACTTCGGCGATATTTCTGACCTGGGCCGTGAGGTTACCTGCCATGGAGTTCACCGAATCGGTGAGATCCTTCCAGGTTCCTGCCACACCGGGCACGTTTGCCTGGCCGCCTAGTCGCCCTTCGGTTCCGACTTCGCGGGCCACACGCGTTACTTCGCCGGCGAACCTGTTGAGCTGGTCCACCATGGTGTTGAGGGTTTCTTTGAGCTGAAGAATTTCACCGCGAACGTCTACGGTGATTTTGCGGGAGAGATCGCCGTTCGCAATGGCCGTTGCCACTTCGGCGATGTTACGCACCTGGCCAGTAAGGTTGCTGGCCATGAAATTGACGTTGTCAGTAAGATCTTTCCACGTACCGGCCACACCGGGCACCTGGGCCTGGCCGCCGAGTTTTCCTTCCGTTCCTACTTCGCGGGCCACACGCGTTACTTCGCCGGCGAAGCCGTTGAGCTGGTCCACCATTGTATTAATGGTATCTTTGAGTTCCAGAATTTCGCCCTTCACGTCCACGGTGATTTTGCGGGAGAGGTCGCCGCGGGCCACGGCGGTGGTTACTTCTGCAATGTTTCTGACCTGGGCCGTGAGATTGCCGGCCATGGCGTTCACTGAGTCAGTAAGATCCTTCCAGGTTCCTGCAACAGCGGGCACTACTGCCTGACCGCCCAGCTTGCCGTCTGTACCCACTTCGCGGGCCACGCGCGTTACTTCTGATGCGAATGAGCGCAGCTGGTCCACCATGGTGTTGATGGCTTCTTTCAGTTGCAGAATTTCGCCGCGCACGTCCACCGTGATTTTGCGGGACAAGTCGCCGCTGGCAACGGCGTTGGTTACTTCAGCGATGTTACGCACCTGGCCAGTCAGGTTGCTGGCCATGGAGTTCACCGAGTCGGTTAAATCCTTCCAGGTTCCAGCCACTCCGGGGACCTTTGCCTGGCCGCCCAGCTTTCCGTCAGTACCCACTTCGCGGGCCACGCGCGTAACTTCTGAAGTGAAGATGCTGAGCTGCTGAATCATCGTATTCACGATATTCGCAGAACGAAGGAATTCACCTTCAAGAGGACGTCCATCCACGTCCAGCCGGACGGTCTGGGTAAGATTTCCCTGGGCCACGGCTGCAATCGCGCGCGTGACTTCCGTTGTGGGACGCAGAAGGTCTTCCACCAACGTGTTGACCGATCCTTCCATCTCTCCCCAGGCGCCTCGGGTCTGATGGAAACGGGTGCGTTCGCGCGTTCTGCCTTCTTTTCCAACAGCCTGCCCAACGCGCTTCAGCTCGCGGGACATCTGTTCATTGGCAGAAACGATGTTGTTGAACGAATCGGCAATCTTGCCTGGCAAACCCGTCCACGATCCCGGTAGGCGAACCGAAAAGTCACCGTCCTGCATCTTTTGCAAACTCGCCAAAATCACAGTAAGGTCAGTCGCTGGAGCATCGGCGACGCCTACATCATGACCATTATTCTGCCCCTGGGCTTTTGCCGCTGCCGCCGCAGTTGGGGAGCTTAAGTTATTTTTTTTCATGGGCTTCTTCCAATAGAGAGGCGGACGCAGAGCGTCCTAAATACGACTTCGCAGAGCCGATGCGGAAGGCGCGGAAACGACGAGTTGGGTGACAGGTTTCACCCTGACACACCAACAACTGCTTCCTCGGGGGGGCGGCCATAGACATCGTCTCAGACAATGTGCGCGTATTCCTATACCAGCAGCTTACGTAAGAGGATACATGCTTGCGACTTTTGACGGAATCTGTTTTATCACCTAACACGTGCTACAGGCGTCAAAAATCAAGGAATAATATGAATTAAGCCGAGATTATGAACTAACTGATTTCCACAAGTTTGGTTGGATGCAAGTACCTGAATTTGGGTTGGATCGGAAATCGCGCTCCAAAGAGGCAGGTCAAGCAGGCAGTAAGGAGCGGTTTTACCATCTCCCAGACGGCAGACAGCCTGAAGATCGACGCATGATGGGGCAAATCCATCTAGACGTCGCCGTCACGTTACTCCCAAGCATGATGACAGCAGATTATCCGCCGAATTTCATAATCATCTGCAACCTAAAAAAGGCCGGGCCGCTTCGGCCCGGCTCATCCATCGGATGATTATTTGGAAGGCAAAACATTTAGGATATTCAGTTGGTCAGTAGTTCCCTCCTTTTCGGCCAGCGCCCGGTGCGGCTGCCCTGATTCGAATTTGCTCATCCGCATCTAGCGGAAAGCCAAGACCCCAGTCGCACAACTCTGGTGTTCCCGGGGCGGTACTGGTCAGGCCTGAAGCCCGGAACCCAGCACTCTCCTGGAAACGCAGGAGTTGGTTTGATTCGCAATCTCAACGGGTGCGTTCCTGTCCAGCGAATGCGGCTGTGACTTACCAGCACCTATCCAAGTAGAACAATTGTCTTTATTAAGGAGATCGTCGCGATCAAGGCGGGAATAACCATTCAGAGCGGTTCAATCAATAACTGTGGCTGCACTGCGCAGAACCACACGCGGAGCATCCGTACTCTGAAAGTTTTTCCGTGATCGAGGCGATTGAGAAAGCGT
>WNEZ01004460.1_pt1 | contig 12195 bp, 12 predicted proteins | sample 5400521 | NCBI WGS metagenome assembly WNEZ01 (sample SAMN13153339, study PRJNA577476) | soil metagenome | isolation source: 120 cm saprolite under Douglas fir tree site 2 hole 1 replicate 1 | place: USA:California | collected 2015-04-18
GGAAGAGGGGACGATACGACCAGACGTCGCGACCGTGTACGCGCTCCAGGATGCGGCCCAGGCCTGGAAGGACATCGCCGGGAACCTGCCAGGGGTTCATGGGATGTCGCCCAGTGGGCCGGGAGCGGCAAGACGCAGGTCACACGGCAAGATCGTGCTTCTTGTGGCCTAGACACGTCCAACGAGTGACATACTTCTTGGCTTACGGCTGGGCGTATTGCAAACGAGCCGAAGGACCCTCCGTTTTTCAAGCTACTCGGAGCTTGAGGGCGGAAAGCCTGTTGTTCGCGCTAGACGTGACAGACGCTTCAAAACTTTGACGAAGAAAAAGGTGGTTGAGAATAATGCAATCCACACAAATGCTGCGCGACGTAGCGGGAATCAATCAAGTTCTGTATGGAACGGATTTTCCGTATCTGCGCCGAGACCTGGCCGTAAGCTCCAAGCAACGGATCTTGCAGAGCACTGAGTTGAATGATTTGGAAAGGCGCGCCATTCTCGGGGGCAATGCGTCACGCCTTCTTCCGCGCCGATTCCGTCCTTCGCGAAATGTGATTTGGAGGGCACCCATTCTGGGGCTCCCATAAGAAAATGAATGAGAGCGTCGAGGAGGAATTACGTGAGTTTATGCGGTTGAAGCACCACTCACATGAGTTGGAAAATCAAGTACTTGGCTAATGTTCTCTGTTTCGGGACCAGTGGTCGTCTGAAGAGCCACTCAGGTCGTGAGTGGCCGCAATGAACTCGACACCTGATGTCGTGAAAGAGGGCGAGACGGGAGTATAATTCTCCCGTTTTCAGGCTCTAAAAGGAAATCTCCGGATCAGCGATAAATGCAGACCGAAAGGAGCTCGGCAATGCAGCATTCACAATCAAGCGAAGGAAGAGATCAGTTTGACCGCCGGGCCTTTTGCAAGGCTGTCGGCGTTGCGACCGCTGTCGGGATAGTAGAGGCAAGCCTGGGAAGCGTGTTGGCCCACGCAGACCTCACCAGGGAGCAGCGTGACAAGATGACGGCGGACGAAATCCTCCAGCAGATGAAAGCTGGCAACGAACGCTTCCGGGCGGGCAAACCGCAGCATCGCGATCTCATGCGCGAAGCTAAGGCGACTGCGAAGGGACAGTATCCTGCTGCGATCGTCTTCAGCTGTGTTGACTCGCGAGCACCCGCCGAGTTGATTCTCGACTTTGGTATTGGAGATATCTTCAGCAGTCGTGTGGCAGGCAACGTTGCAGACGCGGACATATTGGGTAGCATGGAATTCGCTTGCAAGGTGGCAGGCTCGAAAGTCGTGCTTGTCATGGGCCACACCGCCTGCGGCGCTATCAAGGGTGCCATTGACGGGGTGCAGATTGGCAATCTCACGGGTTTGTTAGCGAAGATCCGTCCGCCGTTGAAGCCACTCACTACACGGGGGAGCGCTCGGCCAAAAACTACGCGTTCGTTGACGCTGTGGCGCGAAAGAACGTGTCACTGACTATCGGCAACATTCGGGAAAAGAGCCCTGTGCTTCGGGGCCTGGAGTCTAGCGGCGCCATAAAGATTGCAGGCTCGATGTACAACCTCGAAACGGGAATGGTTGAGTTCCTCGCGTAGCGGTTAGCACGCTTACTTGGCCTTCGGTTCCCCCTTGCGCAGGCGCAAACTGGTTTCATCACGTCAACAGCCCGACACGCCCATCGCCAAACACCATGAGAATCTTCTTGAAGCCGGCCGCCATGCGCAGCTGCGAATAGATGTAGCGATATGCCTCTAAGCATGAAATTCCTCGACCGCTTATCACAACAAGCCATCGATCACCTGCAAGCCTCGGCGCCCGCCTGCCGGCCTCGGCGCTGATTAGCTCAAGCAATTCACGTGTCAAGTTCAAAAGTAGAAGTGCGTCTGAATCGGAATTGTGCACGAACCCAATCATTTTTGGCGCTCGCTCAGATTCGTCTCTCAAAAGTCGAATCTGGACACGATTCCCGTGAATCGTGTTTTTCTCATCTCGACCCCGCTCATTTCGACCCGGTGCCCCCCGCCCGAGTAGAGTTTGTATTTTGTCTTCCAGTGAAGCAGCGGTTTTCGATGGCAAACGGATGGGAGCGGTGATGGTCAGCAACACTGTCATGCCGTCCGGCACGGCTTCGCCAAGGGTGGCTTGCAGACGTTCAATGAGCCTGGTCGCAACCTTATCGAACCTCAAACGAGGCTTGGCGCCGTTGCCTTGGCCAGTGCCACGCCGTTTGAGGATTGTGATGTCAACAGCAACCCGTTTCCCAGCGACCATGATATAGGCGTCGGGGGGATTACTACCCACTTCCCACGTCGCCGAGAACCGTCTGGCGACGGCTTCAATGGCGGTTCGCTCCTGCTTCTTCAAATCCCTCATGCTGCACGGCCTACTCGACTCAATCTGTTCTAGGATACGAGAATCAGTCAATGGTGCACGAGTGGTATCGTGTTCCGGCAGACGGGAGCGGCCCACCCGTCGGGAACCTGATGCAAACAGCCGCCCACTCGCATCTAAATAAAGAGCGCTCTTGGTTTGTAAAAAATAAAGAGCGCTCTTGACTTGTAAAAACTCAACTGCGTACTTCGGACGGGACCAGTATCGTTTAAGCCCGATTTGAATGTGTGAGGAATCACGTCTTCGGTGGAGGTGTTGATGCCTATCGTTAGAACCTGCAAGCAATGCGGCCGGCAGAACCGCGTCCCCGCCGAGCATCTTGCGGATACAGGACGCTGCGGAGCGTGTAAGACACCCCTGCCTCCCGCCGCCGAACCGCTGGAAGTAAATACTGAGTTGTTCAACGAGATTATTGCCAAGGCTCGCGTTCCGGTTCTCGTCGATTTCTGGGCAGCCTGGTGCGGCCCTTGCCGTATGGCTGCACCCGAGGTTGCCCGAACATCGGCGGACATGGCAGGACGGGCAATCGTGCTCAAGGTGGACACCGAGCGTTATCCTGAGTTGGCCGCCCGTTTCAATGTGCGCGGAATCCCCTACTTCGCCGTTTTTTACGACGGCCATCCTGTGGTGCAGCAAGCCGGAGTGGTGGATCACGCGGTCATGGAGGATTGGCTGAAATTAGCCGCAAAAGCTGCGTAGCTTAGTAGCAATTAGCCATTAGCACTCAGCAATCAGTCAGACCTTTAGCCGCAGATGAACGCAGATGAACGCGGATCAGGAGTCCAAACGGATGTTAGTTCTTGCTCCACGGCGGCGTCACGCCACTCATTCTCGCGTAAGCGATGAGCTGTCCCATGTGCTCATTGGCATGGACGAGGATGCGCAGATACATGCCGTCGGCGTTGGTATCACGGTCGGCGATATGGACTTTGCGCGCGAGATCTGCCGGCTTGGCCGATTCATGGGCGGTCTTCACCACGTCCATTGACTGCTTGAGCCACTTGATTACGTCCGCCTTGCTGGTGACTGATTTTTCCGCTTTGTCCGGACTCATGCCTTTGAAGGCATCCGGAAATTTGATTGAAGGGTCCGCCTGGCTCGATAGGTAGAAGTTGGCGATGGCGATATGCATGTACACCTCTGACGTTGAGCGCACGCCCGGCTCAGGGCGGAAAGCAAACTTCTCCGCCGGCGTGGCCTCCGCCAGCGCGACGAGTTGCTGCGTGACGTGTTTCCACTCACCGTCGTAGCCCATCCATATACCTTCAGGCGCCTGCTGGGCAAACATAACGGTGGATGCAGCCAGAGTGAGAAAGAGAAGAACAAGTGCTTTCATGGTCAGCTCCTTTTGTTGGTTCCAATCCCGAGCATAGCGAGGGATCCCCACAAACTTAAAGAACGCTCGTAATGGTACATGTTTCGAAACTAATAGACATCTGAGCAAACGTTATAGATGTCGTGGAACGCAGCCGCCCTCGGCTGCGCTGAGTTTAGAAACGGTAACCACAAAGGACACGAAGGAACACGAAGGTAAACCTTTTGCCGCAGATGAACGCGGATAAACGCTGTGGTAAAGAGGCCATGATAAAATTAATACTTACTGCGGATCCCGCCTGAGTTCCTTCGAGTATGCCGCCATGCCGACCCACGAGCACAGCGGCGCTGCCTTAAGCATTCGAAATCACATGGCCAGGGAAGTGCGTTAAAGCCAATTGCACGCGCGCAGCGTGCCAGGGAAAAGAATGATATCTGTCTCCAATGTCTCCATGCGCTACGGCGCAAAAGTTCTGTTTGAAGAAGTCTCCACGGCGTTTACGCCGGGGAAGCGCTACGGCCTCACCGGTCCCAACGGCGCCGGTAAAACTACATTCATGAACCTGCTTTCCGGTGAGTTGGAGCCGCAAAAGGGCAGCGTGGTGCGTCCGCGTAAGCTCAGCGTGCTCAGCCAGGACCAGTTCGCCTTTGACGCTTTCCGCGTCATTGACACAGTCATCATGGGCAACAAGCGCTTGTGGGCGGCCATGGAGGAACGCGACCACATTTACGAAAAGCCGGAAATGTCGAATGAAGACGGCATGCGCCTCGGCGAACTCGAAGGCGTTGTCGGCGAAGAAGATGGTTATAGCGCGGAGAGCGATGCTGCCATCCTGCTGCAAGGCCTCGACATTCCTGACGAAGTCCATGAGCGCAAGATGAGTGAGTTGCAGGGCGGACAGAAAGTCCGCGTGCTGCTGGCGCAGGCGCTCTTCGGCCACCCCGAAGCCCTGCTGCTGGACGAGCCCACCAACCACCTTGATCTTGATTCGATCCACTGGCTCCAGGATTTTCTCGGCCGTTATGACGGCGTGCTGATCACCATCTCGCACGATCGCCATTTCCTGAACAGCGTGTGCACGCACATCGCCGACATTGATTACGAAACCATCATTACTTATACCGGCGGCTATGACGACATGGTTATGGCCAAGACGCAGGTGCGTTCGCAGATTGAAGCGCAGAATGCCCAGCGCGAAAAGAAGATCGCGCAGTTGAATGAATTCATCGCGCGCTTCGCCGCCGGTACGCGTTCAAGCCAGGTACAGTCGCGCAGAAAAGAAGTTGAGCGCCTTCAGGTCACAGACCTTGCCCGGTCTAACATTGCGCGTCCATTCCTTAAATTCGAACAGAAACGTCCTTCCGGTAAGCACGTGCTGGAAATTGAAGGCGTCTCCAAGGCTTATGGTGACAAGCAGGTCATCAGCAACTTCACGGCAAGCGTGCTGCGTGGAGAAAAGATCGGCCTCATGGGCCGCAACGGCGTCGGAAAAACAACTCTGTTGAACGCTTTGCTGGCCAGTTCACCTAACACACCGGAAGCCGAGTTGCGCCAGACCAGCCTCTATGATGGTCCGCTCATTGATGATGGTAAGGTACTGTTCGGTCATGAGGCGAATGTCGGCTACTTTCCTCAGGACCACAGAACTCTGATTGAGCCCGGACTCAGCATCATGGACTGGCTGCGTCAATTCGATCCCAGCGTCTCCAATGAAGAGCTCCGCGGATTACTGGGCCAGATGCTCTTTCAGAAAGACGATGCTCTCAAACGGACCGAGGTGCTCTCAGGTGGCGAAGCGGCACGCGTTCTTTTCTGCAAACTGATGTTGCTGAAGCCGAACATTCTGGTTTTTGACGAACCCACCAACCACCTTGATCTTGAATCCATCAACGCTCTGAACATCGCCTTGCAGCGCTATCAGGGAACAGTGCTGCTGGTTAGCCATGATCACGATCTGATCGACGAAGTTGCCACACGCATCTGGCACTTTGATCACGGAACGATAGAGGACTTTAAAGGGACCTACGAGGCTTACCAGACAGTGCACGCCTGAGCTGCTGGAATCGTGTTCCTGAAGATGAGTAGCTCAGCGGCTAAATGCAAATTGCTCTCTACCTCAAATTGCTCTCTACCTAACGATGCTTATGTCTGATGTCATACATTGAAGCAGCTCTCCTCAGGCACCCTTCCATCCATTGACGGCACCTAAGCGTGGAGAAGGGTCAGCCTTACATCACGTGATGAAAGTTCGGGGGAGGAGCCTGAACCGTGCTTTGCACCATTCTGTCCATTACATTTCGAGATCAGATAGCGGAACAAACGCAGCGCCTGCTGGAGCAGAATTCGTTTGTCGTAGTAGTAGTTTCTGACTTCAGGGAGCTTGAAGAGCTCTGTATACGTGGAGAATTTGATGTAGCTCTGGTGGAATCTGAAATTCAACCGAAAGTAAAGAGAGCCATCGGCCGCTTGCTGCAAGTGAATTGTCCGCAAGCGCCTGTGGTGGAGATGTGTGCGGGTATTCCTGAAATTGCCGGTGCGGAGCCAGTTTCGTCTGACCAATTTGGCGACATCATTCCTGCAATCCGCAAGAGTCTTCGCCGCCACGCCTTGAAGAGTGCCTGATTAGAAAGGAGCCGCCTGGCCGGTACGGACACCTGGATATGCGGACAGCTAGATATCTGTTCGCGCGCCCAACCGCTCCAGGCATTTCAACAGGGCTGCCGGATCGTGCGTATTGACAACCTCGTGGGCCCATTCAAAATGCGCACCAATGCGCGGCGAGAGAGCCAGAATCTTGATTTGCGGGTTCTTGGTTTTGATTTTATCCACCAAATCCGAGCCCTTAAGGTCACTCAGTTCGGTGTCAACGCATACCACGTCAATGTTAGGAAAGCGATGGAACATCCGTCCGCCTTCCTTGGCGGTATAGGCGGTAAGCACGTTGTGTTTCGCGGTTTCCAGCAGCAGCTTGCGGGTTGAGAGCCCCTGCCCAGGTTCAGATTCAACAATCAGGAAGGCTAATCTGTGTCCATCCATGATGTTCTTAGATGCAGCTGAGGAAAAATAGTGTTCCTCAACCCATCGCCTGAACGCTCTTTTTAACCTTACTTGTACGCAACCTTCCGAATCCTGATGGGCCCTTTTAACATCTGATCGTCATGATTGCTCAAAGAAAATTAGGCAGACAGGGTCTCGCCGTTTCGGCTATTGGACTCGGCTGCATGGGAATGTCAGAGTTTTATAGCGGACGCGACGATGCGGAATCCATCGCCACCATTCACCGCGCGCTCGAACTGGGCTGCAACTTTCTTGATACCGCTGACATGTACGGCTCGGGCAAGAATGAAGAGCTGGTTGGCCGCGCCATCGCTCGTGCTATTAAAGACCGTCGCGATAAAGTTGTGCTCGCCACCAAGTTCGGTAACGTCCGCGGACCAAACGGTGAGTTCCTCGGCGTCAACGGACGCCCCGATTATGTGCGCTCAGCCTGTGAGGCCAGCCTCAAGCGCCTGGGCATTGATGTAATCGATCTCTATTACCAGCACCGCGTTGATAAGAACGTCCCCATTGAAGATACAGTCGGCGCCATGGCCGATCTGGTGCGCGAAGGCAAGGTGCGTTATCTCGGACTCTCTGAGGCTTCGCCGAAAACGATTCGCCGTGCGCATAAAGTTCACCCTATTTCCGCGTTGCAGACCGAGTACTCATTGTGGGAACGTGAACCCGAAGCGGAAATTCTTCCCACGTTGCGCGAACTTGGTATCGGCTTTGTGCCATACAGCCCGCTCGGCCGTGGCTTCCTTACCGGACAGTTCAAGCGCTTTGAAGATCTGGCGCAGGACGACTATCGCCGCTTCTCACCACGTTTCCAGGGAGAGAACTTCCAGAAGAACCTTGATCTGGTAACGAAGATCGGCGAAATCGCCGCGGAAAAGAAAGCCAACCCGGCGCAGCTTGCTCTGGCCTGGGTGCTCGCTCAGGGTGATGACATTGCTCCCATCCCCGGCACTAAGCGCCGCAAATATCTGGAACAGAACCTTGCCGCCGCTGATATCAAACTTACGCCACAGGATCTTGCCCGCATCAATGAAGTTGCACCTCACGGAGCAGCCGCCGGTGCACGCTATCCGGAAAACTCCATGGCGACGGTGGATCGTTAGTCGTTGTTGATTTTGCGTTGCTGCCTTTATCCCGAGCGGAGCGAGGGATCCCTACCGGCACCGTGGATGCATGTCTCAAATACACAAGGGGTCTCTCGCTCACGTTCGAGACAAAAAACTTCGTCCGCGTAGCGAGCGACCCCTGCCAATTCGAGATTGCGGACACTCAAGAGAAGAACCCTTCCCTCGTAAAGCACGGTTTTCTACAGTTGGTTGAGGATTTCGCAGTCCGCTCAAAAGATAATAACTATCTTGCGTTTTTACCTTTGTGTTCCTTTCGTGCCCTTTGTGGTTAAACGGTTTTTGGATTTACTCTGTGTTCCTCAGTGGCCTCTGTGGTTAAGGTTTTGACAGTTCCGCCAGCGGCAGCTCAATAAAGCTTGCCTCTCCCTCGCCCGAAGCGTGAAAGATCCTTTGTGTCGCCTTGCGATAGTCAGCCGGCCTGGCCCAGAAGATGTTCGGGACAAAGGTCTGCGGATTGCGATCATAAAGCGGGAACCAGCTTGACTGCACCTGCACCATGATGCGGTGTCCGGTGAGAAAGACGTGGTTGGCCGTGGGCAGTTCAAAGCGGTAGAGAAGCGGCGTGTTCGCGGCAATTGCTTTGGGTGTCTCCAGACTTTCACGATAGCGTCCGCGGAAGATGTCCGCTGAAATCATCAGCTGGTAGCCGCCCATCTGCGGCTGTGCCGCGACCTCGTCAGGGTAAACGTCGATGACTTTCACCACCCAGTCTGAATCCGTGCCACTGGTAGAAGCCACCAGGTTGGCAACGGGCTGGCCGCTGATCTTTACCGGCGCGGTGAGAACGTCTGAAGTGAAGACCGCTACGTCCGGGCGTCCGGAGGCTTCGCGTTGATCGTCCACCAGCCAGAATGCCCATGTGTAACCTTTATCAACGTCATACCCAACTGGACGAATCGGTCGTGAGCGGAAGGGAACCGGCTTGGCTGGATCGGATACATACTCTGTGTAGGCAGTTTCAGCGGCTGACGTGTGGCTATCTGAAGCGGTGGTGTTCGGCGCCGGAGATTGCAGCGGCGACAGATATGGTTGAGCAGGTTTAGCATCACCTGGCTTTGCGCCGGATGCTGATGGTGCGTTGAATCCCAGCTTGCCTCCGGCTTGCAGGTAAAGCGGTGTTGGTTTGGCAGCGCAACGTTCGCATAAAGATGTATTCGTCGGAGGCCAACTCGTATAAAAGCGCCAGATGTTGGTTCCAGTTTCAAATGCAGACACCGGTGAGACGCTGTTTCTTTGTGCTTCCGTTGCAGACGAAGCCCCGACCTTTTCAGAAGAAGCCTTTTCGGTCGTACCCGACTCGTCTTTCAAATAGCGATCAAGAAATGGCCGCAGGATTTGCTGGCGGAAATAAAGTCCGGTATCGCTGTTGAACTTGAGCGCGCCCAGCGTGCTGCCGTCGCCGATCTCCTGTCCGTGGTGCCATGGGCCGATTACCAGAAAAACTTTGTCGTTGGCCGTGTCCTTTGGCTTGATGGCCTTGTATACCGCCATGGCGCCGTAGATATCTTCCTGGTCCCACAGGCTGTCCACCAGCATCACGGGAACTTTCAGCGGTTGGGCAGCAAGAATTTTGTCCACGGCCTGATCGCGCCAGAAAGAATCATAGGTGGGATGTTCCAGAACTTTGCGCCAGAAGCCGATCTGCTCTTCACCATGCAGACGGCCCAGTTCGCCAGCCGAGCCGCTCTGCATGTACACGTCATAATCGTCGAAATGATCGCTCCACCACTTGGCTTCATTCTTGCGCGTGCCCACCTGTTCATAGATGTATGGCATGTTCATGGCACGAAAAGCTCCATTGTGGAACCAGTCATCACCGCGCCATCCATCCACCATCGGATTCATGGGCACTGACACCTTCAGTGCCGGATGCGGATTCACCAGCGCCATCAGCGGAAGAAATCCATCGTAAGAAATTCCCAGAATGCCCACTCGACCGTTGCATTCCGGCACATTCTTTACCAGCCAGTCAATGGTGTCATAGGTGTCAGTGGAATGGTCAACCGGCGTCGGATTCAGCGGGCCGTGCAGTGGACGATTCATTACATAATCGCCCTCTGATTCGTACTTGCCGCGCACGTCCTGCACCACGCGAATGTAGCCGCCCTCCACAATTACCTCGGTGGCATTGTCATAGCCATACAGGTTCGGGCCAAGATGAGAGCTCTGCGCGTGCGTGGTGAGTTCGTCGGCGCTGTAAGGTGTGCGCGTAAGCAGGATCGGCGCAGGCTTGGCCTTGGTTGCCGACCTGGGGACCAGAATCACCGTATGCAGCTTCACGCCATCGCGCATCGCAATCATCACTTCGCGACGCTCATGATCAAACGATGAAGTTGCCGGCTTCAACTGCGCCGGCGTCTCGCTGGGATAGTTAGGATACTTCGGTCGATCAATCTGCGCGGGAGCAGAAGACCCCTGCGGCGGTGTTTGCGCGAAGGCCGAAGGCGTGATCAGCGCCTGCCCCGTCAGCAGCGCGCAGGTAAGAATAAACATGAACTTGCCGGACGACCTCAGCGTGGACAAAAAGTTGTAGGGCTTCATCGGTTCGCGATTATAGCCTGCTGCCCGCCGCACACAAAGTTTTTGCGAATAGACGTCTTATCTCGGCTTCATTGCAGCGGCGCCCTCACCAGGTCCACTGCGAGGGTAGGGGCTTGCAGCGGCGTTATAATTGACTTCCACCCACCGGATGGCCACTGAACCAATCGCGCCAGAGAGCAAGTTGGATGCCCCGAACTTTTGGTTTATGGCCAAAGGCGCCACGGTTATTTACGCGGACTTACGAACATGAAGAGAGAAACCCATGATCAATACAAAACGCCTCGGTTACGCACTGTTATTGCTTGGGATCGTCACCACAAGTGGGTATTCGCAGCAAGCGACAACCAATGATTATGTAGCGCCGTCGGAAGCTGGTCCAAAGGGCAAAGCTCCCAGAATGCAGGTTCAATTGTTGAGTGCCGGAGAACAGACGAAACAATATGCGGTTATCTTCTACACGGGAGATGAGGCCTTTTCCGGATTACAGAAGTTCGCGGAGGACTATCACGTTACGAGTGCGCATTTCACCGCTATTGGAGCGGTCAATGGAGCCACGCTGGGATGGTTTGATCCCCAGCGCAAAATGTATAAGAAGATTCCCATTACCGGTCAGCATGAAGTGATTGGGATGAGCGGAGACATCGCGCTTTATCAAGGCAAGCCGGTGGTCCATACGCATATGCTGGTCGGGGCATCGGACGGAACGCCGCGCGCCGGTCATGTCCTCGCTGCGACCGTCGCGCCGACTCTGGAAGTAATGGTCACGGTCAATCCCATAAAGATGCAAAAGCGTTTAGACGCGGACACGGACTTGACGTTGATTGATCCATCTTTGAAGTAGCAACATGGAAGTAGCAACATGGAAGTAGCAACATGGAAGTAGCAACATGTCGGGCGGCAGCTTCAAATTTAAGAGGAAAGGAGAGTGGAACAACCATGGCTGAAGTACTTGTGATTGCAAGATTCGTGGCGCGTAGAGGTAATGAAGACCAGCTCAGAATTCTGCTGCAGAGCATGTTAACTCCTACTCACGCCGAACCGGGATGTAAGGCATATGAGCTTTATGAATCAAATTCGGATGGGCGTTTCTATTTCTACGAAAGATATGAAAGTCAGGCTGCGCTCGATCAACATGCGGCATCGCCGCACTTTAAGCGACTGCAACAGACTGCTCCGGAAATGCTGAAAGAACCCTTCGAGGTGAATATTTTGAAAACGATTCTGGCCGAGCCACCTGCTCCGGATGTCAAACTCAGCGCCTGATTAACCCGCCAGTGGACAAATGCGCATTTTTTATGATCTGCATCAATCAATCAATGCAGCGCCGTTGTGGTTTGCAGCCAACACAGTACTGGCTGGTGTGCTCGGCTACGTGGTGGCAAAGTTTTATTCTGAACCTTTGAACCGGAGATTAAGGTCCGCACGGTAGGCGACGCAACGGGGCCATTCTCAAAGCAGCGGACGAGACGTACTCTCCAGCGGTTTGGAGCGGAGCGACAACAGTAAAGCTATGTTCCTGATCAACGAACGAAAGGAACATAGCGAATGATTTTGGACTTTAATTGCTGATTAGAGTTTTAACGAACTAGATTTCAACTGAGACCGAAGCCGCGTCAACAACCTTGTGCCGACGGGCAACGCACAATGTTCTTGGAAATCCGTTTGGCCCGCTGCGGGGCGAATTTAATGGTGGGGTCGGCTGGTGAGTTCACCGCGGCGGTGCCGTGGACGTACTCCGCCCACCTTAGGTCATGCCGGACAA
>WNEZ01014243.1_pt1 | contig 12194 bp, 10 predicted proteins | sample 5400521 | NCBI WGS metagenome assembly WNEZ01 (sample SAMN13153339, study PRJNA577476) | soil metagenome | isolation source: 120 cm saprolite under Douglas fir tree site 2 hole 1 replicate 1 | place: USA:California | collected 2015-04-18
TGCGCTGGGTCACGTCCAGATACGCTTCGTCCAGGGACAGCGGCTCCACCAGGTCGGTGTAGGTGTGGAAGATCTGCATGATGTGAGCAGAGACGGCGCGATAGACCTCGAAACGCGCCGGGAGAAATACCGCCTGCGGGCACAGCCTGAAGGCGGTCCTGGAGGGCATAGCGGAGTGAATCCCGAACTGTCTGGCCTCATAGGAACAGCTCGCAACGACGCCTCGCCGATCGGGTGACCCTCCGACGATCACTGCTCGACCGCGCAATTCCGGGTGATCCCGCTGTTCGATAGCCGCATAAAAGGCATCCATGTCGATATGGATGATGGTACGGTCCTGTGGCATTTGTGTCATTCCAACCCATGCGTGCTCTCACATGAGTGCGTGGTCGGTTGTTGCTCGCATGCAACCAGACTGATGGTACGTTCCTTCTCTACTATACGTAAGAAAACGAGTGAGTCTGTGAAGATAATCCAATCTATTTCCTCCATGTTTTTGTTCCTGGTACACTGGGTGTAAATCTCCATGATTAGGTGAGTCCCCGTGTAGACACCGGCTGATATGGTGAGTCATACGTGCAGAAAAGTATTCGTTACGACAAAAGAGGCAGATGACCCCCTGTGTTCCTGGAATGCGGGTGTCCAGTACCACTCCAGGAACACCAGGGTCATCGTTCCGCTCGCGATCTGGTTCAATCGAGTCGAAAGACACGACGAGCGTTTTTCCCCAAAAACTTCATCTGGATCTCCTCGGGCAAGTTCATCACCTCTACCTGCTGAACACACTTCTCCCAGGACAGTTGTGGGAAGTTGGTTCCAAAGAGCACTTTGTCTTGGCCATAGGTCTTCATGTAATGCACCAACTGGGGCGGATAGTAACGCGGCGTGTGGGCAGAAGTGTCGATGAAAACGTTCTCGTGCTTCCAGGCCACCCCGATCATTTCGTCGGTCCAGGGATGTCCAATATGCCCCGCAACAATGCGTAATTCGGGGAAAGTCAGAGCCACCTCGTCAAGATAAGGAACCGGACGGCCCGTTTCAGAAGGCATGAGCGGTCCAGTGTGGCCCACCTGGGTGCAAAAAGGAATATCCAGTTCGATACAGGTGACATAGAGGGGAAAATAGAACTTGTCGTTGGGAGGACGGTTCCACAGCCAGGGAACCACTCGTAAGGCCTTGAAGCCCAGTTCCTTGACAGCGCGTTTCAATTCGTGGACCGCCTCAACTGGCTTCTCCAGATTGACTGCCGCGACTCCAACAAAGCGCTGGGGAAACTGTTGGACGAACTCGGCAATGGTATCGTTACTGATGACCCATGTGCCAGGCCGATGCCAGGCACAGAGCATGACGCGATCCACGCCCGCTGTGTCCATCATCTCGACGAGTTGTGTTGCACTCAAGTCCTGCCCTAACAGATGTGCTGATCCCGATTGTTCAAAGAGCCGAACGACTTCTGGGAGAAAGCCATCTTTCAGGACTGGTTGCGCCCAGGCATCGATGATTTGCCTGCTGGAAGTGATTGCCATGTTTCTGGCTCCTTTCAGAAAAGACAAGAGACGAATCGGTGTCTTTTACCAGTATGGAAGAGAAGGAGGGTTCAACGCAACGTTGCTGGCTAACAGGTCATTGGAAGGTGAGCAGACTCTTCTGGCAAACCACACATCCCTGCTCTCTTCAAAGCCCTCCCACATCTATCATCACGTCTTTTACCACCACTTCGCACCATCGTCGACAGGAAGACGTCCTCTCTCTCGTCCCCAGCCCTCTGCTCTATGGTATGCCGTTTGCTGCGCTCACCTTCGATGACGGTTCATACTGATTGATCATTGCGCGCTGCTTGAGTACCATCGACCGCGATCCTTCGCTGGTGCTGGTCACGGCATCATGTCGGGTGCAACACACCTGCCTCGCGCTTGGGGTAGGGGAGGCTAATAGCTAGCATTTGGCCAGACAAGCCCAGGAGATTGCTGCGTTAGACTGGTCTAACGTCAAGGTTTTGCCGGAAACGACAACGGCCAACGAGTAGCTTGCCGATCTCACGGGTTTTGGCGTGCTGCATCTAGCTTGCCATGGGTGAGTAGATAGCCCACCGGGCGGACACGCTGCTGGCATCCTATCTCAACCCGGCAGATCGACTGACCACCAAGCAGGTCTTTACGTTGAACGGCCGGCTCAATGCAGAACTGGTCTTCCTCTATGCCTGTCTTTAAGCCGGTTTCTAGCACCAGATGAGTAAGGAAGTAGGAGGATTCTGGCAAGCATTTTTACAAACAGGAGCGCCCGCGCTGATTGCGACCCTGGTTCTGGTTGACCCTGGCTCCGTCCAGCAACTGATACTGGAGTTTTACAAGAACTTGCTGGCGGGAAATATCACGGAGGCCGAGGCACTGAGACAGGCCCAGTTGAAGCTCCGCAAAGAGAGGCGCGAGGGATATCACTGGGCTTCCCACATCCTGATAGTGATCATCGCTGATGATGTGCGGCACAGGAGCGATACGAGGAAAAGAACCACGGAGTAACTGTTCAGCTTCATCTACTTTGCCGGGTGAAGATTGAGTCCATCAGTTTTGGCAAAGATAGAGGGAGAAAGGAAAGGAGACCCCGTCACAACAGTGTTAAACGATTGCGGAAAAGTCTTCTTGCAAATGCAGAACTTGTTTCCTATTTTTCTTCGTCGTCACCGCCACCGCCGGTATCACCTGGAGGCTGGTCGTCGAATGCGATCAGAATGTGTAAGAGATGCGGCATAGCTTCCCCTTTCCCTTGGGTGTTACTCGTGAACTACCTACATACCTCATGGGCAGTCTATCCTGACTATACCACAGTTGAAGGAAATCCTCATGCATATTTATGCATCTTCTGCTTGACGATCTTCAGGATGTTCAAACGACAGGATGTAGGCTTCCAGGTCAGACATTGAAGCGAGATTCCTCAATGGTTGATGCGTGTTGACGATCCCTAACTCTTGTACGTCAGGAAGCTGATCCAGGGCGACGACACCTACTGCCAGCCTGTCTAGCACCGTTTCATCCGCCGCTACTGCGCCCTCGATTAGTCGGAGTCCACGCAAGTAATGGACATCTCTGGCATAGCACAGACCGGGTTGCTCCAGGTCAGGCACTCCTCGAAATGTGCGCAGGCAGCGTGAGAGAGCAAGAGTGTGCGCTCTTTTCTGTGCTGCCTCCACATCTTGATCTGTTCCCCACAGCAGGCGATACAAGAGAAATAGCGCCTCGAAGAAGGTGTACAGGGAGAGAAACGTCTGTGGGGGCGAGACCGTTCCTCTTGCCAGACCACAGGCCAGCGTCCCCAGCCAGACGCCCGACTCATCAAATCTTTTCCCCTCCAGCATTGCCATTTGGCGGTCAGAGTAAACAGCGAGTCCCTCTTCCGTCGTGAGCGATCCCTTCGTATTCACTCCCAGGATGCCCAGAGGAGAACGTTCACCGGCTACACAGCGAGCAATGTGCCCGCCGAGTTCGTGTGAGAGGTAGTGGCGGATTTTACTGACGGCTAGCGGGGTATCTGCCGGTAACATAAAGGCTCGTAGTCCTTGTTCGATGCGGGCGCCCTGCGCATTGGGGTCGAGGATCACCTGCCACCCCTCGTAGGAGTATTCTCGAAAGACTGCTTCGAAGAAGCGTTTGGCTACCAGGGGAGAGACCATGCGCGTTGCACCGGGTGCAGGCGAGGAGCGTATGTCCTGGATGACCGGCGGGTCCTCTTGCCCTTGCGATAGGTCAATAGGGAGATCAAAACGTTCGCGCAAAAAGTTCACTACACGCTGGCTGACCTCTTCTGTGGCTGGTCTGGCCAGACCTTGCTGAATGAGACGCCTGACGCGAGAAAGCGTGTAGGACATTTCCTCGGGAGTCGGATCGGGATTCAGCCGCTGATTGTAGTCTTGAAAACGCAGGCCGTCTCTTTCGGCTGCTGCCTCGATCAACCGCAGAAAGTTGACCTGATCCTCTATCGCCTCCTGGTAAAAACGTCGTACGATCGCGTTTGGTTCTCGTTGTGTGATGTCCTCTTGCAAGTGGAGGAACGCGGCGATGCGGGCATGCACCTCATCAAGCGGTATTGCGGGGTAACATAAACGAGGCTCGCGTTGCTCCTTGAGCGCGAGAGCCAGTTCGCGTTCTCGTGAGCGTGCCAGCATCGTTTCCATCTCGCCTTGGGTTTCTTCATTCTCCTGCTGCATGAGCAAACGATCCCAGGCTCGTTGTTCCTCAGCAGAAAAAGAGCCGGCAGGGGCCAGCCACCCAAAGGAGTCGAATGCGGCGAGCTGGCGATAGCTCTCGATCCAGCGCCAATCGAGCTGGTAGCGGGGTGCTTTCGTCTGACGCCACTGCTCCATCTCGCCCAGCGCGTCTTGTGCAAACATACGGTACATTCTCCTTCTGGCATGGATATGCGGTAGTGCTGCTCTGATGAGATGCTCTGCCGCATCGATTTTTCCTAACAAGAGATAGAGCCGCCCACGATTCACCTGGTAGATCCACACCTCCTCTTGCGAGAGGCTGTCTCCGGCATCGGCAAGTCGTTGCACTTCTGCCATGGCCTTTTCATCGAAGTGCAGGGCTTCCTGAAAACGACCAAGCGCGGCCAAAGTTTGTGACTTTTCGCCGTAGGACGCAGCCAACCCGCCAAACTGCAGGTAGCCCTGCTCTTTCAGCGCAATGCTCTGTTCAACGACCTGCAACGCTTCTGCATGCTGACCAATCCTGTTGAGGTGGTAGCCGAGGTCATTCAATGCATACGCCAACCGCTTTTTGAGAAAAGCGTCCTGGAGAGGAGATGTCTGCTCTGTATGGGATACAAGCAGGTCACAGCACCCTCGATAGCTGTCTATGGCCTGCGCTCTCTCATTGCTTGCGGCGGCTTTGTCCCCTATCTCCTCCCGATACTCGCTCCACGTCCCAAAAAGGATGGCGCGCTTCTCCAGCAGAGATGCCTGCAAATCCACACTGGAGGCGCAAAGCGGAGTGAGGCGCTCGCAGCAGGTTTCCAGGAACGCCTGTGCCTCTTCAAAGCGCAACTCATTCATGGCGTAGACCATCAGATGGTGCGTGATATAGACTTCTATCGGTATCTGCTGGTAGTCCGCGAAACGCCTCTCGGCATCGATCGTTTCGCTCAGAAACGGCGCCAGGTGGTAGTGTAAAAGTAGCCCTCCGCATGCTTGCTCATCGGAGGAAAGCCAGTCCAACTGTTGCATAGTCTTCTGGGCGAAGAGCGCTACACGCGGGGCGTATCCCCGATTAAAACTCAGCCACCCAAAGCGGATGAGCAATTGAGCTGCATCCAGGAAACGAGCATGCTTCAGATACAACGTTGCCAGTTCTGCAATCAACGCTCCCACCTCACGGTCAGTTACATTTCCCTCAGCGAGCCAGTGGCAATAGACATCAATCAAGTGCGCCTCCAGCGCGAATGTTTGCTCGGCAGAGAGGCGGGCGCGTACCGCCGCTGCCACCATCGGAAGCAGCTGCACGCGGTGCGGGTAGGCCGCGAGCAGAGAGGTCGCGCTGAACTCTTTCAAGAGGCGCGGACGCGGGCAGACCATTTGCAGCGCAGGCTTCCCCAGAGGAACGTTGGCCAGCGCGAGGATGCACAACACCGCATACGCCTCCTCGGAGAGGCGTTTCTCGATGATACGTTCCAGCAGGGGGTTCAGTTTCGTGGCGATGGGCCCTCCAAAGAGCGAGGCGTCATCCAGCAGGCGCAGCAAACGCCGCGTCAGCACATCTTCCGCGACGCTTACCTCCTCTTGCTCATCCAGATCCTCGCTTTCCTCCCATTTATCCAGCCACATCGGCTCCTGCACCAGCGAGGCCACCCATTCCAGACAGAGCGGAATCCCACCTACAACCTCACTGACCTGGCGCAGGTACTCCACGGGAACGGTTTCCAGGCCCAGGTGTTGCAGCAAGAGCGCCCCCGCATCGGCGGAGAGCGGCGGAACGAACCGCTCGGCCAGAAAGGCCCGCTCACCCTCGTACCAGCCGGGCCATTCTCTTGTCGCCAGCACGAGCGAGGCGCGGTGCTTGCTGCGGAGAAAGCGCTGTAAGAAGTGCTCCCAGCATGGGGCGAGCGTACCCTGCTCATCGAGCAGGTGCTCGGCATTGTCCACCAATAGCAGGAACGGCCGCGCTGCCTTCTCCAGGCAGTGCAGGGCAAACGCGATCCGCGCATCGAGCGAGGTGATCTGCGTGGAGGCATCCGGGGAACCCATCTCCACGAGCAGCGTTCCGAGGAACAGCTCAAGCGCGCGCTCCGGGCCTGCCTCTTGCTCCACAGCAGGCAACTCACACAGGATGACCTGGGGATGAGCGTGTTCCGTAGAGAGCACCTGCAGCGCGATGCGGTGCAGTTCTGACGATTTCCCGATCCCGACGGGGCCTTGTAGCACCACAAGCTTCTTGGGGAGGATCTCTTGCAGCGAGGTTACGACTGAGGCCAGCCAGTCCTCACGCCCCACGAGATGCCGTGTTTCGACGAGCCTCGGACTGGATAGAACGTGCTTCCTGCGTGAAGCAGGCCTCTCATCTGCATGTGAGTCCTGGTCTGTCCGGCTCAGCCGCAACCGTAGCTCGTCCCATTCCCGATCCGTCCGGTGTTCCTGGTAGGTCCGCTTCGCCTCGATGCGCATGCGTGCCAGTGTGAGGAACTGTTGACGATCTTCTGCGGTCAACGCTACACCGGCCAGGTGCAACGCAGCATAGATCGGGGCTAACTGGTCGAAGGCGGGAGCGATCTCTCCCGTCTCTACGCGCGAATAGGTTGTCTGCGTCCAGCCTGCAAGGTGCGCCAGTACGTGCAACTGCCGTACGCTGTGACGCAGGCGTAGCGTCTTTAGGAAAGCGCCGAAGTGAACAGGAGTGGTCCTGTTGAGCGAAGTAGACGGTGTGTCCGACCGTAGCATGTGGCTGCCCTCTCTCCTCAGATTGCAGTGCAAGAAACAGCTGGTCCCTTCAGAAAAGACTACCCGAAGTTGCATACAGTATAGCATAAGCATGCAAGTTTATGCATACTCTCTGGTCGAACTCCTGCTACACTCAGATCGAACAGGTTTTTCTCTCCAGAGTAGACGGCAGGAAGGGTGTGAGCGAAATGGACCAATTCGTGATGGTGATCGAGGATTCGCCGACAGTTCGCAAGATTCTTGAAATCTGCCTGCGGCGTGCGGGCTACGAGGTCAAGAGCTTCCAGGACGGGGTGGAAGCGCTCCGCTGGCTCGCTACACCTGCAGCATGTATCCCCGCGCTCGTCCTGGTGGACCTGGGTCTGCCCAAGATGGACGGCTATGACATCGTCCGGCACCTCAAGGCCAAACCAGCGTTTGAGCGAACCGTGTTTGTGATTGTCTCACGGCGCGATGGGGTGCTTGATCGCGTGAAGGGCAGGCTGGCCGGGGCGCATGCCTATCTGACCAAGCCATTCAAGACGCAAGAGCTTGTCGCTCTCTTAGAGACGCACCTGGAGGCTGTTGCTACCAGCAAGGGATGAGATCGGGCGCTCGGTGAGAGGATGACGGCCAGTACTGGCTGTACGGATTGATTGATCGATCGCACACCAAAGCGAGGAGAAGAAACCTTCCTTCATCGGGAAAAGTGCGCAGTAGTATTATGAGAGCAAGTGAGGCACAAGGAGCAGTGATGAATGATAGGCATAGTTGATCAGAGACCCACCTATCGTGAGGTGTTAGAACGGCACCAACTTTCGCCCGCAGATGTCGCGCAAAAAGCGGAGATCGCCTGCGCACACTCCCAGGTATTATACGAGGGAGAGAAGGTGCGAGCGTTCTATGCGGATGCACTGCTTTGGGCCGTCTTTGAACTGACAGGCGAGCGCTACACGCGCGAAACGATTCGAGTCGATGTCATCGAGGAAAGCGAGGAGAGCTGCTCTTCTCTCACGAACTCATTACGTTGGAATGCCACCGCCCATGGATGGGTCACGTGTACTGGCGACACTTCGCTGTTTGTCTCGGAGAAAGCCCATGATCAACACCTGAAAGCCTTCCTCTTGCGCCAGGGGATTGAGCGCAAAACCTGGGGAGAATATATGCGGCCAGCCGAAGCCGCCTGGCAGCGCCAGTGCGAAGCAGAAACAATCTTGCAGCGCAACATCGACTACTGGCTCGCCTGTAGCGATCCTGGCATAGAGATATTCCGGCGCACATGAATCAGAGGTTGTGTGTAAAGTGATCAGAAGGCGCTTTACAAGGACGTCTAGCTATAGATCGCGTCCCGAACCTTGTCCTATTCTCTCGTAGTCATCTTGCTCTCCGGCCACTTTCACATGTTGGCGCACGGCACCCGAAAGGCTTGGACCAGCGCTCATGCATCACTGCACGTGGCAGGACCATGCGGTCTGTCGAGCCAGCAGTTGCTCATGAAAGCGTAACACATGGGACGCACGACACCATCACAAAACACCAAGCCGCTGTGGTGTCGCCGGCTCTCAGGGCATCTTCTTCATCTCGCGCTTGATCTGCTCTTCTGTGTAGACGTTGCCTCGGTAGGCTTGGTAGCCATTGATCGCCACCCAGATTCCCCAAATGACGATCGTGACGATCGGGTAGAAGAAGCCCTTCGGGGGCCAGGTGAGGGTGTATAGTGACCAGCCGGTCGTGCGTAAAACACCCAGCTGACGACCAGCACCGCGTTGACGATCAAGTAGATCAACAGGTTTACGTGGAACTTGTGGATGTTCTGTGCCTTGATCCGTTAGGTGGCCTGCTCACGCCGCACCGTCATGTAGTCCGCAGGTCCGCCTCTCTCGACCTGTTTGTCGAGGTAAGTCATCGGCGCAGCTCGCCCTGCAGGCGTTTCCCAGGGTACTCTCCCTGTATTGGTAGACATGGTTCACCAGAAGTCGAGATTGGGATGTGCTCCCTCAACTGGAGGCGCTCCTCGCCAGGCTTTCGGACAGAGCAACCCCATCTTGTCAGAAGTAGTCCTACAGTTGTAGATGAGAGGGAGCGTGTGAGTTGAGATAATGAGCTCGACCTTTCTTCGATGATGGCCTCTTAAGCACGCTGACGAAATGCATAAGCGCTTTGCTCTGAATGAGCCTGGCAAGCCAGTTAAGAAGAGGGTCACTTTTTGTTGCCCAGCTGGTCATGGCTCGTTGGCATGTGTCGATGGTCTCTCGTAGCCTTTTCTGCTGACGAGCCTCATGGGCCCTGATAAACTCTCCGCGCTGAAAGAAACAGGAACATCCTGCGAACAAGGATGGCAATAGGTTAGTATGTTCACTTTCTGTTCATAAAAAGATGCTACTCTTGGAGTAAAATGGAGCGCGTAAAATGAATGAGGGGACCGATGAATGAACAAGCAAGCGAACGTTCTCATTATTGAAGACGATCCTGATATTTGTGAATTGATCACGTTATACGCGGAAAAAAGCGGATATAGGGTGAGCATTGCACACAATGGCATGACAGGATTAGACCTGTTTTATGAGCACTCTCCTGATCTGGTTATTTTGGACATTATGTTGCCTGAAATGGATGGATGGGAGGTGTGCAAGGAGATCAGGAGATGTGAGAAAACGCCCATTATCATGTTGACCGGAAAAGGCGAAAACCGCGACAAACTCAAAGGGTTCGAGTTGGGAACGGATGATTACCTGGTAAAACCGTTTGATCCGGGCGAATTGATGGCGAGGATCAAAGCGGTCCTGCGGCGAGCCAATCCACTGTTCGATGCCGATGCGATCCTTGAATTTCCCTGGTTGAAGATCAATCTTCAGCAATACAAGGTGACCTGTGAGGCACAGGAGATTATGTTCGCACCCAAAGAAATGGAGGTGCTGTATTTCCTCGCCTCCCATGCTAATCACGTGTTCACCCGTCAGCAGTTGTTGGATCACCTCTGGGGGTGGGATTTTGAGGGAGATCCGCGAACCGTCGATGTCCATATTAAGAGGATTCGCGAAAAATTGGGAGATGCCAACCCGTATTGGCAGGTAAAAACCATCAGAGGCGTTGGCTATAAATTTGAGGTGGAGAACCAGTGATGCGCATAAAAAGTGTTTATTTAAAGGTATTCCTGACATGTATCATCACCTTGTTTCTTTCACATGTCGTCCTTGATATGACGTTCTATGTGTTGTTTCAGAATAATCTGACGGATATGCATATCACTTCCGCAGATCTGACCCATCTGACGTATTTGTTTGCCTGGGCCTCGCTTCTTTCTCTGACCATGACAAGCGTCGTTACCTACTACCTTTCTCGACGAATGACCGCCCCACTGCGGGAAATGAATCGGGTTGCCCTCCAGATCGCCAGGGGACACTTTGATCAACGAGTCACGATCAAGACGCGCGATGAGGTGAGCGAATTGGGGGAGACATTCAATTATATGGCTCAGGAATTGGCCAGCCTGGATCAGATGAGAAAGGATTTTGTGGCCAATGTTTCCCACGATTTGCGCTCCCCTCTGACGTCGATTCATGGATTTGTCCGGGCCTTTCTGGATGAGACGATCCCCAACGAACGAAAACGTCATTATTTGACGATCATGGAAGAACAAACCGAGCGCATGATGAAGCTGGTCAATGATCTGCTCGATCTGGCCCGCATAGAAGCGGGGCAGGTGGAAATCCGGCCTGTCAGCTTTAATCTGTCGGAACTGGTTCGCCAGGTCGTGGCACGCATGGAACCGGAATGGGGGAAAAAACAGGTCACGGTGGAAGTGCCCTCTGAAGAAGCAGAAGACATCCATGTCTGTGCTGATCCAGATCGGATTGATCAAGTGCTCGTCAATTTGCTGCAAAATGCCGTTCAATTTTCCTCACCCCAGAGTTCTGTCGAAGTGACGTTGAAAAAGCGCGCACAAGCGGTGGTTTCTGTTCGCGATGATGGACCGGGCATCAGACCAGAGGATATCGAATCGATTTGGGAACGCTTTTATAAAGCAGATCGAGCCCGCACAAAACAGGCAGGGACAGGGATCGGCCTGTCCATTGTGAAGCACATTTTAGATCTCCATCACAGCCCCATTGACGTGAAGAGTGAAGTGGGACATGGGTCCATCTTCACGTTTACGCTCCCTCTTGCGCCGCTCAGGTCTCACCTCTCGGGTACTGGACATCCAGAAAAAGAGTGATTCTCCGTTCACATTCCGTTCACAAAACAATGCTAGACTGGCTTTTGTACGAGAGCGGTTGCGCGCAAAGACTGAACCACTTATTGGCCAGGAACAATTGGCTAATCGCCGGGTCTCGGCGACGACGCTCACTGTTTCTCGCGCACCGCACACGCTCGATCATGAAAAGAAAGAGGAGCATCTCTCAATGAGAAAAGCAGTATTCCGAGGCGCAACAGAGGAGAGCACGCACATGGCTGACCCGCCTGCCTACCCCGGTGCGCCGGCGGGAGGCAGCGATGAACAGGCAGCATGATGCGGCACCATCGGTGACGAAAGGCGCGGGGACGAGCCCGTGCGGGAGTCCCGTCCCGGAGCCGAAGGCCATACTGAGCGTGCTGGCCGAGGCGTCGATCTTCGCTCCGATCGTGTTCACGGTTGGCTTCGTTGTGCAGGGCTTCCTCCGAACCGATCTGCGCTCTGGGTATAACCCGATCGCGCAGCAGATCAGCGACCTGACGGCCGGACCCTCTGGGTGGGTGCAGCAGGTGAACTTTGTGGTGTTCGGGCTACTAATGATCGCGTTTGCGGTGGGGCTGCATCGGGGGGTGCGTAAAACCTGGCCCTGGATGGTAGGTCCGGCGCTCGTCGCCTGGAACGGGGTAGAGCTGATGGTAGCCGGCGTCTTCCCGTTGCGGGAAGACGCCGCAGGTCACATCTACGATCCGCTCGGGGTGCACATGGTGAACGGCACGATTTTCTTGCCTCCGCATCGGGGTCGTGCTCGTCGTGCTGTCGCGACGGTTGGCGCGTGATGAGAGATGGCGCGGACTTGCCACCTACACGGGGGTCTCGGGCATCGCGTTGTTCGTGCTGGTCGTGCTTAACGGCTTTCTCGCAGAGATGGCACAGGCACCGTTGCACCCATGGTTGGGCCTGATCCAGCGGGCGATCCTCGCCGTATGGTTCCCGTGCCTCGTCATTCTTGCGCTCCGGTTACGGCGTGTGGGTAGGCGCGGTGTGTGACGGATAAGAAGAGATCATGAAAAGAAAGAGGAGCATCTCTCAATGAAAAAATCTGTATTCCGAGGCGCA
>WNEZ01004802.1_pt1 | contig 12193 bp, 12 predicted proteins | sample 5400521 | NCBI WGS metagenome assembly WNEZ01 (sample SAMN13153339, study PRJNA577476) | soil metagenome | isolation source: 120 cm saprolite under Douglas fir tree site 2 hole 1 replicate 1 | place: USA:California | collected 2015-04-18
CCCGCGGCCTGGGACCAGCACCCGTCTCGATCCCGACTATACCTCGCTCACCGAGTGGCATGTCGCTCAGGCAACGTGGCGGCTGGTGCGGTTCAATGACACCTCGCATCTAACCGATGGAGACGCGTATGATGAATGACCCCGAATTTAATCGACTCATCGCCGAAGCCGTGGCGGCCCCGTTCTCCGGGTGGGATTTCTCCTGGCTCGAGGGCCGCAGGGTTGAAGAGGAGGACAGGGAGACCGTGTGGGATTACGAGGAACGGGCACGAAAGCTGGTTCAGGCGGCGGATTCCCTCTTAGACCTGGGCACCGGAGGAGGAGAGCGATTGAGCCGACTGGGTCCGTTTCCGCCACTCGTAGTCGCCACGGAAGCCTACGGGCCAAATGTGCTAATCGCCACCCGGCGATTGCAGCCGTTGGGGGTCCGGGTCGTTCGTACCCATCCTGGCGTCCACGACAGCCGTGGTCCCCAGCCGGATGGCAGTTTTGCCGAGCGGAGGTTACCCTTTCAGGATGAAAGCTTCGAGCTGGCCCTGGCTCACAGCAGCTCGTTTTGCCCCGCCGAGGTCTACCGGGTGCTACGCCCTGGAGGTCTTCTGCTGACCGCGCAGGGTGCGCCCTCCATCCCACCCACGCTGGCCGACGTCCTGGAGGGGCCGATCCCAACCTGGGCGCAAGAGGGGCAGGGGTGGGATATCGATACGGAGCTCGACGAGGCAGGCTTTGAAACGGTCGAGAAGCTCGACGCCTTCCCAAAGACGACCTACCTGGACATCGGGGCGGTCGTGTACATGCTGCGGGCAGTTCCCTGGACGATCACCGATTTCGATGTCGAGCGGTACCGGGAGCGTTTGTATCGGCTTCACCTTCGCACCAAGCGCGAGGCGGGGTTCACGGTCCGGGATCACCACCGGTTGCTCGAAATGCGCAAACCAGCAGAAAGGTAAAGCGAAGATCATGCTGGGATAACAGGCTCTCGTAGACATTCTGCAGCACTGGTCCATAAGCAGGGAGGCGATTGCCACCTGCGAGCAAGTTCTTGACAAACCTGTCTTTCTGATCACGACCCGGCAGGGGGAGAAACTTGTGCTCAAAGCTGTGGCAGAGAGATCTCAAGCACAGCGCTTTTCTTTGCGCTAAGGAGCTGTCGGTCTCAGTCATAGCTCTGCCTCAAGTGTCCGCCTCGTTCGTATGCACTATAGCAGAAAGTGGTGAGCGCTGAAAGTGTAGAGCAACTGGCAGCCGATAGGAAAGGACGAGACGACGATGAAAGCTGCAGAGAGAGCAGGGGACGTCACCCACCGATTAGTCCAATGGGCGGACAGCCAGCTGCTTGTGCGAGCGATGGTGCTCACCAGTTCACGCGCCAACGATCGGGCGCCGGTCGATCTCCTCTCGGATTATGACGTGATCCTGGCGGTGTCTGAGATGAGACCGTTTGCACATGATGAGAGATGGCTGCACGATTTCGGCACGGTGCTGGTGCTCTTTCGAGACCAGGGCCAGGTGTATGGATTGCGGACGCTCGCCCGCCTGGTGCTCTATGAAGAGGGCACCAGGATCGACTACAGCGTGTGGCCGGTGGCTCTGCTGCACAGGATGCGGGAAAAACCCAGGCTGGTGGGCCAACTTGACGTGGGCTACCTTGTGCTGGTCGACAAAGATCACCTGACTCAGGGACTTCAACCTCCCACCTACACCGCCCATATTCCAGCGAGGCCAACGAAAAAGGAGTTCCAGTCCCTCGTGGAAGAGTTTTGGTGGGAAACAACCTATGTGGCTAAGAATCTGTGGCGGGACGAGTTGCTGCCTGCGAAATCCGCTCTCGACGTGGCCATGAAATTGCAGGGGCTTCGCAGGATGCTGGAATGGAGGATCGAACTTGACCACAACTGGTCGTGGAAGCCCGGTGTCGCCGGAAGAGGATTGAAGAAACTGCTCCCCTCCGAGACCTGGTCCGAACTGGCAAGCACCTATGTCGGGCAGGATCTTGACGAGAACTGGGAGGCGCTCTTTCAGACGACCAGCCTCTTTCGAAGCGTTGCGGTTGAAGTGGGTGAGGCGCTTGGATATGGCTATCCGTATGATCTGGACCAGCGAGTGACGAACTACTTGCAGAGCATCAGGCACTTAGAGCGAGAACGAGATCATTTCGCCTGACCATCTCTTCTCAACAACCCGGCCCCGGTGTTGGCTGACAAGCGCAGAACCCATAACAGAACAGCAGCCGTGCGGAGTTGGTGGGCTTGAGGCTCTCCAGTCCGCGCGCGAGAAAGAGACGTACCCCTTCCGGGGTATAGGGAGGGTCGGTAAACACCAGATCGCAGGAGGCCATCACACTCCTCGGAAGCTCAATGCGCAGGTCGGCGAATAGCGTGCGGACCGTCCAGCCGTGCTGGGCCGAGACCATCTTGATGTAGTCAAGGATGCGCTCATCGCTATCGACCACCGTGATGGCGACACCGAATTCGACCTGGGCCAGGGCAAGAGAGGTCAGATCGTGGTCGCCGAGAAAGAGTACCGCCGCTCCCCCTAGTTCATAATTCCTCGCCAGGAAGAGCGCCCGCTTCAGACAGGTGAGCGGTGTGGCCGAGACATGATCAAGGTGCCTGACCGGGCGCATGGGAAGGTCGTTCACAATGCGCACCATCGACGCGAGAACACCACCAGTATTTTCGGCCTCTTCACTGACTCGGGTAGCAACCTCGTAGGGCGCGAGGCGCGACGCGTTCGAGAGGCCGGCGCAGTCGAAGAAGGAGGTGAAAAGCTCCTGGAAGGCGGTGCGAATGCGTACCTGGTCTCCTTGGCACTCCAGCCAGGGATGGAGTTGTTGCAGGAGATGGGAGACGTTCCAGTGAGAGAGCATGGTACGCGCAATCAATGCGCTTACCGAGGACCAGTTGCCGCTGGCGAGCTGGCACAGGAGGACGCGAACGTGATGGAAATCGATGCCCCAGGTCTGAGCGAGCTTCTGACGGAGCTCCATCAGATCTGTCTCAGATGGATGATCGTTTGAAGATGGTAGGTTTTCCATGAAACAGCACCTCATAGGGAATATCACAAGAGGATCTAGTGGATCGTCATACAGCGCAGCAACACCCGACAGCGTGTGTGTCACGGCATGCTCCACATTGCTGGTTGCAGGCATGGCCGACCCCTTCGACAGAGTTGGGCCCTCGAACATATCCGGAGCAGCGCGCGATTCCTGACGTGTGCGAACGTACACGCCGATAGGCGCGGCGCGCCGGTGAAGGCCATGTGGAAATGCTGGAGGTGGGGAGGTGCACGGGTACGACAAAAGACACCAGGGGAGGCTGGTGTTCGGGAAGATGGCTCACCGCTGGCAGCGCTTCTGTCTGTCAGCCAGAACCAGAGAAGAGGTTAGATCACTCTAACATGAGCGAACATAGGTGTTCCTTCGATCATACACTGTATTGCGCATCCTACAGGACGCAAGCACAGTATCACACCACGCGTGTCCCCTGTCAAGACGTCGCGCAGACAGAGGTGTATGAACCGGCTGTAGGCAAACGAACAGACAAGAGATCTCCCAGCTGATCTGTAGAACGAAGCTCAGCAGGCACCCCAACGGCACCGAGACGTGCAAGGGAGGGGAGCTGAAGGTCGCCCTACCATACTGTCTTTGCACCCTCGATGGAAGCGAGCGTGCTTGCTGGTCTCATCAACCTGATGTACTCGTCTGATTGTCTCCCAGAGCCGGTTAGAACCTACCGGTAGCGACCGGCCTGCATCTGATAGAGGGAGGCGTAATGGCCTCCTCTGGCCATGAGGTCGGCGTGGCTGCCCGCTTCCACGATGCAACCGCCATCCAGCACCAGGATCTGGTCGGCCATCCTCACGGTTGAGAGACGGTGGCTGACCAGCAGCGCCGTTTTCCCGGCGATGAGCTCGCGGAAGTGCTGGAAAAGCTGGTATTCAGCGTCGGCGTCCAGGGCTGAGGCCGGTTCATCCAAGATCACCAGGGCGGCATCGCGCAGAAAGCTGCGGGCCAGCGCGACTTTCTGCCATTCGCCGCCGGAGAGTTCCACCCCGCCTTCAAAGCGGCGCGTCAGCTCGGTCGCGTAGCCCTGCGGCAGTCTGGCGGCAACCTGGTCCGCTCCCGACCAGCGTGCGGCCCGCTCGATGCGCTGCATATCAGGCTGCGTCTCTATGTCCCCGACCGCGATATTCTCGCGCAACGGTAAGGCGAAGCGCGCGAAATCCTGGTACACTACCGCCATACGACTGCGCAGCGACGCCAGGTCATAGTTCGCCAGGGAAGTGCCATCGAGCAGAATCAGGCCACTGGTGGGATCGTACATGCGCGTCAGCAGTTTGACCAGGGTGCTCTTGCCGGCTCCGTTGACCCCGACGAGTGCGGTCACTTTCCCCGCCGGGAGAAGCGCGTTGACCCCCTGAAGCACCGGCCTGTCCGGGCTCCCACCGAGATAGTGGAAGTGGACCTCCCTCAACTCAACTCCCTCTTTGAAGCGAGCAGGAGCCGGGATGCCCTGTCCCTGTGGCGGAAGCGCGATGGCTGGACGGGCGCCATCGAGAAAGTTGAACAGGCCGCGCAGGTGCAGTTGGAGGCGGGACAGGTGGCCAGACCAGTTTCCCAGTCCCATCACGCGATCCTGCGCTTGCCCCACCGCGCCAAGATACAGCGCGATATCCCCAACCTGGAGGTGACCGGCGCTGGCCTGAAGAACTGTATAGGAAAAGGCCCCTGCCAGGACCAGCACCGTGATAGCTGAGAAAGCCAGTGTCTGCACAAACTCGCGCAGGCGCAGGCGCTGCCCTTCCGCCATCGCTTTGCCGCGACGCTCGCGGAAGCGTTGCAGGAAGAAGTCGCCGAGCCCAAAGACACGCACCTCGTGCGCAACGGTCGGTTCCAGGGCGAGGCGCGTGTAATACTCCATCTCGCGTGCCACGCGGCTATAGTCGGCCAGCGAACGGTATTTCGCTCCTTCCAGGCGGCGCCGCGCCCTAGGTAAGGAATGCCTACCAGGAGCAGCGCCAGCGGCAGCACCGGGTGGATCTGCCCCAATAGGAGCAGGAGTCCCCCCAGGGTGAGTATCGTGCCGGGACCAAGCGACAGCCCCCCCAAAATCTGTAACACCTCGTATGAGCTTTGCCGGATCAGCTTGACCTCGTCGTGGAAGGACGGAGCCTCGATGCGCTGCAGGTCAACCAGACGCGCCGCTGCCCGCATGATGCGCCGGTCGATCTCGGCAACAGCGCGCTCATTGATCGTCGCATCCAGACCGTTCCTTAAGGGCTCGAGGCCTCCCGGAATCAAGAGGGTGAGTATGTAGAGCACAACCAGCGTGATCAGCAAGCTGCCATCAAGCGCGCTAACCTGCCCGCCAGCTAGATGCAGCGGTGCTGAGAGCACATCAACTAACCATTTCATCAGCCAGACCTGCATCACCGGGACAACGCTGAACAGCACGACCAGGGCAAGAGAGGCGATTGCAGGCAAGGGGGCAGCGGCTACCACCAGTTGCACACCTCTCCAGTAGACACGCCAGCCATCCAGGTGTGGGCGTATGTGCTGCCAGACACTTTCCAGCCGCAGTTGACGCTGTTCCTTCTTCATTAATCGGTCTCCTGTTCTGCATCGAGATAGTGCGCGGCCTGCAGGCGATAGAGGCGCGCGTACTCCCCATCCCGATTCATGAGTTCGTCGTGGCTCCCCTGCTCCTGAATGCACCCATCGACCAGGTACAGGATGCGGTCGGCCATGCGCACGGTGGAGAAGCGGTGGCTGATCAGCAGAGTCATGCGGCCCCGGGTCAGTTCGTGGAAACGGGTGTAGATGCGATACTCGCTCTGCACATCGAGCGCGGCGGTCGGCTCATCGAGAACCAGGATCTGGCTGTCGCGCAGGTACGCGCGGGCAAGCGCCAGCTTTTGCCATTCGCCGCCGGAGAGCTCGCGGTCGCCGAGCTCGCGTCCCAGCAGCGTCTCCAGGCCATCTGGGAGGCTTTCAAGCAACGACTCGCCCCCCGCTTTGACCAGCGCGTCACGCAGGAGCTCGGGGTCGCCCAGGCGTTCGAGCCGCCCCAGGCCGATATTCTCGCCCGCCGTGAGCTCGTAGCGCCCAAAGTCCTGGAAGATGGCACCCATCTTGCGACGCAGATCGCCCAGGTCGTACTCCCGCAGATCCACCCCGTCGAGCAGGATACGCCCCCCGGTCGGATCGTAGAGCCGCAGCAGCAGCTTGACCATGGTCGTCTTGCCAGCACCGTTGTGCCCCACCAGCGCTACACACTCACCCGGAGCCAGACGGAACGAGACATCCGAGAGGACCGGCGTGGTCTGCCCGGGGTAGGTGAAGTTTACCCGCTCAAACACGATGCCCTGGTGGATCTGCTCCGGCGCGGGTCTCGGATGGTGTGCAACGGGCAGATCAGGGGGCGCCTCGATGACCCGCAGCAGGCTCGGCAGAAAGCCGAGATGGATGGGGAACAGCCCGGTGAAGAAGCTCAAACGCAGCAATTGTGCTTGCAACAGCGTCGCCGCGCCGCCATACAGGGCGAGCGCGCCGACACTGAGCTGGCCGTGGGCCACCAGCCAGATGACGTAGAGGTAGACCGCTCCGCAGGCGCAGGCTGTCAGGGTCCCGGCGAGCGACATGGGACGGACTGCACGCCGACGCTCCTGCGCGAGAGGCCTGATGACCCGGGCAAAGATCGTCTCATAGCGCTGGCGGAAAAACGGGAAGAGCGCATAGAGGCGGACGTCCTTGGCAGGCTCGGGCGAGAGCAGCATCTCGCGGCTCTCTTGCAGGCGGCGCGTCTGGGGCGTGCTATCATAGAGATGCCCGCTGATAGACCACTCATAGGCGAAGGAACGCGCCATCTGCGGCAGCGTCGCCAGGATCAGCAGGAGCGGGATCAGCGGATGCAACCCCACCAGGGTAATGCCCAGGCCCAGAGCCGTGAGCAGCGCTAACGCGACGATCGCGCCGAAGTAGACCAGGTCGAGGCCGCTGCGGGCAGCTTCCTCGCGCGCGCGGTGCAGGTCGTCGGCGAAGCGCGGATCTTCAAAACGCTCCAGGCCCTGCCAGCGGTTCGCGGCCTGGATCAGCCGTTCGGTGAGGTAGCCGGTTAAGCGGTCACTTGCCCGGCTCTGGAGCATGGCAGTCAGCGGTGGGATGAGCTGTCCGAGCGCCACGACAGCGAGTGTGAGCGCAATCCAGACGGCGAGCGGCACATGGCTAACAGTGTCAAGAGCGGCTGTGCGTCCCACGGGGGCAGCAATATGATCGATGACAGTCCGCGACAACGCCAATTGCAGCGGCGCAAGCCCCGACTCTACCACAAAGAGCAGCAGTACAGCGACCAGTAAGCCAGGGCAGGCTTTCCAGGCCAGTTTCAGCGTCATCCAGCAGATGCGTGCGGTGCTGGCCAGTCCTTGCCCAAAGGATGTGAAGAAAAGGAAAATCCACATAGATACGTTCTCCTGAAAAAAGACAACAGGCATGCGAACCCGTAGACGGGCGTCGATGACAGAAGCAGCAAGAACGTCATCATGTGGAGGTGAACGCGCGACGGGGATGGCCGCGTTTTTTACACAACCAACCCCTACACAAGCGGCAGGGCCTGAGAGACAACATGCCCTTCTCGTTTGCGTTGTGGCATCGCGTCGATCAAGTTTGGTCAGGTAAAGGTAAACATAGCTTCGTTTCCCTGAGAGTAGAAAGCATGCATTGTTGAGAGCGAGCGTGCAGCGTGATGGTTGATAAGATCTAGTCCCTTACCAGAGCAGGGACCTCTGCTCTAGTGGCCGACGCGCGCTGTCAGTTAATAAAAGGGAGGATGATGGCTCCAAGCCCTGGAGAAACCAATGCGCGCATCTGCGACAAAGAAGTGGAGCAGCCCCCCAGGAGGAGCGCAGGGGCTGCTCTCTTTCCCGTTTCGTACTATCTGACTCGTGGTGTGCATATTGACAAGCGCTGCCATAACGAACAATCCTCTCGCTTGACAAACAAGACAACGGACATATATCTGCTCTTGTTATGCCTGACGAAATGCCTCCTTGTCAAGTACAATAACCTTGCAGAGCAGGTATAGAAAAGAGCAGAGAATCTCTTTCCTATTTGTTTGCTTACCGCCAACTCATACACCCTACAGATTGGCATTGGCGGAACTAAAACAGCACTTCAAGGGGTATCATGCCTGTTCGAAAACAGCGATGTTTCGCTTAGCCGGGCAAGGGATTTCTATTCACAACGACTGCTCACAGATGTCCAACATGTGACGGTGTGGAATCAAATTGCGAAAGATCCAACATACTTGATATCTGCGGGTAGTCGTCATGATCAAAACAGACGCGACTGGCTCACAGAACATATGAACGAGTGGTGCAGAAACCCCACAGGTGGAACGAGATGCACCACCCCTGGTCATCAGAGTTGCATCTGTTTCAAACGGATCTGCCTGACTTCTCTGCGCCTGTGCTTACCTGCGCGTAGGATCATAGCGCTCCCCTTGAGCATTGACGCGCACAAAGGGAGGCTCAATGTCCAGGGAGGTCAGCAGATGATAGCGGTGGGGACGCCTGAAAGCATTGCCCCAGGTGTTGCGGCTGCGATAGGAGCGCAGGGCATCCAGGTCGAAGGTCGCCAGATAGATGCCTTCGCCCTCACCGGCTTCGATTAGCAGCATATCGCGTGAACGCCCGTGTTCATCCTCGTTGATCCCATCGAAGGCAAGCGAGTGCCCCGCGTAGGGAGCAGCGTAGTTGGTCATCGCCAGTCCAACCATGTTTTCATAGGCGCGGGTGCGCAACTGCGCGAGGCGGTTGATCTCGAGTTGGCAGGCGTTGGGAATCAGGATGATCTCGGCTCCCTGGAGCATGAGGATACGGGCACTTTCGGGAAATTCCCGGTCGTAACAGATCATCGCTCCCACCTTGAGTGGCCCTTGTGCTGTCTGCAGGGTACACACCGGGAAACTGTCCCCAGGCGTACAGGCAAACTCCCCTTGATCGAAGTCACAGGTATGCACTTTCGCATAGGTCAGGACGATGTCGCCCCGCTGATCGATCAGCGACATCGTATTGCGGGGATGGCGTGGAGTGGGTGGCCAGCGCTCGAGATAGGTGAGCGCGATAGCCATCGAGAGTTCGCGGGCCAGTTTCCGGAAATAGGTCACGAAGCGATCGTTCTGACTCACAGCTTGATCTAGCCAGCGTTGGTACGCGAGAGGATCAGGTTCATCAAGAGGGCCAGACGGCATGCTTTGCCAAAGCTCTGGCGCTTGCCATAGGTCTTCTTGAGCGTGAGGAAAGGAGTAGATCGCATTCCACGTTTCCGGGAAGAGGGCCAGATCGGCCCCCATCGCCCGAGCGCGGCGACAGAAAGCCTCTCCCTTGGCCAGAACAGCGGAGAGATCGGAACAAGCCGTCATTTGGAGCAAAGCAATGGTCATCTGCATAGCAGAACATCCTTTCTGAAATGTACTGGGAAACATACTGCGCCTGTGGAGGAAACAGAGAAAGACGACAAGAGGACCACGTCTTGTGGAGGGGCACGACACCGAGGAAGCAAAAAGAGAGCAGGTGCACCCCAGGAGAAGATGAAGCCTATCATGCAGGCACATGAAGATCGTTCATCCGTATGTAAGCACATGAACGGCATCAGGCCAGGATAGAGATCAGGAATGCGCTTGTCTCAGCGTCAATAATGACGGAGCATTCTCAAGCACTCCTTGACAAAGGAACGTGTATGAACGATCATCTTCTCTCAAGTATAGTGCGCAGAAGAAGAGCCGTCAAGCATCAGCTTTCCCACTCTTCTGCGAGGAGAGACGCTCAAGAAATGGCCGGAGGACTCCTCTGAGGAGGTCGGGGTGTTCTATCCAGGGGAGATGTCCAACGTGTGGAAGCTCGACGTAGCTGGCAGACGGGATGATCTCAGCGAGTTGCCGGGCGACTCTGGCAGGGCGAGGATCGCGCTCACCATGCACGACCAGCGTGGGGATCCGCAGGGCGGCAAGCCGCCCAGACAGCGTTCTTTGCTGCGTAAAGTGATCAGCATCGTCGCCAAGGAGCTGATTGACCAGGAAATTGACATGCAGGCCATTGACAAACAGCTGCCGGGACAGTTCTCGCGCATGCCTGCGGTCAACGATGTCAGTGGGCCAGGCCAGTTCGCAGTACGCCCGCTCGATCTCGACATATTCGGCTCCCTGCACGGAAGAGAGACGTGCCCGCAAGTCGGCGAGTTGGCGCTGTTCATCAGGACTGAGCAATGCCGCTCGATTGGCGCAATATTCAGCGTGCCAGGAAGCATCAATGCCCGTCCCGGAGAGGTAGATCAGCGCACGTACTCGGGTAGGATGTGCGAGAGCATAGGCAAGAGCGAGTGTGGCTCCCCAGGAATGCCCCAGCACAATCCACTGCGAGAAACCCCAATGGTCACGTAAGGCATCCAGGTCAGCGACGGCGGTGGCAACGTCATAGGGAGGGCCTCCTGTGGACCGGCCACAGGAGCGTTGGTCGTAGCGGTAGACGGTGACCAGGTCATCAACCATCTCTGCGACAGGCTCAAGGTAATCCCACAATCCCGGTCCGCCGTGGCAACACACTAGTGGCAGTCCGTTGCCCTGGCACACCGTCCACAGTGAGCTGCCCGGAACAGTGACCACCTCGAATTGCTGCATGGATCAGCACACACCTTTCTGGAAGTTGGTACGTGTCTCTTCATAAGTAATAGTGGTGAAAACGATGGCTATGGTTATGTTTGGGGATGGCTTGAAGCGGCCAGAAGCCAGCGCTCAATGCCTGCCGCCTGGCGATCAAGAGTGAATGACATCGCTGTCCGTAGCCCGCCTTCCACTAAGAGCTTATCCGAAAACCAGCACTTTCGTTCGTCGTGAGCACCAATGATGATCCGGTCACCTTTGAAATGAGGCTCGCGCAGGCTCCACTCGGAGAAAAAGAGCCTGTCAATGTCAAAAATTGGTGCACTTATCGCAACGAAGCAGACGTATTGTCTTCCTGAAGCACTTCTGCCAATTTGCTGGTGAGGTAGGTTTGAATGCGCTTCAATTCTGCTCTTTTCTCGGAAACCTCAGCAATCTTTCGTCGAAGAAACGTCGCGGCTTTCTGGGTGACCAGCCCATCTGCTGCATTACAGGCTGCGTCAAGCTCTTTGAACTCGGCTAAGGTGAAACCTGCTGCCTGAACCTCTTTGATCATCAGAAGATGCTCAACTGCCTCCTCGCAATAGTCGCGATAGTTATTTTCTCCACGTCGAACATGGCGTGTATCCAGCAGCCCTTCCTTCTCATAAAAGCGAATGGTGGGAGCCGTCAAACCGGTCTTTTGTGCCAACTCATGGATTTTCATGGGAATCTCCTCAAAAAGGACTTGACCTTCAAGTATACTTTATAGTTTACACTCTAAACGTCGAGCAGCACAGTGTCAAGAGCAAAATGAGAGCGGGCTTTTTTCTGCCCGAAAAGAAAGAGGGAATTCGTCATGTCTCTAAAATATGGGATTCAACTTCCACAAGGTTGGTTGATGGATCTGGTAGGCATCACTGATCCTGTAGAAGCGTACGAAACGATGACTCGGGTGGCCCAGACGGCTGAAGAGTGCGGCTATGAGTCGGTCTGGCTGGTAGACCATTTTCATACCGTTCCTCAACCATCACAGGAAGTGACTTTCGAGTGCTGGACCAGTACTGCGGCATTGGCGCGCGATACGAAGCGTGTACGCATTGGGCAAATGGTCACCTGCAACGGCTATCGCCATCCTGCGCTGCTGGCGAAGATGGCCAGCACTCTCGATTTCCTTTGCTATGACTATCCCGATGCGCCGGAACGCCTGCGTTACCTGCGCGAAGCGGTCCAGGTCATACGAGCGATGTGGACCCAAGAAGAGGCGGTGTTTGAAGGCAAATACTACCAGGTGCGCGGTGCTCTTAATCAGCCCAAGGGCGTGCAGCAACCACATATCCCTCTGCTGATTGGGGGCAGTGGCGAGAAAGTCACGCTGAAGCTGGTAGCCCAATACGCAGATGCCTGTAACGTGGCGGGCGATCCAGCCACAGTGGCACACAAATTTGCGCTGCTCAAAGAGCATTGCGAGACCGTTGGGCGCGACTATGAGCGTATCCGACGCACCATCAGCACCATGGTGGTCATCGCTGATACGAATGAGCAGGCTATTGGCAGTG